>Ga0315899_10001690_pt1 | contig 25138 bp, 26 predicted proteins | sample LakEriMetagenome_2_FD_203518 | JGI IMG/M metagenome (GOLD analysis project Ga0315899, IMG submission 203518) | Freshwater fungal communities from buoy surface, Lake Erie, Ohio, United States - Buoy 4 MA112 | ecosystem: Environmental > Aquatic > Freshwater > Lake | place: USA: Lake Erie, Ohio... | reverse complement strand
TGCCGATCCCGCTCGACCTTCGGGTCACTTCCTGCCTTGGCGAGTTTGCGCAATGCCGCAGCCTTTTCCCTTGCTTCAGCCAAAGACAGATCTCGACGCAGCATGAGAGGGGCATCAGAATAACGGGCGTCGCCGACGCCAAACGCTTCGCGACCCAGGCCGTCAACGTCCGCAGTCCCAAGACCGATGTCTCGGCGCTTGCCGTCGACCTGCACGCGAAGCATCCACGACTTCGCCCCACCGGTCGATACCAGCAGGAACAGCCCGTCACCATCCTGATAGGCGCGCTTCACTACCTTCCCGGAAGTGCTTACTCCCGGTTTGGCGTTGCGGACCTTTGTAACAGTCAGCTTGCCCAAGTTTTATTCCCCACATTCATCCCCACATAATATGGCGGACATCGAAGAACGTCAACGGCAGGGTGCGGAATTAAGTCGCAGTTTATCCAAGAGTTCCAGTGGGTTGGCGGAAGGTCACGGAAGGCTGCGGAACCGAGATCGATCCTTGCGGGGCATCCAGCCACACGGTGTTTGGTAGCAAACGCACAAAGACCCGGATGGCGCTTCTAGCCGGTGGAGGACTGAGAAACGTCCTCTCTGAAGCTGATCACATGAAGATCGGAATGGAATCGCTTTTGGCGGTGAGGATGCCGCCATCCACTTCCGTGTCGGCGAAGCATTCTGACGGCCGTCCGACGCCGGCATTGCTCAGATGGACTATGCCCCCAATCATCCTTGTCTAGAGCCCCAGAACCAGGCTCAACAAGGTTCGGGTATCCAACTCGTCGTTGCCTGTTGATGGATCTGTCTCAGCGTTAAGTTCGAACGACATCCTGCCGGAAAGCCGCCCGTAGACATTGGTGGTAAGGGAAGTGACTGAACTGAAGCTGCTGTTGCTATTGTCCATCACCGCACCCATCTTTTCACGGAACGTCAGCGTGTCAGTGATTTCCCATTTGAGTTCGGTGCCGACGAATGCCGCAAGCGTACTTTCCGAAAATCCATCTTCAAACTTGGTTTGGCGTAATGCCGGGCCGGCGGATGCTTCCCATTTCAGGGCATCGCGATTGATAAGCTGGAAACCGACACCCAAGGTTTCGGTAAACCGGGTATCAATTCCCACCCGCAAGTCATGTTCGAACTGGAGTGTGCCGAAGGAAAACCATGGCGAGCCGGTGAAGTCGCGGCGACCGCGATAGCTTGTGTTCAAGCGCTCTTCGGTGCGAACACCCTGATTGTTCCTGATGAGGCCATCGATCGCGACATCGTGTTCCCAGCGCGGGCCCTTGCGCTCCATATTGATCGTAGCGGAGACACTCCACTCGTTGTTATTGCCAGAAGAATAGCTCGCGCCAAGCGAGCTTTCACCGGACCAGCCATCGACAAATTGTGCCTCACCGACTGCAGTCTTCTCGTCGTCCTCGATGCGATCAACCGCCTGGTCGATTTCCGGGCGCTGCGCGGGAAAGAGGCGCTTGGCGACATTCTCGATTGTGGCCCGCTCCTGCGGCGTTGCCTCTCGCAGCAGGTCGACAATGGCGGGGGGCAAGTCCTGGGCCGCAGCGGGCGATGAAAGCGCCGCCAGAAGAATAAGGCTGGGGTGCATCCTTATCATGATTGTCGCCCTAGCTCCTTCCGATTGGTCGATTGTCCGTCGTCAGAACATTCAGCACAATCCGCGGCATAGATTAGCGGAGTGCGGGCCTTGCCTTGGAAATGATGTTAGGCGGCGAGCTTGCGCTGTTGCAAGCACCGATATTCGCGTGGCTGCGGTCTTTGTGCGTTTACTACCAAAGACCGCAGCCATAACCGTCATCGCCGAAGCGCGGGCCATCTTCGCCCAGCAAAGCGGTTGCGGCTCTGACGGGGGCCTACTAGGTGTCGGGCATGACCGATAAAGACCTCACCGACCGCAAGTTCTACCGCGCGGGCGAAGAAACGCAGTTCGCGGAAGGCGGCCCCGAACGCACCCCGCAAACCGCGCATCCGGCCTACAAGCTCGCCTTCCGCGACACCGATTTCCTACTGCGCGATGAATTGCGCCCGGTGCGGTTCCAACTCGAACTGCTCAAGCCCGAAATGCTGCTCGACGAAGCGCGCGTCGGATCGACGCTGGTGATGTATGGCTCGGCCCGCATCCCCTCGCCTGCGCAGGCCGAAGAGCGGGTGGCCGAGGCGGCGGCGAACGGCAGCGAATACGACCAGAAGGTCGCCGCGCGCCTCGCCGAGAAGGCCAAGTATTATGACGAGGCCTACAAGCTGGCGCGGCTGGTCAGCGAGAAGGGGTTGATCGAGAACGGCCTCAGGCAATTCGTTGTCACCACCGGCGGCGGGCCGTCGATCATGGAGGCGGGCAACCGCGGCGCGTCGGACGCTGGCAGCGAATCGATCGGGCTCAACATCGTGCTGCCGCACGAACAGGCGCCCAATCCTTACGTGACGCCCTATCTCAGCTTCCAGTTCCACTACTTCGCGCTGAGGAAGATGCACTTCCTGCTGCGCGCCCGCGCGGTGGCGGTGTTCCCCGGCGGGTTCGGCACCTTCGACGAATTCTTCGAGCTCATCACCCTGATCCAGACCGGCAAGATGAAGCCGATCCCGATCATCCTGTTCGGCAAGGATTTCTGGACCCGCGTAATCGATTTCGAGGCGCTGGCCGAGGAAGGCACGATCTCGAAGAGTGATCTCGACCTGTTCCAGTGGTGCGAAACCGCCGAGAACGCCTGGGCCTGCATCTGCGATTTCTATGAGCTCTCCCGCGACTGACGACGCGGTGATCCGCACCCGCCGGCTGGTGCTGCGCCGGGTGCGGCCCGAGGCAGACTTTGCCGGCATCCACGCGGTGCTCTCGGACGCAAAGGCGATGACCTATTGGTCCACGCCCCCGCACGACAGCGAGGCGCAGACCCGCGACTGGCTTGCCGCGATGGCGGAGACCCCGGCTGCCGAGGGCGATGATTTCATCATCGAATTTGCGGGCCGCGCGGTGGGCAAGGCGGGGTTCTACCGCTTCCCCGACATCGGCTACATCATCGATCCCGTCTTGTGGGGGCAGGGCCTCGTGGCCGAGGCGCTGGCGCCGATCATTGCGCGCGCGTTTGATCGCCATGGCCTTGCGCGCATCAACGCCGACGTCGATCCGCGCAATCAGGGCTCGATCCGGTTGCTCAAAAAGCTCGGCTTTGCCGAAACTCACCGGGCGCTGCGCACCTGGCTCATCGCCGGGGAATGGTGCGATTCGGTGTATTTCGCGCTGGAGCGTCAGGATTGGGTGGCGCGCACCGCGTGATGCCCCAAGGGGCCGTTGCCCGCGCCAAAGCCGGGCGCAGCTTCAATCGCGCGGATCACGAAATTGCGCCCAAGCCTGACCGCGTGTTCGAGCGGCTGGCCGTGGCCGAGCAGCGTCGCAATCGCGGATGACAGCGTGCAGCCAGTGCCGTGGGTGTGCGGCGTGTCGATCCGCGCGTGATCGAACTGCACCGCGCGCGCCTGCGGCACATAGAGCACATCGATGATCCGCGCGTCGGGGGTGTGGCCGCCCTTGGCCAGCACCGCCGCGCCGGTCATGTGCGAAAGCTCCTCGGCCGCCTCGACCATCTGGTTACTGGTCGTGAGGCTGCGACCGTTAAGGTGGCCAAGCTCGGGCAGGTTGGGGGTGATGAGGGTCGCGCGCGGGAACAGCGTTTCGCGCAAGGCGATGATGGCGTCAGGATCGATCAATGCCGCGCCCGAGGTCGCGATCATCACCGGATCGAGCACGATCGGCGCGCGCACGCCTTCCAGTGCGCGGGCGACGTGGGCGATGATGTCCGCATCGTGGAGCATCCCGATCTTCACCGCATCGACGCCGATGTCTGAAATGCACGAGGCGATCTGTTCGGCCACCATGTCGCCGGACATGGGCGCAATCGCCTGCACCCCGACAGAATTCTGCGCGGTGACAGCGGTGATCGCGGTCATCCCGTAGCCGCCGAGCATGGCGATGGTCTTGAGATCGGCCTGAATGCCGGCGCCGCCCGAGGAATCAGATCCGGCGATGGCCAGAATGCGCGGGGGGATGCGGGGCGGTGTGCGGGCAGGGGGTGCGGTGTTCATGGGACGAGCCATAGCAACTCCGCACAGCTACGGGGATGGAATCTTGCCGCACGGATCGCCGCGCCCGCAAGGCCAGGCTGATAACTTGCAGCAGGTCAGCCAGGAGGCGAGCGAAATGGGCCGGATGACGCAGCAGACTGCGGCGATGGTGGAGCTGGCGACCGCCGCAGCGCATAATCTGGCGCTGCAGTCGGGCGATCTCAACCGGTGCTGGTGGCGGCCTTCCAGTTGCACGATCACTGGGCTGCCCGCGATGGCGGGGCGGCTGATGGCCTCGGCGTCCCGATGCGCAGGGTTGCCTGCGGCGGCGCGCTGTCAGCCCTTGTATTTGCGCTCCGTCGAGGGCGGGAACTTCGCGTGCAGCCCCTTGGCGCGGGTCGGCCGGTCCATCAACTCGCCCCCGCAATTGGGGCAGCGGTCATCGAGATCCTCGGCGCATTCGGCACAATAGGTGCATTCGAACGAGCAGATGAAGGCGCCGGCCGCTTCGGCGGGCAAGCCCGCGCCGCAGGTTTCGCAATCGGGACGCATTTCAAGCATGGTCTGAACCTCCCTAAACCGCAGCTCGCACGGCTTCGCAAATCGTATCCACCACCCGCTCGACCTGAGACTGGTCGTCGCCCTCGGCCATCACGCGGATCAGCGGCTCGGTGCCCGAGGGGCGGATGACGAGGCGGCCCTTGCCCACCAGTTCGGCCTCTGCAGCCGCGATCACCGCCTTGACGTTCGTATTCTCGAGCGGCTGGCCACCTTCGTAGCGCACGTTCTTCAAGAGCTGCGGAACCGGCTCGAACACATGCAGCAGCTCGCTCGCCTTCTTGCCCGAGCGCACGAGGCTCGCCAGCACCCGCAGCGCCGCCACGGTGCCATCGCCGGTGGTGGCATGATCGAGCAGGATCATGTGGCCCGATTGCTCGCCGCCGACATTGAACCCGCCCGCCTTCATCATCTCGAGCACGTAGCGATCGCCGACCTTGGCGCGTACGAGCGTCAGGCCGATCCCGGCGAGATAGCGTTCGAGCCCCAGGTTGCTCATCACCGTCGCCACAATTCCGCCGCCCTTTAGCGCGCCCTTTTCGTGCATCCGGGTGGCGATCAGCGCCATGATCTGGTCGCCGTCCACCGCGCGGCCGTTCTCGTCGACCACGATCAGCCGGTCCGCATCGCCATCGAGCGCAATCCCGATATCCGCGCCTTCCTCGACCACCTTGGCCTGCAAGGCGGCAATCGCGGTGGAGCCGACGCCGTCATTGATATTGGTGCCATTCGGGGTGACGCCCAAGGTGATCACCTCTGCGCCCAGTTCCCAGATCGCGCTGGGTGCAACCTGATAGGCCGCGCCGTTCGCGCAATCGACCACCACCTTGATGCCATCGAAGCGGATTTCGGCCGCGACCGATTGCTTGACCGCGTGGATATAGCGCCCGCGCGCATCCTCGATCCGGCGCGCGCGGCCGATCAGTTCGGCGGGGACGAGCGGGATTGCGGTTGCCATCAGCCGCTCGATCTCTGCCTCGGCCTCGTCCGACAGTTTGAACCCGTCGGGGCCGAACAGCTTGATCCCGTTGTCAGCGAAAAGATTGTGGCTGGCCGAGATCATCACGCCGAGATCGGCGCGCATCTCGCGGGTCAGCAGCGCGATCGCGGGGGTGGGGAGCGGCCCGGTCATGATCACGTCGATCCCGACAGAGGTGAAGCCCGCCACCAGCGCGCTTTCCATCATGTAGCCCGACAGGCGCGTGTCCTTGCCGATCACCACCCGGTGGCGGTGTCCGCCGCGCACGAAGTGGCGTCCGGCGGCCTGCCCGACCTTCATCGCGGTTTCCGCGGTCATCACTCCGGCATTGGTCCGGCCCCTGATCCCGTCCGTCCCGAACAGCTTGCGTGCCATGAATTTGCCTGTCGCCTCGCCTCGCGTGATTGTCTCGCGCTTCTGGCGCGGTTATCGCGCAAAGGGAAGGGCACACGGCCCGCTGAAGGACACGAAATTGCAGGACAACGACAAGGCCGGCGGACAGGGCAAGTTTGCACTCGTATCAATCCGCCTGCCGGTGGCGCTCACCTTTGCCGCGCTGGTCGGCGGGTTGATCGCCGGGATCGTGGGTGCGGCGCTGGGTGCGCCGGCTGTCATCAATGACATCACGGCGTTGGTGGGCGGGCTGTGGCTGCGCGCCTTGCAGATGACGATCATCCCGCTGGTCGCCGCATTGCTGGTGCTCGGGCTGGTGCAGATGATTGATGCCGCGCGGGTCGGCACCGTGGCGCGGGGGATGCTGCTGGTGATGGTTGCGGTGCAGCTGGCAGGCGGAGCTTTCACCTCGATTGCCATGCCGCTGCTGCTCAAGGCCTTTCCGGTGCCGCAAGGCGCGAGCGCGTTTCTCGCGCAAGGCACGGGTGATCTCGGCGAGGTGCCCGGCGTGCTCGATTTCTTCAGCTCGCTGGTTTCGCCCAATATCATCGCCGCCGCCGCCGAGACCGCGATGCTGCCGCTGACGATCTTCTTCGTGATGTTCGCGGTCGCCATCACCCGCTTGCCGGAGGACCAGAGCGAGCGGCTGCTCGGCTTCTTCCATGCGCTCGGCAATGTCATGCTGCTGATCATCGGCTGGGTGCTCTCCATCGCACCTGTGGGCGTGTTTGCGCTGGCTTACGGGGTCGGCGTGCAGAGCGGGGGCGGGGCCTTCGCCGCGCTCGGCCACTATGTGCTGACGGTGACGCTGATGGGCACCTTCGTCTTCGTGCTGGCCTATTTCATCGCCGCCGCGATGGGGCGCACGGGGCTGCTGACCTTCACCAAGGCGGTGCTGCCCGCGCAGGCGGTGGCGCTGTCTACCCAAAGCTCGCTCGCCAGCCTGCCGGCGATGCTCGATTCGGCCGGAAGGCTGGGCCTGCGCGCCTCGACCGCCGAATTCGTGCTGCCATTGGCGGTGGTGATTTTCCGCGCGACCAGTGCGGCGATGAACCTTGCGGTGGTCTATTACATTGCAGCGCTCGCCGGGGTGGAGGTGCCGCCCGCCATCGCGATTGCGGGCATTTTCATCGCCAGCGTGATCAGCCTCAGCGCCGTCAGCCTGCCCGGATCGATCAGCTTCGTCGTCTCGATCGGGCCGATTGCGCTTGCGATGGGAGTGCCGATCGAGCCGCTGGCATTGCTGGTCGCCGTCGAGATGCTGCCCGATCTGATGCGCACCTTGGGCAATGTCACCATGAACGTCGCTGTCACAAGCGCGGTTGACCGTTCTGCAGGGGCAGACCAGCCCCCCCAAGCGACCGGCACGACTTGAAGCTGCAACCCTTCGCGCACATCTGCGTTGCTGCTAAAGAACCGATCCATTCACCCAATGCCTTTGGAGAACATCATGGCTTTCGCACTTTCCCCCCTGCCCTATCCCGACACCGCGCTTGAACCGGCGATCTCGGCCGAGACGCTGTCGTTCCACTACGGCAAGCATCACCAGACCTATCTCGACAAGATGAACGCCGCGATCGAAGGCACTCCGCACGCCGATGCCTCGCTTGAGGCGATCATCGCCGCCTCGCGCGGCACCAACCAGGGCCTGTTCAACAACTCGGCGCAGACCTGGAACCACGCTTTCTACTGGGCCTCGATGGCCCCGGCGAGCACCGCGCCTTCGGCTGATCTGGCCGCCAAGATCGACGAAGCCTTCGGTTCGCTCGACGCCTTGAAGCAGCAGCTCAAGGATCGCGGCGTAGGCCACTTCGCTAGCGGCTGGGTGTGGCTCGCCGATAAGGACGGCAAGCTGAGCATCGAGGAAACCCACGATGCCGACACGCTGGCCGATAGCGGCTTCAACCCGCTGCTGGTTCTCGACGTGTGGGAGCACGCCTATTACCTTGATCACCAGAACAAGCGTCCGGCCTATCTGGATGCCGTGGTCGAAGGGAAGCTCAACCTCGCCTTCGCCAGCGAGAACCTCGCCCGCGGGACGGTGTGGACTTACTAAGTCCAACGCCTGAATTCAGGATACAGAGAGGCCCGGGGCAGCGATGCCGCGGGCCTTTTTGCTGGCTCAGATGCGGGTGCTGGCGAGATTGCCCGCCGCGACTTCGTCGAGTTCCTCTAGGATCGCGCGGTGGGCGGACTCGTCGTCGGTCGAGCGGCGCGGGATGTTGCCGCTCGCAAGCATTTCGGTGAGCGCAGCGCGCGCGCGGCCCACGCGGCTCTTGATCGTGCCGACCGCGCAGCCGCAGATCTCGGCGGCTTCCTCGTAGGAAAACCCGCCCGCGCCGACCAGCAGCAGCGCCTCGCGCCGTTCGGGCTGGAGGGTGAGCAGCGCGCGGTGGAGATCGCTGAGGTGGATCGGTTCTTCCTGCCCCGCAGGCGCGGTCAGGATGCGTTCGGCCATGCCTTCGTCATACTCGCCGCGAAAACGGTTGCGGCGCATGTCGGTGAGATAGGCGTTGCGTAAAATCACGAAGGTCCAGGCGCGCATCGAGGTGCCGGGCTCGAACCGGTCCTGCGCGGCCCAGGCCTTGAGCAGCGTTTCCTGCACCAGATCATCGGCCATGTCGGGCCGGCCGCATAGCCCGCGGGCGAAGGCGCGCAGGTGCGGGACGACATCGGTCAATTCGCGCTTGAAGGCGGCCTTTTCCGCGGCCGTTCGGGGGCTGTTACTGGCAGGCTCGCTATCGCTCATCCGCGCTCTCCCCGGCCATCCGGGGATTGCGAGGGGCGGCCCTCCTGCCTGCTGCCATTGTCGTTGCTGCCGCGGCGGGGATCGATCTCGTCGAGCTGGGCGAGCAGGTTCTTGAAACTGTCGGGCAGATCTTCCTCGACCACCGAATCATACAGCTGCTTCAATCCGTCAGACCATTCCGGCGCGCGCCCTTGCGCGGCGTTTGCTGAAGGCGGTTTGCGGTCTGAAGCCATGATATTGTCGGTTTTCCCTGATCCCGGTCCGGCGCGTATCCACCTGGCGCGGCCTGCGCCGTGCCAGAGGCTCTAGCACAGGCGCGGTCAAAGGCGGCATTGTAAACGCGTTTGGACTGTTCGGGAACGATGCGGCATATGTTTGGTTCCGACGGCACAAACCCGCCCGCTATCCACGCAGGACCATCAGCGATTTCCAGCGCCCCGTTCACCCCGCCCCCTGAAGCCAGCGCGTCGGCCGCCGACAGCCGCGCGCGGCGCTGGCTGGTGCTCTATCCGCGCGCGATCCCGCTGGTGATCTTCCTCGCCATCGCCGCGATCACGGCGCTGAGCGTGTTCGCAATCGAGAGCAATGCCCGCGCGCGCGAGCGAGCGGTGATGCGCGAATATGCCCGCACCGTCGCCGCCTCGCTCGATCGCAGCAGCAACAGCTTTTCCTCCTATCTTCGCGCGGGCGCCGCGCTGTTTGCCAGTATCGCGGACGTGCAACCCGAAACCTTCGACAATTTCGTGCGGGCGCTGCGGCTCGACACCGATTACCCGGGGGCCGAGGGGATCGGTTGGCTGCCGGTGATCGAGGCGAGCGATGTCCCTGCCTTCATGGCGCAGGTCCGCGCCCGCCAGCCCGGCTTTCCCGACATCTATCCGCAAGGCCCCGCCACCACAGGGCGGATTGCGCCGGTGACGATGTTCGCACCCGCATCGGCGCGCAACCGCCGCGCCCTGGGCTATGACATGTATTCCGATCCCGCCCGCGCCGCCGCCATGGCCGAGGCCGAGCTTGCCCGCCGCCCGACGGCTTCGGGGCGGATCGTGCTCGAACAGGAGCAATCGGGCAACCTGCCGGCCTTTGCGATCTACATGCCGGTGTTCCGCACCTTCGGCGAGGATGACCGGCGGCTGATCGGCTTCGTCTACACCTCGTTTCGCGCGCGCGAATTCCTCGATACGGCGCTGGCGCAGAAGACCGCGTCAGATTTCGGCGTGCGGCTTTATGATGGCGAGGCCAGCACCGGGCACCTGTTGGTGACCCATACCATCGGCGATGCCGCGAGCGAGCGTGTGGAAGAGCAGGTCACCATCGCCAATCGCAAACTGCTGCTGGTGATCGAATCCGCTCGTGCGCGGATGCTCAGCCCGCTATCCATGGTGACATTGGTGTTCGGCCTCGCGCTGGCAAGCCTGCTGATGCTGCTTGCCCGGCTGCTGACCCAGCAGGCCTACGAGGATCAGGCGCGGCTGGCGTTCTTTGAAGAACAGCATTCGATCCGCAATTCCCTGACCCGCGAATTGAACCACCGGGTCAAAAACACGCTCGCCAATGTGCTGTCTATCCTCTCGCTCACCCGCCGCCGCACCCGCGATCTCGATGAATTCGCGGATAGTCTCGAAGGCCGCATCCGCGCGCTCTCGGCAACGCATGATCTGCTCACCGTGACCGACTGGGGCACCACCCCGATCCGCTCAGTGATCGAGGCGGAGTTGCAGCATTTCCGCTTGGCGCTCGACGATGCGATCCTGCTCGACGGGCCGCCGCTGGAACTGGCGCCCAATGATGCGCTGTCCTTCGGGCTGGCGGTGCACGAACTGGCGACCAACGCCGCCAAATACGGCGCGCTGAGCGTGGCGGGCGGGCAGGTGACGATCCGCTGGCAGATGGTGGGCGAGCACTTGGCCGAGGTCGAGTGGCGCGAGAGCGGCGGGCCGCCGGTGACCACCGAGCGCAATCGCGGCTTCGGCACCGAACTCATCGAAAAAATCGTCGCCCATGAATTGCGCCAGCCGGTCGCGCTCGATTTTCGCCATAAGGGCGTCGTCTGCACCATGCGCGTGCCGATCCGGCGGCCGGCGGATTTCCGGATAAGGGAAGGGGTTAGGGAAGCTTAACCTAGCGGCTTGCTCGACTGGAAGAACAGCGCCTGGCTGATTGCCGCGCGCACCGTAGCTTCCTGGAACGGCTTGGTGACGAGATAGGTCGGCTCGGGCCGGTCGCCGGTCAGCAGGCGTTCGGGATAGGCAGTGATGAAGATCACTGGCACGCGGCCCACCCCCAGAATATCGTCGACCGCATCGAGGCCGGACGAGCCATCGGCGAGCTGGATATCGGCCAGCACCAGTCCGGGGAGGGTGTCCCCCACCACTTCGCGCGCCTGCGTCCGCGTGGCAGCGGTGCCATAAATCCTGTGGCCCAGCCCGCTGACGAGATCTTCCAGCTGCATCGCGATCAGCGGCTCGTCCTCGATGATAAGCACCGAGGTTTTCTGTTCCGCCTCGATCTCGGCCACCGCCTCGGCGACCAGCGCAGCGACGGCTGCATTGTCGAGTTCTAGGATCGCTGCGGCCTCGGCCGTGGTGAAATCCTCCAGCGTGGTCAGCAGCAGCGCCTGGCGGGCGGGCGGGGTCATGGCGCCGAGCCTGAGCTGCGCGCCGGCCTCGTGCTCGCTCGTGTTGGCCCCGGCCACCGGCGCATCAGCCAGCTGCGCGCTCGCCCAGACCTTGGTAAAGGCGCGGTAGAGCGGCACGCGGCAGCCATCCAGCGAGGCCATCAGCGCCGCATCGGCCACCACCGCCTCAAGCATCGCGCGGACAAATGCATCGCCTGCCGCCTGCGATCCGGTCAGCGCACGGGCATAACGCCGCAGGTAGGGCAGGTTGGCGGCGATCTGGCTTCCGAGTGACATGGTCGGCTCCGCTGGATGGGTCAGCAACTGGGGCTGTGATGGCATAAGCGATTCGGACGCCTAGCGGTTCCGGCCCGCGCCGTCGCCTGTCTCGCGAAGGCGACCGCGCTGCCGACCGCAAGCGCTCGCAAAAAAATTTCTGCGGGCCGGGAACCGGATTTCAGAAGGTGCATTTTTACTTTGTCACCGCCAAGACCCCCCTCCCGTCCAAGTGGCTGGTGATACGATCCCGAAAGGCCTCCGCTCTCCCGAGTGGAGGCCTTTTTTCTTGGGGGTGGATGGTCTGCATCGCGCGAAAGCGCGACCGAAAATCACCCCAGCTTCTTCTCATAGATCGCATATTCGCGGTTGATCTTGCTCTGGATCGTGTCGGCGATTGCAATCATGCCCTGATTGTCATCGAGCACCCAGCCAAGCTCGCCGCGGGACGCCTGGAATTTGCTGTTGGCCTCCTGGCGGATCGTCTCGATCATCATGAAGGCCAGTTGGCTCGCCATCCGGCTGTTGTGGAGTTCTTTCAGCACCCCCATCAGCGGCACCCGCATGCCTGCGCCCTTGGGGTGCCGGAGCCAGCGCAGCATGTGGATCCAGCCGAACGGGAACAGCTTGCCATTGATCTTCGCCAGCGCATCATTGACGTCGGGGAAGGTCAGCATGAAGGCCACCGGCCGCCCGTCGACTTCGGCGATCATGTTGAGTTCCTCGTGAATGATCTGGCGCAGCTTCTTGCCGGCATAGGCGACTTCTTCGGGGGTGAAGGGCACGAAGCCCCAATTGTCCGACCATGCATCGTTGAGGATCGCCAGAATGATCGCGACCTCGTCATCCCAGCGGCTTTTGTCGACCCGGCGGACATTGATCCGTGCGTTCTTGTGGCCCGATTGCACGATGCGCTGGATCAGCGGCGAGAACGGGCGGGTGATGTCGAGATCATAGGTGTAGAGTGTCTTGGCGCGGGTGAAACCGAAGGCCTCGATCCAGGCGGCATAATGCGCCGGATGGTGGCCCATCATGATCATCGGCGGGTGATCTTGGCCGCGCACCAGCAGCCCTGGTTCCTCCCAGATCGACAGTGAGATCGGGCCGAGCACGCGGGTCATGCCCTCGCCCGCCAGCCAGGCCTCGGCCGTAGACAGCAAGGCGCGGGCGATTTCCTCGTCCTCGGCATCGAAATAGCCGAAAAAGCCGGTGCCCGGGCCGAACCCCTGCTCTGCCGGCATCGCGAGTGCGAGTTCGTCGATATGGGCCGAAATCCGCCCGACCGCGCGGCCGCCGGCCTTGGCAATGAACAGCTGCACCCGCCCGTGGCCGAAGAACGGGTTCTTGCCGGGATCGATCAGTTCCAGCTGCTCGGCGCGGATCTGCGGGACGAAATTGGGGAGGCGGTCCGAAAACGCCCGACCGCAATCGACAAACGCGGCCCGACCGCGCTTGTCCGAGACCGGCTCGATGCTTATCTGGGCGCGAGTGGTGTTTGCATCTGACACGCGGTCGTCCCCGTAGTTGCTCAATATCAAGGTGTCTGTGTCGCGCCTGCGCCATTGACGCAAGACAATCGATCACACTCACCGACAGGACACGTTTGGCTTGACCCCCGATTTCGAGTAGGGCGGGCCACAGGATTTTGCCAGCCATGACCTCGCCCAACACGATGAACCACACCCTCGACACCCTCGTCCCTTGTGACCCCGCGCCTGCCAAGGCGACCCGCATCCAGTTCATGGCGGCGGACGACAAGGATATGCTGCGCGCCGCGCGCGATCTGACCAAGGGGCTGGGCGAGACGAAACCCGGCATCTACTGGCCCGATATGCTCATTTCGGCCGGGCTGGGCTATGCCGGGATTGCCACCGCGATCCTTTCCGGCAGCCTTGCGGTGCAACTGGCCGCCGGACTGGTGGCGGCGCTCGCGCTCTACCGCGCGCTAATGTTCATCCACGAACTCACCCACATCCACCGCGATGCGCTGCCCGGTTTCCGCACGGCATGGAATCGGCTGGTCGGCATCCCGCTGCTGACGCCCAGTTTCATGTACGAGGGCGTCCACACCATCCACCACAAGCGCACGCAATATGGCACGGTCGAGGACCCCGAATATCTCCCGCTCGCGCTGATGAAGCCGTGGAGCCTGCCGCTGTTCGTGATTGTCGCGATCCTCGCGCCGGTGGCGCTGATTGTGCGCGCGGCGGTGCTGGTGCCGCTGGGCGCGCTGATCCCTGCGGTGCGCACGCTCACGTGGGAGCGGTTCTCGTCGCTCCAGATCAACCCCGAATTCCGCCGCCGCCCGCCCGAGGGCGAGTTTGCCAATCGCGTGCGCTGGCAGGAGGCGGGCGTGTTCGTGTGGTCGTGGACGCTGATCGGCAGCGTGGCTGTGATCGGCTGGCAGCCACTGGCGATTGCCCTGTCGATCCTGTCGCTCACTGCACTGCTCAACCAGTTGCGCACGCTCGTCGCCCACCTGTGGGAGAACGAGAGCGAGGCGATGACGGTGACCGCGCAGTTCCTCGATTCTGTCAACGTGCCGCCTCCGGGTCTGGCTGCGGAAATCTGGGCACCGGTCGGCCTGCGCTATCACGCGCTGCACCACCTGATGCCTTCGATGCCCTATCACGATCTGCCCGAAGCGCACCGGCGGCTGGCGCGTGAGCTTGGCACCGGATCAACCTATGAAGGTGCGAACCATCCCGGGATGATGGTGCTGGTGGCGCGGATTGCGCGCAGCACGATGGGGAAAAGAAGGTAGGGTTTCCCCCGCCTCATCAATCTACAAAACAGATCATCGCGCAGCGCCGCTCCATCGGCAGACCGATGGCGGCCGCGCCTTGGTGACTTTCCACCAGATGCGGCCGCCCTTCGAAGTTCTCGACTTCCACAAAGCCGAAGCGGGCATAGAACGGCGCGTTCCACGGAATGTCGCGATAGGTGTTGAGCGTGACTGCCCGATAGCCCGAATTGCGTGCATCGATCATCATCGCGCGAATCAGCAATGAGCCCACACCGCAGCGCTGATGGGCGCGGGCAACGCTCAATTCGCTCAAATGCAGCTCGCGCCCTGCCGGTCCGATCGCGGCAAAGCCGATGATTTCCTCGCCGTGCAGTGCAGCAAGACTGCGGCCCTTGGCGATAATGCGGGCGTGATCTGCTGTTGAAGCGGTCGGCGGGATCACCGTGCCGGCGAGAGATGGCTCTTCGCGCAAGAGGCTGGCGGCATCGTCCTCGACCAGATGAAACGATGTAGCATCGTCAGGCCTCGCCAACCTAATCCGGTAGGCGCTCACTCTTCCTTCCGGAGCAGCACCGTCTCGCCCAGCAGCAGGAACAGGAAGAACGGCGCCCAGGCGGCGAGGAAGGGCGGGTATCCGCCGAAGCTGCCCATCGCCAGCGCGGCATTGTCGACCACGAAATAGGCAAAGCCCAGCGCCATGCCGATGATCGCGCGCACGAAGAGCTGGCCCGAACGCGCCAGCCCGAAGGCGGCGACCGAGCCCAAGAGCGGCATCAGCAATGCCGATAAGGGCCCCGACAAGCGGTGCCACCACTTGGCGCGCATTTCATTGGTGTTGCGGCCGGCCGCCTCGAAGGCATCGATGGTTTCGGACAGCTCCCAGAAGCTCTGCGAATCCGGATCGACCGATTGCAGATCGATCCGCTCGGGGCTGAGCGTCTTGCCTACCACCAGCGCCTGCATCTGTTCGGTGGTTGCGCCTGCCACGTCGAAGCGCACCGGGTTTTCCAGCCGCCAGCCGGGCGCGGCATAGACGGCGCGCGGGGCTCGGATCTGCTCGCGGATGATGCCCGAAGCTGCGCGCTCGTACCAGGTGACATTGGTGAGCACGATATCCGTGCCGCTCCCGGTTAGCGTGGCTGCTGACAGGATGTTACGCCCGTCGGTGAGATAGACGTTGGAGCGCACCGCGCCCGCGTCGCCCGTGCTTTCGGGCACGGGCCCATAATCCGCCGCCTCCCACGCCTTCAATGTGGCATTGGCGCGGGTGACAATGCGTTCGTTGAAGGCAAAACTCACCACCGCCACCAGCGCAGCGGTCAGCAGCAGCGGCGCGAGCACCTGATGCGCGCTGAGCCCTGCGGCCTTCATCGCCACCACTTCGCTGTTCTGGTTCAATGTCACTAGCGTGATCAGCGTCGCCAGCAGCACCGAATAGGGCAGGAACCGGCTTGCCAGCTGCGGAATACGCAAGCTGGCATAGCGAGCGATCTCGGCTTGGCCATTGCCCGGCACCTTGAGAATGTCGCCCGTCGCTGCCAGCAGGTCGAGCGCCATCAGCACCAGCACCAGCATGATCAGCACCGCGAGGATGCGCACCACGAACATCTTTGCCAGGTAGAGCGTCAGCGTGCGCGAGGGGAAGAAATCGAGCTGCATCGCTGCCTATTCCGCCGGCGCTGTCGCGGTGAGCTCGGGCACGGCCGGATAGCCTTTTGGACGGCGGCGCGTGAACAGTTTGGTTACCCGCTTTGACAGCTTGGCAAAGGCAGTCTCGAGCGCGCCGATCGCCTGACCACCCGGCACATGGGCCACGCGGTAATACATCCACAGGATGAGCGCAGCGAAGATCACGAAGGGTACCCAAAGCGCGAGGATCGGATCAAGCCGGCCGAGCGCCGCGACATCCTCGCCGTATTGGTTGACCTTGTGATAGGCTACCACCATGACGATCGAGACGAACACGCCCAAGGCGCTGGTTGAACGCTTTGGCGGGATCGCCAGCGCCACCGCCAGCAGCGGCATCAGCAGCATCATGACGATCTCGACCAGCCGGTAATTGAAGCTTGCCACACTGGCATCGCGCTGACGCGGGGCGCTCTTGTCGCTCCATCCGATGCTGAGCAGTTCGGGCAGGATGTATTCGCGCGTGGCATCGCCGCGGGCGCGGAACTTCTCGATTGCGGGCAGGTCGATCGGCAGATCGTGGCGGCTGAAGCTGAGCACGCGCGGGGTCTGCTTGCCGCCCTCATGCATTCCTGTGTCCTGCACGATGGTGCCTTCGGTCAGGCGCAGGATGATCGTATCGGGATTGTCGCGGGTGGCAAGGAACGCCCCCTCGCGCGCCGAGATCGAGAGCACCTGCCCCTTGTCGTTCGAGACGCGGGCGAAGATGCCGATCAGCCGCCGGCCCTCGTCCTCGCTTTCCTCGATCCGCAGCGCCATGCGGTCCGCCAGCGTGGTGAATTCGCCAACCTTGATTGAGGCGCCCAGCGCGCCCGAGCGCAGTTCGTATTCCATCTGCTCGTAGTAATAGCGGCTGATTGGCTGGATGTAGAACACCAGCGCCACGTTCACCGCCAGCAGCAGCAGCGTGATGATGTAGGGCATGCGCAGCAGGCGGTTATAAGACAGGCCGACGGCACGCATTGTGTCGAGCTCGCTGGTGGTGGCGAGCTTGCGGAAGGCGAGCAGCACGCCGAGCAAGAGCCCCAAGGGGATCGCGAGGCTGGCATATTCGGGAATCAGCGCGCCCAGCATCTTGAACACGACCGCCACCGGCCCGCCTTCGACCGCGACGAAATCGAACAGGCGTAGCATCTTGTCGAGCATCAGCAGAGAAGCGGCGAGCGCGAAGACGCCGAGCATTGGCACCAGCGTGAGCCGCAGGATATACCGATCGATGCTGGGGATCAGGTTGGGCACTTGCGGCGTTTTTCCGTCGATGATTGCAGCGCCCTAGCGCGTGTCGGCGCGCGCGTCATGCCCCCAATTTCTGGAGCGCGGATGATGAGCGAGGGATTTACCAGAACCGGCTGCCGGGAATGCCCTTGAATGGCCCGGCCTCGCGGGCGGTGATCCAGCCGCCATAGAACCCGCCGGGCTGCGGCGTCACTTGCTCTCCATCGACCAGAACGTCGTCGAAGGGCGCAGCATAAAAGGCGATATGTCCCGCAATCCGGGCAAAGGGCGCCGTGGGCGCGGGGTAGCTCCAGCCTGCCTGCGCGATGCGGTCATCGCCGATCATCACGTCCCAGTAGGCGGCCTGGCCCTTCCATTCGCAGATTGAGCGCGCCGGATTGGGCATGAGGTGCGCCATCGCGATTTCGGCTTGCGGAATGTAGTAGGTCGGCGGGTGGCTGTTTTCGAGCGTTCGCCATGCCGCGCGGGTGTCGGCCAGCACCACGCCCTGATGGACAATGCGGATGTGGCGCGCGGTCGGCTCGGCGATGGCAGGGCGGGGATAGTTCCACACGCTTTCCTGTCCGGGGAGGACGGGATCGGGCTCGGGGTGGTGGGGCTGGCCGGTCACGCCGCGCAAGTGCCCTTTGGGCTCACGCCTTTTCGAGCGTGCATTGCAGCGGGTGCTGGTTCTGGCGCGCGAAGTCCATCACCTGATTGACCTTGGTCTCGGCGATTTCATAGGGGAAGATCCCGCAAACGCCGACGCCGCGCTGGTGGACGTGGAGCATCACGCGGGTGGCCTGCTCCAGATCCATGCTGAAGAACCGCTTCAGCACCAACACCACGAATTCCATCGGGGTGTAGTCGTCGTTGAGCATCAGCACCTTGTACTGGCTCGGCTTCTTGGCCTTGGCGCGGGTCTTGGTCGCAACCCCGACCTGACTGCCGCCCGAGCCGCCCGCATCCTTGCCGTCATCCTCGTCGCCCGCGTGCACGTTTTGACCAAGCGGCAACAGCAGCAGCTCGGCGCCAGCGGCGGGGGTGACGGTCAAGATCGGCATGAGCCTCCATTATGGGATTCGCGCGGGCCAGCGCAAGCGGTTGCTGCGCCCGGAGTGCCAAAAGAAAAGGGCCGAGCTGACCAGTGGTCCGCTCGGCCCGGCGCTTTTCAGCGCGCTTTCGTGAACCGGGATTGGGAGAGAGAGGAGAGGCCCAGTTCAGAAACTTGAATTACGCAGCCTTCGAGATCTTCTCGGCGGCGACACTGACGCGGTTCGAAATCGGAGCGAAAGCCTCGTTGGTGAGCTTCACCCAGGCTTCGGTGCGCTTCGAGCCGAACGAGACCAGCGCGTCGAAGTTGCGACGGACGATTTCGCCCTGCAGCTGCATCAGTTCGGTCGGCGACTTGATCGCGGCGATCTTCTTGGCGTCTTCGGTGACGGTTTCGATCACGGTCTTGCCGGTTTCGATGTCGCCCTTCACGATGTCCTGCGCGCCGGCGAAGAAGATCTTGCCGCTTTCGACGACGGCTTCGACGTTCGCCTTGGTGAACTCGCCCGCATCAGCGGTCAATTCGCTGGTCTTGGCGTAGGCGGTCTTGGCGCGGGTCTGGATGTCGGCGAACATGTCCTTGGCGGTGGCGGTGATGTCGGTATTTTTGGCGGTGGTCATGATGGTATCCTTGAGCTTGGTGATGGGGTTGGTCTTGGGAGCGGTGGCGGTCTTGGCAGCCTTGGGGGCGACCTTCTTAACCAGTGCCGGCTTCTTCGGCGCAGCGATCGTCTTGGCGGCAACGTTCGTGGCTGCGACCTTCTTGGCGGCGGGCTTCTTGGCGGCGGGCTTCTTGGCAACCGGCTTCTTCGGCGCGTCAGCCTTCTTCACGACCGGCGCCTTGACGGCAGCCTTCGCCGGAGTCTTCTCGACCTTGGGCGCTTCGGCAACCTTGGCCGATGCTTCGGCATAGGCCTTTTCGGCAGCGGCATCGATCTTGGCGACGGGAGCAGATTCTACTTCGGACATGATGACCTCGCTTCATGTTGCACTGCACAAAGTAGGCATTGCGGCTGCGAAGTCAAGGATTTTTGTGCAGCGCACAATAATCATGAAAGGCGCTTTAAATCATAGGGTTGTGTGCGATACCCGGATGAGGCCGCGCGATTTGCGTGCAATCAACGCGTCTTTACATAGCGCCCGGGCGCATCCTCGATCACGGAATCGCCCTTGCCCCCCGGCACCCGCTTGCCGCTTGCGGCGACCCGCGTGTCCGACTGCTGGTGCAGCCAGCCGAGCCAATGTGGCCACCAGCTTCCGGGGTGTTGCTGGGCGCTCTCGACGAAGGCCTTCAGCGAAGGCGCTGCGCTATCGCCGAGCCAGTACTGGTACTTGCCCGAGGCGGGGGGATTGACCACGCCGGCGATATGGCCCGATCCTGCCAGCAGGAACTCCAACGGCCCCTTGAAGTGCTCGGTGATGCGCCACACGCTTTCGGCCGGCGCGATGTGATCCTCGCGCCCGGCCTGCACGAAGGCGGGCGTGGTCACGCGGGTCAGATCGATCGGCGTGCCATCGGCGCTGAGCGCATCGGGCACCACCAGCTTGTTGTCGCGATAGAGATCGCGCAGATAATCATTGTGCCATTTGGAGGGCAGGTTGGTGACGTCGCCGTTCCAGTGCAGCAGGTCGAAGGCCGGATAGTCCTCGCCGAGTAGGTAGTTGTTGACGACGTAGTTCCAGATCAGGTCCTTGCCGCGCAGGGCATTGAAGGTCGCCGCGAGATAGCGCCCGTCAAGATAGCCTTGCGGAGAAAGCTGGTCGATCAACTTGAGCTGGCCCTCGTCGATGAAATGCTTGAGGTCGCCGCCCTTCTCGAAATCGACCTGCGCGGTGAAGAAGGTCGCGCTCTTGACCTTCTCCGCCTCGCCGCGGCGCGCGAGGATCGCCAGCGTCGCCGCTAGCGTGGTGCCGGCCACGCAATAGCCGATTGTATGGACCCGCGGTACATCGAGCCGGGTGCGGACGAGATCGATCGCTTCCATCTGGGCACGGATGTAATCGTCCCAAACCACCTCGCCCATGCTCGCGTCGGCCGATTTCCAGCTGACGACGAACACCGAGATGCCCTGATCGACCGCCCATTTGATGAAGCTCTTCTTGGGCGTCAGGTCGAGGATGTAGAAGCGGTTGATCCACGGCGGGAAGATGATCAGCGGCACTTCGAGCACTTCGGGCGTGGAAGGCGAATACTGGATCAGCTGGTAGAGCGAGGTCTCGTGCACCACCTTGCCCGGCGTGGCGGCGAGGTTCTCGCCCAGCTTGAAGGCGTCAGGATCGGTATGGGTCAGCTGCCCGCGCTTGAGGTCATTGATGAGGTGCTGCATCCCGCGCACCAGATTACCGCCGCGGCTTTCGACTGTGCGCTTCATCACGACCGGATTGGTGAGCAGGAAATTGTCGGGACTCATCGCCTCGGCCAGCGCGCTGACCGCAAATTCAAGGCTCTGGCGCTTGACCGGATCAAGCCCTTCCATGTTCTTGACCGAGGCGCGGAAATAGTCGGCCAGCATCAGATAGGTCTGGTGCAGCAGCAGGAATGCTGGATGCGCGCGCCAGGCAGGATCGGCAAATCGCCGGTCGCTTTTGGGGAGCGCGGCGGGACCGGGCGCCTCGCTCGGCGTGCCCGCAGCAGCGCCGGCCATGAACTGCTGGGCCACGCCCTGCCACAATTGCAGCGAATCCTGTGCGAGCTTGGTCTGGGCAACAAACAGATCCTTGGGCAGTTGGCCGAGCATGCTCTGCGACAGCACCATCCACTGCGCCGGATCGAGTATATTGGTGCCCTTGGCCGCTTTCTCGGCGGCCTGGCTTGTCTGATAGGCGGCAAAATCGAGCCACAGCTGCTGCAATTGCGTGGCTGCGCTGGCCCATTCGCCCAGTTCGCTCGCGTCCAGCCCCTGCGGCATCAGCGATTGCAGCGCCTCGGGCGTCAGCGGTCCGCCCATTGCTCCGGAGAACAGTTCGCGCATCGCTTCGCCCTGCATGTCGAAGAAGCCCTTGAAGCTTTCGCTGGCCGCAGCCATCGGATCGGTATCATGTGCCATTGCCTGAACGTCCCTTGATGGTCCCGCTGCTTCTTAGTGCCGCCAATCCGGGCAAGTCGCAATTGCGGAAAACGCCTTCCCACGGCCCGACGACTTCGCCTAGGGAGAAAAACGGCGCGGCACCGCATCATGGCCGCGCAAGACAAGGTGATGTAACGCGATGAATGACCAGTTCTACCGCATGAAGCGGATGCCGCCGTATGTGATCGCCGAGGTCAATGCGATGCGGCACGCGGCCCGTCTGGAAGGGCAGGACATCATCGACCTCGGCATGGGCAACCCCGATCAGCCCCCGCCGCAGCATGTCATCGACAAGCTGTGCGAGGTTGCGGCCAAGCCCGATGCGCATGGCTATTCGCAGTCCAAGGGCATTCCCGGTCTGCGCCGCGCGCAAGCAGGCTATTACGCGCGCCGCTTCGGGGTCGAGCTCGATCTCGAGAGCGAAGTGGTGGTGACGATGGGCTCGAAAGAGGGCCTTTCCAGCCTCGCCACCGCGATCATCGCGCCGGGCGATGTGGTGCTCGCGCCCAACCCGTCCTACCCGATCCACACCTTCGGTTTCATCATTGCCGGCGCCACGATCCGTTCGGTGCCGACCACGCCCGACGAGGAATACTGGAACAGCCTCGAGCGGGCGATGAGTTTCACCGTGCCGCGCCCCAGCGTGCTGGTGGTGAGCTATCCGTCGAATCCCACCTCGGAGATCGTCGATCTGGCCTTCTACGAGCGGCTGGTGGCATGGGCGAAGGAAAATCAGGTCTGGGTTGTCTCCGATCTGGCCTATTCCGAGCTCTATTTCGACGGCAAGCCGACGCCTTCTATCATGCAGGTGCCGGGCGCGAAGGATGTCGCGATCGAGTTCACCTCGATGTCCAAGACCTATTCGATGGCCGGCTGGCGGATGGGCTTTGCGGTCGGCAACAAGCAGCTGATCGCGGCGCTGACGCGGGTGAAGTCCTATCTCGATTACGGCGCCTTCACCCCGATCCAGGCCGCCGCCTGCGCCGCATTGAACGGCCCGCAGGACATCATCGAGAGCAATCGCCAGCTCTATCACAAGCGCCGCGACGTGATGGTCGAAGCCTTCGGGAGGGCTGGCTGGGACATCCCGCCGCCGCCCGCCTCGATGTTCGCCTGGGCGCCGCTTCCGCCGGCATTGAAGTCGATGGGCAGTCTCGAATTCTCCAAACAGCTCCTCACCCAGGCGCAGGTCGCGGTCGCCCCGGGAGTCGGGTACGGGGAGAACGGCGAGGGCTATGTGCGTATCGCCATGGTCGAGAACGAGCAGCGCCTGCGGCAGGCGGCGCGCAACATCAAACGCTACCTTCAGTCGGTCGGTGTCAACAGTTCGGCGGCCTGAACTGCAAAATCCTCCAAACCCGGTGCATTCGTCGCACGCTTGGATTATGCCGTATGCTAACCGGGGAGGGCACAGCTAATAGAGAAGCCCATGTTGTCCGGAGCCGCAAGGCGGCTGACCGACCGGCAGCAAGCCGTGATGCAACGCATTGACCGGCGCGTCCCGATCAAGGTCATCGCGCAGGAACTCGGCGTGTCCGAAACCCGCATCAACCAGCATATCCGCGCGCTCAAGGACATCTACGAGGCCGGCAGTTTGGGTGAGCTGGTCGAGAATTACCGGGCGACGCTTCCACCTGCGCCTGCTGAAAATGCCGAGGACGAGCACCCAGTGACGGCACTCCTCGGGTAACCTACGGATAGAGGTGCCAGCGGGGCCTTCAGTGAAGCTGCATACACGAAAAAGCAGATACCCGAGGCGGCGATATTTGCCGACCAGTTGAGCCGGGACGACCCGGGCAGGCTGCTGATGAGCGACGCGATGCCGCTGCTCGACCAGGGGCGCCCTGGCTCAGGCCGGGCGAGCCGCGGGTTGTCCCCGGAGTGCTCGATGGCGAGCATGCCGTTCTGTTCCGCCTGGGGGCGATCGTCGGGATCGCATCGGGGGTTCTGGCCGCCGTGGTGCTGACCATTACCGCGGCTGTTACCCTGAGCAAGGCGACAGAAGGCAAGGCGACCATCTCCGTGGACCAGATATCCGCCACAGGATGAGCAGCGGTGAGCGCCTGAGACCCACAATGAACGACCGTATCATGTCCGACGCCTACAACCTCAAGAAGCTGATCCGCGAAGCCGAGGCCCTTGCCGACGAATCGATCATTGCCATGGCTCGTCTGAAGCAGGCCATGCTGGCCGCGCGCCAGAACCCCGAAATCGAGATTCACACCGGCCAGCGGGCGCGGATGCGTCTGACCGAAGCGGAAGACTCGGCGCTCGCAATGTCGACCAACCTGCTGCGCGTGCATGACGAGCTCAGCAAGGTTGCGCGCGTCCACGCTGGCGGCGATACCGGATTGCCGACCACGATCCCCGAGGATGTGGCCGCGTCTGCACCGGTTCGCGCCGAGCTACAGGACGCATGAACCAGGCCGGGACATGCTCGAGATCTTCAAAACCTATCGTGTCGATGCCCAGTATATCGCCAGCGTCCTTCTGGCGCTGGCGATATGGCGCTGGGGCGGTGGGCCGGAGCGCTGGCTGATCGGCCTGTTCGCCGCCATGATGGTGGTGCCGACCTACCTGTTCAAGCTGCTGGATGTCGGTGTCCCGACTGAAGGGCCCTATGCCTGGCTCCATTTTAGCGTCGATCTGATTGCTTCAGCCGGGTTTACGGTCATCGCCTTGAGCGCCAACCGCAACTATCCCTTGTGGATCGCCGGTTTCCAGCTGGTCGCGATCGGTGCCCATGCGGTCAAGCAAATGGGTCTCGATGTGTCGCTGTTTGCCCTGGTGATCCTGATCGTCGGCCCGGCCTATTGCCAGCTGCTGTTGATCTTCGGCGGCTTTGTGCGCCACGTCCGGCGCCTGCGCCGGTTCGGCCCTTATCGCGACTGGCGGGTCACGCGCGATCCGATACCGCTATTCTTGACCTGATCTTCTCCGGGGAGACCCATCATGCCGCATGAGCCTGCCCGCCTGGCCGCCGGAGCCTCGCCGTGGAGATCGCCGCGCTGATGGCGCGCCCGGCCCCGGCCAACCGTCCCGAGCATCGGCATGGAGCGTTGGTCGCTTACCTCCGCTCGGCCGTGTTTTCTCGCCGGGCGCACTTCACGAGCGCTGTCATGTCGTGTTCGTCGATGCGCAGCGGCGCCAGCTCGGTGATGCGAGCATCGGCTTGGGCGGCCTCAATGTGCTGTCAGTGCGAATGCGCGAAATTTTCGGGGAGGCGCTGCGGCTCGATGCTCGCGGCATGATCCTCGCCCACAACCATCCCTCGGGCCATTGCCGCCCGAGCGGCTCCGATATCATCGCGACCCGCCGGCTGGCAGAGGTCGCGCGTGCACTCGACATCGTCCTTATCGATCACCTCATCTTCACCGGCGAGGCCGTCTATTCCATGCGCGCAGGGGGATTGCTGTGAACTCGATTTGTGCCAACGGCCTGTTTCCTGACAGCCACACGCTGATCCCGCGGTTCCGCGAGGCGGGCGATGTGACGATTGATCTGTTCCACCGCGATGGCCGGGTGAACGCCTCACCCGCCGCGAGCTGCTCAAGGATGTGTGGCGCATCACCTTTGAACCCGAAACCAACAGCGTCGCGGTGCATGTCGCCAGAGTGCGGGCCAAGCTTGAACCTTTCGGCCTGGCGCGGATCCTCGCCACGCACCCTGATGGCGGCTATTTCCTCGATGCACCGCCCGGCCCGGGCCATTTCCGGCTGGCGCGC
>Ga0315899_10001689_pt1 | contig 25139 bp, 23 predicted proteins | sample LakEriMetagenome_2_FD_203518 | JGI IMG/M metagenome (GOLD analysis project Ga0315899, IMG submission 203518) | Freshwater fungal communities from buoy surface, Lake Erie, Ohio, United States - Buoy 4 MA112 | ecosystem: Environmental > Aquatic > Freshwater > Lake | place: USA: Lake Erie, Ohio... | reverse complement strand
AAGTGACACCGGCAGTTACTTGCGCGACGCAGCTATTGTCGTAGGTCACACCATTGCAACCGCATACGGGATCAATGACGGTGGGACAAACGGCATCCGGGTTAATGAGAGCCGCATTGATGCAACCACCGCCCTGCTGAGCAACGGGCTGGTGGAAACCTTGTGTGAGAATCACATCTGGCGTTTGGAGTGTCGTGATGAACGTCTCACCCACGGTCATGTCGACCTGCAACTCCGGCGATGAATAGCCAAAGCCTGCCGTTGCTATTACGGTTGGGGTGAGGGATTGGGCGCCGGCGAGTGCGCTCGATATAAGGACGATTGTGAGAAGTAGAGTTTGCTTCATTGCGATGACGGGTTACGGATTATGAGCGAAGATAAGAAAATAGTGGCGAGTGGCGAATGGCGAGTGGCGAGTGGCTAATGGAAGGCACTGATTTCACTCGCCGTTCGCCACTCGCCGTTCGTCACTAATACACTATTTTAAGGTCGCCACCCGCCGTGCGATACATCTCCCCTGCCACCAGGCCACCGGCGAGGGCGGCAGTGTTGTCGGGGTAGACGGGAAGTGCATTGTTGCGAATAGTTCCTGCAGCAGCTGCTTCGTTGGCGCGGTGAGCGTATGGCACCGACATGAGTTGTTGGGTGCCCATATCCACGTAGCCATTGCCAAGGTCGATTTCCACTTGCAAGAACTTGGTGGTATTGCTCCACACGATGCTATCGAACGCCGAAGTGATGGCTGTGCCCGCACCGAAGAAGGTATGGAACAAGCCGATTTCGTTGGTAGTGAGCGCGTGTGTTTCGCTGTATTCAGTGGTGCCCGTTGGCGTGCCTTGGTGCAGCGTAAAGCGCACATTTACGGGCGAGCTTGCAATGGCTTGTCCTTGCGCATCGCGCGCTACAGCTTGGTAGCTGATGCCGCGGGGAACGTTAGCCAATGGCCCTGTTGTATTTCCACCTCCGCCTGCCGTCGGATCACCGGTGCTTTGCACAGCGTAGAGTTGGGTGATTTCTTCCGGCGAGAGTGCGCGATTCAAAATGATTACATCATCCAATAGTCCATTTAAATACTCTGTATTAATTGCAGTAGATCCAAAAACAAGAATGTTATTCATATTCAACGTTCGCTGACATTGCAAATTCGTATGTGTCAACGTGCCATTAATGTATAATGTTATTGTATTGTTTTCGCTAGTCACTATAAAATGATTCCACTCCTGCAGACCTAAGTCAACTGAATTTATAGTTTCACATCCGAATTGAGTTACGTTACCATCAATGTTAAGATATGGGCCGCTGCCTACGGCACCAGCATCAATTACATAGTGCTGAGGAAATAGACTACCATAAAACGATGACAATGACGCCCAACAACTTAGCGTATAATTCGTTGAAACAATGCTCGAGTTCGAGTTTACCTGAATCTGGTCATCCACCCCATCAAAACTATACGCACTCCCTGCATTGCCGAATCGGTCTTCGGCGAGTGTTGCGCCGTTCACGGTGCCGTTGTTTCCGTTGCCACTCTCATCGTTAGCGTTTCCGCAGAACGGCCAGTAGCCCACGAGGCCGTCTTGTAAGTTAGCAGGCAGGTCGAGGCAAGCTGCGGGCGTTGTACCGGTGTAGAGGTTTTGGATTTCTTGTTCGGTAAGAGCGCGGTTGTAGATGGCAATGTCGTCGAGAAAACAATTTGAGTAAAACTCATCATTCCTTTTTCCAAAATTGACCCCGAATAGACTTCCTGTATTGAAGGAGCTATATTGATCACCTTGTGCACAGTTGTTCGGATCAACACTAATAAGTTGCCCATCTGCAAAGAATTTCAGACCACCATAACCCCCACTCGAATAAGTAACTACAACTTGATGCCATACCCCATCATTAAGTGTATATGGATGTCTAACCTGGCTGCAATTAGTAATTACTCCGCATCCAGAGTACCCGCAATCGGCAGCGGTGCCTGTTGCATTAAAGTGAAAACCTTGATTGCAACCCGATTGGAATAGCTCAGCACCTTGACTGATAATTACTCCTCCGTTTTGTCCCGTGTTTAGTTTAACCCATGCCACGAAACTTCTTGAATTATCTCCATTAATAGTCGTCAAATTTCCGATTGAGATATAATCATTTATTCCATCAAAATAGTAAGCTTGACTTTCAACATTGTTGATATCACTGGCCAGCACCGCCCCATTCACCACACCATCGTTCCCGTTCCCACTCTCATCATTCGCATTGCCGTTGAACGGCCACCAACCCACGAGGCCGTCGGCGGGGAGGTAAGACGGGAGTTGAGCGTGAACGGAAGTACAGATGAGGGTGAGCAGCGCGAAAGCAAAAGTCAGGTGTTTTTGCATGATAATGTGGGCTGTGGTTATTATGTGCGAATATAAGCGCGTTTGTTTTAACCGCAGAGGCGCAGAGAGAGCAGAGGGAGTTTCAACACTCTGCTCTCTCTGCGCCTCTGCGGTTAAATACTATTTCTTCTCTCTCCACGCCTTCGGCAATGGAGTCTCAGTCAAAATCCGATTGGCTTCCGCCAACTTTTCAGGAAACAAGTTTTGATGAGCGTACTTGTTCAGCTCCTCGTTAATTTTAACAGAACTCAAATCAATGTCAGTCGATTTTTTTGATTTCATGATGACACAAATATATGTTTTCTCCTAACCATAAAGGCGCTGTAATCCACATTTTTTCGAAACACCCGCCAACGGTTATTGCGACGGCCATAGACTTCGAAATCGGCAGAAACTTCGGTCAGTTGATTGGCAAGACCCATCCGATAAAGCCTGTTGCGCGCAGGTGTGCTTCCCTTAGCTATAATACATGCATTCGGATATCTAGCGGTAAACACATAGATAGTATAGGCAACGGTTGCTAAAACTTGCAGGCTATCGCCATTGTTGGTAATGGATCTGTCACTAATCTCACCAGTAACCATGTCCATGTCGCCAAACCCCAGGTTGAAGTAATTTCGAACCTCCGTCGGAGAATAAAGGATGATTTTTCGCACAAATCCCTTCGGGCCTACGCTGGTAAACTCAAACACCAAAAACAAACTATCCGACTTCAATGGGTACTTTCCGTGTCTCATGTTCAAGTGCATTTCGATCTTTCCATCGAAGCGCAAAACTCAAACGCATACGCGACATAAAAAACCTATAAAATATTCCGGTTATGGGAATAGTGGCGAGTGGCGAGTACCGCGTGGCTAGGCGAAGTATTCAAGTGCTGTTTGAACGATAGTTCGTTGGACGGAAAAAAGAGAATGGAGAATGGAGAATGAGGCTGTGGCGCAACAGTTCTCCATTCTCCATTCCCCCTTCTCCCTTTAGAAAACTATTTTCAGGTCGCCACCCGCCGTGCGATACATCTCCCCTGCCACCAGTCCACCGGCGAGGGCCGCGGCGTTGTCGGGGTAGATGGGCAGTGCGGCGTTGCGGATGGTACCTGCAGCGGCGGCTTCGTTGGCGCGGTAGGCGTATGGCACTGACATGAGTTGTTGGGTGCCCATATCCACGTAGCCATTGCCAAGGTCAATTTCCACTTGTAAGAACTTGGTGGTATTGCTCCACACAATGCTGTCGAACGCCGAAGTGATAGCAGTGCCCGCACCGAAGAAGGTATGGAACAAGCCGATTTCGTTGGTAGTGAGCGCGTGTGTCTCGCTGTATTCGGTGGTGCCGGTTGGCGTGCCTTGGTGCAACGTGAAGCGCACGTTGACGGGACTACTTACAATGGCTTGTCCCTGCGCATCACGCGCCACAGCTTGGTAGCTGATGCCGCGAGGTACGTTCGATAAAGGTCCCGTTGTCACATTACCACCACCCGCAGTGGGGTCGCCCGTGCTTTGCACGGCGTAGAGTTGGGTGATTTCCTCCGGCGAGAGCGCGCGGTTGTAGATAGTGATGTCGTCGAGGAGGCCGTTATACAAACGATTGTACTGGGAGCTTTGAATACTGGAAAAAACCAAAGCGCCCGTTGGACTCGTCGGAAAATTGTCATTTTCCAGTTTAGTGAAAACTAAAATACCATTAACGTAGAAACTAACCGACTCGCCATCGTATGTCATAATTACATGCTGCCATTGATTCGTAAATAACACCGGTGAGGAAACATTTATACCATTCGCCTCGAACTGACCGGTTCCTGCCAAAAAATACAGTGCACTATCATGTTGGACTGATAAGGCATACTGTTGAACATTCGGATCATCGATCGACGTATGCGTTATTATTTTACTGGCTGATCCTGTTGGCGAAAATTCGGCCGTATTTACCCAAGCAGAGAGAGTAATTTCGGAGTAAGAACTGGCATCCAATGCAGTCGATGCATTAGCAGTAATATAATCATCCACCCCATCAAAACTATACGCACTCCCCGCATTACCAAATCGGTCTTCGGCGAGTGTTGCGCCGTTCACAGTACCATTGTTTCCATTCCCACTTTCATCATTCGCATTACCACAGAACGGCCAGTAGCCCACGAGGCCGTCTTGTAAGTTGGCAGGCAGGTCTAGGCAGGCAGCGGGCGAAGTGCCGGCGTAAAGATTTTGAATTTCCTGTTCGGTGAGGGCGCGATTGTAGATGGCGATGTCGTCGATGAGGCCGTTGAACCAATAATCAGAAAATGCATAGTATCGTTGACTTCCGAATAATAAAGGCTCAGTATTTTGATTAATATTTCCGAACAATAATTGCTCAGCCTCTAAAGTTCCGTTGACATATATTTTTATTGAACTCCCATTAAATACTCCAACAATGTAAGTCCATTGATTGAGTTCAATGTTAGAAATGCTTGAAACAGCCAACTCAGTATTTCCAGAACTGACAAAGAAGGAAATTTTTCCATTGTTTTGAGGACCATAAAAGCCATAACTTCTCTGGAAAAGATTCACATGAGAACCCTTTTCAAGAATTGTTTTACCATCCTCGTAAAAGCTAGGATTCACCCAAAACCCAGCGGTTACAAAATTGATAGGAGATAAACTTGATGAATGATTAATCACAACTTGATCATCGTTTCCATCGAAATCAAGAGCAGAGTTGCTGATGTTATTTCTATCTGAAGTAAAAAGCAATCCATTTTGTATATCCCCATCATTCCCATTCCCACTCTCATCATTCGCATTGCCGTTAAAAGGCCACCAGCCCACGAGTCCGTCGGCGGGGAGGTAAGACGGGAGTTGGGCTTGAGCAGAAGAACAGATGAGGGTGAGTAGCGTGAGCGCTAAAGTCAGGTGTTTTTTCATGGTCGTGTTGGTTGGTGGTGTTATGGGCGAAGATAATTCACAACCGATGATTTTTTTAACCGCAAAGGGCGCAGAGAGCGCAGAGTGAATTTCCACACGCTGCGTGCTCTGCGCCCTTGCGGTTAAAAACGCGGATAATCAAGCTACCTTCAGCTGACTCAACTTACTCCGCGAAAACTTCTCGCGTGCATACGTCAGCGTCACTTTGAATTCCTTCTCGTTGGACGATGGCAGCTCATACATCGCGTCGGTCATGATGGCTTCGCAGATGGAGCGAAGACCACGCGCGCCGAGTTTGTATTCGATCGCTTTCTCCACGATGAAGTCGAGCACTTTCTTATCGAAGGTTAGCTTCACTTCATCAATCTCGAACAAGCGCACGTACTGCTTGATGAGGGCGTTCTTAGGCTCGGTGAGAATGCGGCGAAGCGTCTCTTCATCGAGCGGATTGAGGTAGGTAATCACCGGGAAACGGCCGATAAGTTCAGGTATCAATCCGAAGCGCTTCAAGTCGAGCGGTGAAATGTATTGCAGCCAATTGCCGTCGTTTATCGTATGGTTGCTGCTATTGTATCCGATCGCGGCGGTGTTCACTCGTCGCTCAATAATCTTATCGATACCATCGAACGCTCCTCCGCAAATGAAGAGGATGTTCTTGGTGTTTACCTGAATCATTTTCTGTTCAGGATGCTTGCGTCCGCCTTGCGGTGGAACACTTACTGTCGCTCCTTCAAGAAGCTTCAACAACGCTTGTTGCACACCCTCACCACTCACATCACGTGTGATGCTGGGGTTATCGCTCTTACGTGAAATCTTATCAATCTCGTCGATGAAAACGATACCGCGCTCTGCCTTGGCGACATCAAAATCGGCGTCTTGCAACAAGCGCGAAAGAATGCTCTCAACGTCTTCACCCACGTAACCGGCTTCAGTAAGCACGGTTGCATCGGCAATGGCAAATGGAACTTTCAGCATGCGCGCAATCGTCTTCGCGAGCAACGTTTTACCGGTGCCGGTTTCCCCAACCAATATCACGTTCGACTTATCGATGTCGACCGCGTGATCATCTTTCTTCGCTGAATTGGTAATGCGCTTGTAGTGATTGTAAACGGCCACGCTCAGAAACTTCTTCGCTTCATCCTGACCGATGACATACTCATCCAGAAACTTCTTTACGTCGATGGGCTTTTGCACCTGCAATGCTGCATCGAGCTTGGGATCGGTGCTGGCAGCGCGTGCTTCCTCTGCCACAATCATGTTGGCCTGTGAGGCGCAGTCGGCGCAGATGTGTCCGCTTATCCCCGCGATGAGAATGCTCACTTCACTTTTCTTACGACCGCAAAACGAACAGCTGATTTCTTTCATGGGGCAAAGATAATGGCGAATGGCGAGTGGCGAATGAAAAAGGCCTGACGAGGAAATTCCAGGTCAGGCCTTTTTATCAATATGAAATTTGAGTTTACAGGTTAACTTGACCTGTCCTACAACTAAACTCGCCACTCGCCACTCGCCACTCGCCACTCGCCACTCGCCACTCGCCACTAGTCATTAGTCACTCCTACGCCCACCCCTCTCCCTTCTGCATCTTCACATCGTTCACGAACTGCTTGATCTTCTGTTCGTCTTCCTTTTTGCAAACGAGTAGAATATCGTCGGTGTCGACCACGATATAGCCGTTGAGACCGTGCAATACGGCGAGTTTGCCTTCGGGGATGTTTACCACATTGTCGGCGCAGTTGTAGAGCACTACATTTTTCCCTACAACACCATTCTCGTGAGCGTCTTGCGCGAGGTGCGTGTGCAATGAACCCCATGTGCCGAGGTCGCTCCAGCCGAAGTCGCTGAGCACCACGTTCACGTTGCGCGCCTTTTCCATGATACCGTAGTCGATGGAAATGTTTTCACACGCCGGATAAACGCGGTCGATGAATGCTTTCTCCTGCGGAGTTCCGTACATGCCCTGCCCTTCAGCGAAGGTGCGGTACATCTCGGGCAAGTGAATTTCAAAGGCGTTCATGATGGCGTGCATCGACCATATGAAAATACCGGAGTTCCAATAGAAATCGCCACTTTCCAGGAAGTCTTTGGCCAGCTCGAGACTTGGCTTTTCGGTGAATGTCTTTACGCGCTTCACAGCTTCATGCGAGGCACCCTTTTCGTCGGCCCATTGAATGTAGCCATAACCCGTGTCGGGACGTGTTGGCTTGATGCCCAGCGTAACCAGGTTACCGCTATCGTGCGCTTGCTTGATGCTAATACGAATGGTGTCAAGAAACTCCTCGTTTTTAAGAATGAGGTGATCGCTGGGCGCAACGATGATGTTAGCATCGGGTTCACGCTCTGCAATCCAAAATGCTGAATACGCCACACAAGGCGCTGTATTGCGCATGTTGGGTTCGCACAACACTTGCTCCGGCTTCAGGTCGGGCAATTGCTCCAGCACCAAATCCTTGTAGCGCTCATTGGTTACGACCAGTATATTCTCTTTCGGGCATATAGGCAGAAAGCGATCGTACGTCATTTGTATCAACGTGCGACCCACTCCCAAAATATCGTGAAATTGCTTGGGGAAAGCAGTGCGACTCATAGGCCAGAAGCGGCTTCCAATGCCACCCGCCATGATGACGCAGTAGTTCTTGTTATTCATGGTTTTCCTTGTTGCCTTGATGGTTGGAAATCAAGGGGGCGCAAAAATAGGGTGAATTTCTGAGGATTGTAGGAATGTAGGATTGCAGGATTATAGGGAGACCCAACCTGCAACTTTCAACCTTCAAGCTTCAACTTCCCCAAGGCCGCGCGCAGACTTTCAATCGACGCATGTACATCGGCCACAGTCGCTGTTCCTACCGACAGACGGTACCAAACGCTTTCCTTCGATGCACCAAAAGCGCTGAACGGCACCACGGCAAGTTTAGCTTCTTGCAACAGGTATTGAGTTATCTGTGGAGTGCTTTCTATGGTCAGTCCGTCAGGTGTTTTATAACCCTTCAAATCGAATTTTACCGTCAAATAGATTGCAGCCATCGGCGCAATAGCATCCACCGGAAACCCTTCTGATTTCAAGGTCTGAATACCGTTGTAAAACCCATTCAAGCGCTCTTCAATTTCTCCTTTGAATGAACCCAAAAATGAATCGACATCCGATTGATTCGCGAGGTATTTTGCACTGGCAACTTGCTCAGCCTTCGGCGCCCAGGCACCAACGTGACCCAGTATACTCTTCATTTTGTCGATCACCTTGCGTGGACCAAACGCCCAACCGACGCGAACACCGGTTGCAGCAAGACTCTTCGAAATACCATCGACAAAAATGGTATACGGACGCAACTCCGGGCGTAGCGAAACGGGGTCGAAATGCTTCGCATCACCATAGCACAATACCGCATAAATCTGGTCGTACATGAGGTAAAGCGGCTTCTCGTCGGGCGAGCGGCGCTTGTTTTCCGCAACCACCAAATCGCAGATCTCTTCCAGTTGCTGTTTGGAAAAAACAGTACCTGTTGGGTTTAGCGGTGAGCACAGAGCGAGCAAAGTAGCATCTGACAAATAAGGCTTCAATTCTTCGGCCGTTGGCAAGAAATTGTTCTCGGCCTTTGCTTCCACAAAAACTTGCTTCGCATGCGAGAGGTGCGTGTAGTGATTATTGTTCCAACTCGGAACAGGGAAAACTACCTTATCTCCGGGGTCAACGACAGCCTGGAAAATGGCGTAAATGATTGGGCGAGCGCCACCGGCAATCAGAATTTCATCGGCGGCGTATTCGAGCGATTGCTGCTTGGCAATAGCTATTGCAACCACCTTTCGCAAATCCAACATTCCATCAGCCGGCGGGTAGTTGGTTTCATCGTTCATGTAAGCATCCACGATGGCTTGCTTCAACTCAGTAGGTATCGGAAAAATCTTCGGGTCGAAATCACCAATCGTGAAGTTGTAAATTTTCTCTCCCTTCGCCATCAGCTCGCGTATTTCTCCGGCGAGTTTGATGATTTCAGAGCCGATAAGATTTTCGGCCATGTGCGACACCCTATAGTTCGCGGGTGATGCTGTATTACTCATAAACGCGTGAATAGAATTTGTAACGCGAATGTATCAAAGGGCCGGGTGCCACAGGTGTGAAGTTATTATGATTGTTTTCACAATCACGAATGCACGAATTGTATTCCAATCGCGAGGTAGTCGCCACCCGAACTATTCCATTGGGAAAAGGAAGTCGTTGTGCGGGAAACGTGTGATGTGTATCTGACGCACGCGCTCATACAAGGTGTCGCGCAGTTGGTCAATGTTGATTTTATTGGCTGCCGAAATAAAAACTACATCCGAGTTTTGCAGTCGAGACATCCAGGTGCGCTGCAACTCCTCGAGGGTAATGTTTTCGCGTGTTGGCGGGGTCAGGTCGTCCTCCGCTTTCGGCACATGCTTGTAAGCATCGATCTTATTGAATATAATCATAGTGGGTTTATCACCCACACCAATTTCACGCAATGTTTCATTCACTACGTTGAAATGGTCTTCAAACTGAGGATGAGAAATGTCGACCACGTGCACGAGCAAATCTGACTCTCGGGTTTCATCGAGCGTGCTCTTGAATGACTCTATCAATTGATGGGGCAGTTTGCGAATGAAGCCTACCGTATCGGTAAGCAGAAAAGGCAAGTTGTGCACTACAATTTTTCGCACAGTGGTATCAAGCGTTGCAAAGAGTTTGTTCTCGGCAAATACGTCGCTTTTCGAAAGCATGTTCATGATGGTGCTCTTGCCCACGTTGGTGTAACCCACCAATGCTACGCGTACAAGTGCTCCGCGATTTCCACGCTGCGTAGCCATTTGCTTGTCGATCTCTTTCAATTGCTCTTTCAAGAAAGCAATACGGTCGCGCACAATGCGTCGGTCGGTTTCGATCTCCTGTTCACCGGGGCCGCGCATACCAATACCCCCGCGTTGCTTTTCCAAGTGCGTCCACATGCGTGTGAGGCGCGGCAACAAGTATTCATATTGTGCCAGTTCCACTTGTTTCTTGGCGTGTGAAGTGCGCGCTCGGCTGGCAAAAATGTCGAGAATCAGGTTGTTTCGATCGAGAACTTTGACATTCATTTCCTTGAACGTGCTCTCCAGATTGCGCAGTTGCGACGGCGCTAATTCGTCGTCGAAAATGATCATGGCCGGCTTGTGTTCAGCCACATATTCTTTCAACTCCTGCAGTTTACCACTTCCAATGAACGTGCGCGTATCCGGGCGATCGAGGTTTTGCGTAAAACGCTTCAGGCAGCGTGCATTGGCAGTTTCAGCAAGAAATGCAAGCTCATCAAGGTACTCAGCAAGCTGCTCTCTGGATTGATCACGCGTTACGATACCCACCAACACGCAGGTCTCCTGCTCCTTGGCTGTGGAAATAAGTTTGTTTTTTTTCTCTATCAAAATTCTTCTGGACTATGGCTGCGCATTGCGCAACGTCAATACAAAATCAGCAAGAGCATCCATCTGTCCCTCACTCAAAACGTCTTTATGGGGAGGCATGGAACCTTTGCCTTCGGCAATACGCAACACTACTTCGTTTTTAGGAAGGACACTCTGAGTTAAGTCCTTGGCTCCGGCAAATTGTTGTGCACCATCATAACCATGGCACAAAGCGCACTTTACATCGTATAACTTCTTCACCAATACGAAATCAATCGGACCATTATCCGAAGCCCGCACGGGATACTGCTCGCGTGTTTTCGAACCACCGCACGATGCAATTGCAAAAAGCGTGGCTATCGAAACAATCAGAACCAGCCGCGTCCTTCTCCTACCATTCTGAACGGCCATGGAATACTGATTAAAATGAGAATAAGTGCAATGGTGTAGTACGAGAAAATAAGCTTGTGCTTAGCCCAGCTTTCACTTTGTTTCTTGGCCTTCGAATGACCGATAGTAACCAACGCAATAGCGATTACCATTCCCAAGAAGTGCTCCACCAGATAAAAACGATTCACCGGATCCTTCATGATATTGCCCGATTCGACAGCGTTGGCGATAAGCGGACTCACGAAGTAAAGCGCAATACCAATCAGCAATTGTGTGTGAAGAATTATCATCGTGATGAGGCCGAGCTTTCTTTCGTTATTCAAGAATGGCCTGTATATTCTTACGAGACTGTCTACGATTGTAACTAGCATTAGAAATAATCCGACCCAGCGCAAAAAAGAGTGCAAATGAAGTAACCCTGTGTACATGTTATTAATTTTTTCAAAGCTACAATGCCACTTCTAAAAAACAATATTGATTTTTTTGATCGATTCAAGAAAGACCATTCCCCGGGCGCTCATGGCATATATAATTGCTAATATTGCCGAAATGTTCCGACGATGACCCGTTTCGAGCGAATTACGCAAAACTTTTTTCAACGCTTTGGCATCCTGGTGCGCAAGTACAATGCGGGCACATCCGAAAGTCTTCGTCGTGTGAAACTGCTTCAGAAGTTCGGTGTCGACATGCTGTTGGACGTTGGAGCCAACACAGGTCAATACACTCAGTCGCTTTTCGACAATGGCTATACAGGACGCGTAGTCTCGTTTGAACCTCTCTCTTCTGCTCACAATTCGCTATCGCATACGGCCTCCGGAAACCCTCGCTGGACAGTTGCGCCGCGATGTGCCGTGGGCGCTTCAAATGGTAACACCACCATTCATATTTCCGAAAACTCGGTAAGCAGCTCTCTTCTGAATATGCTTGACTCACATATCGAAGGCGCTCAAGAATCGAAAATCATAGGATCTGAGGAGGTTCCAGTTCTTACGCTCGATTCTATGTCCGATCTATACCAAACCGGAAGTAAAAACATATTTCTCAAAATCGATGTTCAAGGCTATGAAAAGCCAGTTCTGCAAGGCGCTGAGAAATTGTTTCCAACGCTGCGAGGAATCGAAATAGAAATGTCGATAGTAGCGCTGTATGAAAATCAGCAATGGTTGTTCGAAAACATACTTAGCGACATGCATGCGGCGGGTTTTCAACTCATGAGTTTATCGCCTGCATTTACTGATCTCAACACCGGACAACAATTGCAATTGAACGGTATTTTCATGAAGCCATAAACAATATTTCAAGTGGGAAGAATTCTATATAACGTGACATGCAGCGTATCGCCGGAAATCCATGAAGAGTGGTTGCATTGGATGAAACACGAACACATTCCGGAAGTCATGGAAACAAAAATGTTTGATGAGTTTAAGTTGTGCAGAATCAAGGAATACGAGGAAAATGGTCTTACGTATGCGATTCAATACATAGCTCCCTCGCGTGAAAAGTTCGATCGATACAACCGTGAATTTGCACCGGCGCTACAACAAAAGCATCGTTTGAAATACGGCGAGAGTGTGCTTGCATTTCGCACGGTCCTGGAGATTATGGATGAAAGTCAAACAATCTTTCCCAATCTAAGCGCCAACTAATCGTCGGCTTTATTCATCAAATCCATAAACTTTCTTTCGTCGCGAAATGCGGCAGCGTGTTTCGACAATTTCTCTGTTGGCCAATTCCACCATTCCGAGGCCATTACCAGCATTTTGACCGGTTCATCAAAACGATCACGAATTACACGTGCCGGCGCACCACCTACCACGGTGTATGGTGCCACATCTTTCACCACAATCGAGCCGGCTGCAATCACAGCACCATCACCAACCGTAACACCCGCACGAATGATTACCCGAGCGCCAATCCAAACATTATGTCCGATTAAAGTGCGCGGAATCTCTTCCACATAATCTTGGTCTGAAAAAGTAGTACCCGCCTGTGCCAGTGTAGAATAAAACGCCGGATGCGAAGAAATATATCCGCGCACAGGATGCTCTCCCGGTCCTATGATTGTTTCAGGGCCTATGCAGGTAAACTTTCCAACCTCTGCATTATACACCTGCGTGCCCCTCGATACGTAGCTGAAAAACCCTAGGCTTACATCTCTCAAACGAGCGAACTTATATACTTTGTTGGTGCCTTCAAAGCTGACCTTAGAAAGCTCGGCCATATACTCGATGCGAACAGATTTTCCTCCATAGCGCATTTGGTAGGCCAGGCAGGTGAATAGCCAACGCAGCCAAAGTGTGATCGGATTTTTCAGAAGCTCTGCCATCTATTTTCTTCTTTCAAACGCATCAACAAAACTACCCGGAGTTGCATTATGAATGATCGTTCCACAACTTTTCGCATAGTCGCGCACCACATGATATCCATAAAAAACTTTGGCCCATGCGAAAAAAATCTCGTCCATTCGGAATGTCTCGTTGCTATGCAAACCTTTATAAAATGGAACGTACTTCACCTCCTGTTCATTTTCATAAAAGTGAACTTGCTTTACACACACCACATTCTTTTCATCCACAAACAAGGTCTTGTGCCAATCATGATCGGCACCCCAAAGCTCAATGTCCTTATAACCGATGTTCGTTGCAAGAAAAAGAGCTGCAACAAGTACATTCTGCGATTGCGGCATAGCAAGGTTTCTTCGGAAGAAATAATGCATTACTGACTTAAAGCCCTTGCAAACAACATAATTCACAAACTGCACCTGAATGTGCGGGTGTTTAAGCAACTCTTGGATGAACGTTGACTTACGAGCACTATGAGGCACCAGAAGATGCATCCTCCATTGTGTCTTTGTCTTCAACATATCGAGCACCTTAACCGGTAGCTCTGAATCCGCCATCCACATGCCCGGATCAAGAATGACATAATACTCCGGCTTCATTCGTTCGAAATAATCAGAAAAAACGAACGTATTGACTGCGAGATAAGAAGTATTTGAAGCACGTCCGTGCAGTGTCATTGTTTCCTTCAGCGAAGGACCGCTTCCAAGAACAACGCATCTGCTTGCATCTTGATTTTTCAAATTGCTCAATTCGGGTGCACGTTTCGACACAAGAACAATTTTCAGTGCTGAAAGCACACTGTTCATGGCGCGGGCCAACCATGTGGTTGCCGTCTGATAGATGATTTTAGCCGATGGCATTTGTGACAAAGATATTCCGATTCATCCTTTACCTTCGCAACACTATACTGCTATGCATCCAACCATTCAAGTAAGTGTTATTACCGTTGTCTATCAGGCCGAGGCACTCATCGAGCGCACATTGAGCAGTATTTGTTCGCAAGATCTTCGAAATCAACTTCAGATCGTACTTGTTGACGGTGGGTCGAAAGACAACACGGTGCCGCTGGCGAGCAAATGGCTGAACGACACCGACATTCTTATATCTGAACCTGACAAAGGCATTTATGATGCAATGAACAAGGGCTTAAAAGCCGCACAGGGATCGTATGTCATTTTTATCAATGCAGGCGATGAATTGTTTGAGGCGAAAACTCTGAGCAATATGCTTGGACAAATGGAAAATGCTGATGTTTATTATGGAGAAACAGCCATTGTTGATGAGCAAGGCCGGATCAAGGGTTCACGCAGACTCACTCCACCGAAAAACCTCAACTGGCGGAGCCTTCAATTTGGCATGTGCGTGTCGCATCAATCTATTTTAGCCAAGCGCGCACTTTGTCCATCCTATGACTTGCACTATAGAATAAGCGCAGATATTGACTGGACCATACGGCTATTGCGCAACTGTCAAACAAGCTGCTATACAGCAGCATTTGTATCGAAGTTTCTGGAAGGCGGTGTCTCCAGTTCGCGGCGAAAACAGGGATTAAAGGAGCGTTGGGAAATTCTATCCAAACATTATGGTACGTTTCGCAACATGGCAAATCATTGCTGGATCCTTGTTCGGTTTGTACTGCATCGTTTCACCAAGAAACAGCAGTTGTAAAGCATGGGCTCAAAATCTTAGTAAATTCGCGAAAATCACTAGGAATGCTCAATTTAAACGATAAGTCAATACTGATTACCGGAGGCACTGGCTCACTCGGAACCCATCTCACCAAAACGATTTTGGAAAGGTGGCCGAATGTTAAACGCCTCGTTATTTTCTCGCGTGATGAGCAGAAGCAATATCAAATGGCGCAAGATTTCCCTCATTCGAAATACAATGCCATTCGCTATTTCATCGGCGACGTTCGAGACAGTGATCGTCTAAAAACAGCCATGAAAGACATCGAGTATGTCATACATGCCGCGGCTATGAAGCACGTTCCTATCGCAGAATACAACCCGATGGAGTGTGTTAAAACGAATGTCCTGGGAGCCGAAAATGTAATCAATGCTTGTTTCGAAAACGGTGTGAAAAACGTAGTGGCACTTTCCACCGACAAGGCTGCAGCACCCATCAACCTTTATGGTGCAACCAAGTTGTGTTCCGACAAACTTTTCGTAGCCGCCAATAATATTCGAGGTAAACATCCTATCAAGTTTTCCGTGGTGCGCTATGGCAACGTAATGGGCAGTAACGGTTCAGTCATTCCGTTTTTCATAAAGAAGAAAAAAGAAGGTCGTCTGCCGATAACCGACCCCAACATGACGCGCTTCAATATATCGCTTCAGGAAGGAGTGGATATGGTACTACATGCAATGGAACACGCATGGGGTGGTGAAATCTTCGTTCCAAAAATCCCATCTTACCGAATTACAGAAGTAGCCAAAGCAATAGCCCCTGAGGCCGCAACCGATATTGTGGGTATACGCCCGGGTGAAAAACTTCATGAAGAGATGATTACTTCATCCGATTCATTCTCGACCTACGATTTAGGACGCTATTACGCGATTCTTCCTCAGGTTCCTGTGTTCGATTTACAGTCATTCGTGAATCATTTCGAGGCAACCAAAGTTCCGGAAGGATTCTGTTATAATTCCGGCGACAATCAAGAATGGGTCGACGCTGAAGAGTTGCGCAGTCTTATTAAGACGCACGTCGATCCAACGTTCAGCGTCTAAAAATGGCATCACTACCTGCACAGCCCCGCATCCAGGTCATTACTCAGGCGCGTATGACCAGTACACGGCTGCCCGGAAAGATAATGTGCATAGCCGGCGAGAAGTCAATGCTTCAGCACCACATAGATCGTTTACGAAATGGCGGTTTCAGCATCGTGATTGCCACCACACACAATACCGAAGATGATGCTATCGCCCGTTTTGCCGAAAAAGAAAAAATAGCTTGCTACAGAGGCGACGAACACGATGTACTGGGTAGATTCTATGAAGCCAACGTGCAGTTTCCGGCCGATATCCTTGTACGTGTTACATCAGATTGTCCGCTTATCGATGCGGCACTCATACAACAAGGAATCGATCGCTATATTGAACTCAACGATGACCGAAGCTACGTGAGCAATTGCTTTCCTCGCACGTATGCGCGTGGCTTCGACTTCGAGATATTCAGTTCCTTTATGCTTGAAGAAGCTCATCAAATGGCCACCACAGAGCACGATCGCGAGCACGTAACTCCCTTCATGCGCGATCGACATGCGCAAAGCATGCACAACATTGCTCAGGAAAACAATCATGGTTCCCTCCGACTTACTCTCGATACTCCGGAAGATTTACAAGTCCTCACCAATATGATTGAGAAAACCAATGCGATGCATGAAGGTTTCGCCAACATTGAAAACACCTTGCTTAATCATCCGGAGTGGATAAACATCAATCAACACATCGAACAAAAAAAAGCATGAGCATCAACACCACTATTTCCGCGCAATTCGCAACCGATGGTTACATTCTCCAACCCTCGGTATTCAGTGCCGAAGAAATTAAGTTGTTTCGTCAAAAGGTATACGATCAATATGCCATCGATGAAAGTGCCGGACTTACCTTTCAGTTGACAAATACTTCATCGAAAGCTCGTTACGCAAAAGGCTGTTTACTTAGCAAAAAATTGCTTCGCGATATTTTGCTCGAACCACGGATACTTCGTTTTGCACAAGAAATAGTGGGTACTGAAAAACTTATTTATTTCGGAGATAGCTCCTATCAAATCGGCACGGGCCTCCGCGGTTTTCACCGCGACTGCATAGACAGGGCCTATAACAGCGGGCCTGATTGGCAAAGCAAATACACGCTTATACGCATCGGTTTATATCTGCAGGATCATTCGCAATACAGTGGTGGATTAAAGGTAAAACCGGGGACACATGAAAAAGCAGACGGTCCATCGGTCTTCATCAACAACAAGCCCGGCGACCTCGTGGCCTGGAGCCTGAAATTACAACACAGCGGAAATGCGGTAAAGCTGAAATGGCTGCCCTCACTTTGTATCGACAATCAAGGAATTGAAAAACGAATACCGGCCTTTTTGAAAAAGGAAGAAGAGCAAGAACGCATTTCTCTATTTATGACATTCGCCGCAGAGAGTCATCATGTCGAGCGATATATAACCGAATACGAGATGAAGCGTCCAGACACGATTGCGCATCTCAAAGCATCCATATACAGCGATGAGGCCATACAGTTGGCAAAGAGTAAACAGGTAGATGTCCGGGTGCTTTTCCCTACCGAACAACTCGCGCGATGAGGCCCAGGGTAATAGTCCGATGTGATGGAGGAACCGACATAGGCATGGGACACGTAGTGCGTTGTCTGGCGCTGGCTCATATGCTCCACGACTATTTCGATATATCGTTCGTCCTTCAGGAAACAGACAACACCATCTATAAATGGATTGAAGACAACGGCTTTTCGTTTAAAACCATTATTCGGAGCAATGATGAAGAAACAGCTGTCGCTAAACTTTTGGAAGTACTGGCTCAATCAACAAACCGGGAAAGCATTGTGGTGCTGGATGGCTACCATATCCAAACTCTCCACCAAGAGCGACTAAAAAAAGAAGGTTATCATGTAGTTGCTATCGATGACTTACACTCTTGGCCGCATGTGGCCGATGCCATTCTGAATCATGCTCCTGGTATTGCATCCTCCGCATACCAAGCTGCACATTCAACGCGTCTTCTATTGGGTGCTGATTACGCTTTACTGAGGCCATCATTACTTGAAGCCTCCAAACGAGAGCGCAAAATTCAATCGCCACGGCATTTCCTGATTAGCATGGGAGCTGCCGACGAACACAATTACACCTTGTTTTTCGCGAGACTCATTCGCAAGCAGTTCCCATCCGCGAAACTGAATCTATTAACCAGTACTCTCAATCCACATCTCGAAGAACTCTACACACTCACAACGGCCTTCCCCGACCGAGTATCTCTGCAAATAAATCTTTCCACCGAACAACTCACAGAGCTTCTAATCCAAACAGATGTTGTTATCTGTCCTGCGAGCACTATTTCTCTGGAGGCTTGCGCCGCAGGCTGCACACTCATCACGGGTTACACAGCTCCCAATCAGAGAGGGATATTAGCCGGCTTACAAAAATCAGGTGCCGGGTTTTCGCTTGATTCATTTGAAAAACTGGAAGCGGAACAAGTCACATTGCAATTAGAAGAATGGCTCTTGGACGAAAACCTTCGTATTTCACAACTCCACAATCAGCGTGCTCTGATTGATGGAAAAAGTGGTTTTCGCTTGGCACTGGCATTTCTTGAGATTGAAAAAAATGCTTCACTTCGCAGTGCGACCAAAGAGGATGCAGAGCTCTATTTTCAATGGGCCAATGATCCCGATGTCAGGGCAAATTCATATCAGACGGCAGATATTGATTGGAATGACCATGTAAAATGGTTTGAAGACACCCTTGCATCGTCCGAAAATGCACTTTATCTCTATTCCATCTCAGAAAAGCCCGCCGGGCAGATACGCTTAAGAATGACTGAAAAGAAAGCCGTCATTAGCTATTCTGTGGCTCATGATTTTCGCGGAAAAGGGTTGGGAAAATGGATGCTCACCCATATTTCAATTTTGATGCGCGTTGCTCACCCACAGGTGAGACAGCTGGAAGGCTGGGTGAAAAAAACCAATGTTGCGTCTCTCAAAGCATTTCAATCCGGAGGTTATCAGGTTGCAGAAGAAAGTTCGGACTCGATTTTATTCCGTCTTGAGCTGCATTCTTAATACTCGCTGAGTTACCTACCTTAGCGCGACAGAATAATTGATTATGTCCTTTCTGGCTTCTTTACACCGTCCGTATATCATAGCTGAGATGAGCGGCAATCACAACCAATCGCTCGAGCGCGCATTGGCGATTGTAGATGCGGCCGCGCAAACCGGAGCTCATGCGCTAAAGCTTCAAACTTATACAGCCGACACCATTACGATGCGCGGCGCCTATACCATCGATGATAAAAACTCATTGTGGGCAGGCAGTGAGTTGTACGACCTATACCAGCAAGCTTACACTCCATGGGAGTGGCATCAACCCATTTTTGAACGAGCACGCGCTTTGGGTATGGAAGCATTCTCATCGCCCTTCGATGAAACGGCGGTTGATTTTTTAGAAACGCTCCATGTACCTTTCTATAAAATAGCATCCTTCGAAAACACACATCACCCGCTCCTTCGTAAGGTGGCACGCACAGGCAAACCCGTTATCATGAGCACAGGTGTTGCTTCTTTTGATGACATTGCTGAAAGTGTCGAGGTACTAAAAACGGCAGGTTGCAAGGAAATCATTTTATTGAAATGCACCAGCACGTACCCTGCAACGCCTGAAAACACCAATCTGCTCACAATACCACACATGCGGGAACGCTGGCAATGTGAAATCGGATTATCGGATCATACGATGGGCATCGGTGTTGCCTTAGCAGCTGTCGGTTTAGGAGTGCGGATTATCGAAAAACATTTCACACTTAGCAGAGCCGAGGGCGGCGTAGACAGTGCATTTAGCATGGAACCGCAAGAGATGAAAGCACTCGTTGATGAATCTCTCAAGGCTTACCAGGCCTTGGGTCGAGTGCAAATGGAAGTGCAAGCTGTGGAAGAAAAAAGCTTGCTCTTCAAACGCTCTATTTACGCCGGCAAAGACATAGCGGTTGGAGAAACATTGAATGAGGAAAATTTAAAAATTATAAGACCCGCTCTCGGGCTAGCTCCCAAACACTGGGAAAACATTCAAGGTAAAAAAGCTAAAAGAGCCATTCAAGCCGGTCAACCACTTTCGTGGGACATGATCGATTAAGAAAGTATAACCGTGGGAATCATCATCAAACAAGCCGTGAAATCTACCGTGCTCTCCTACTTTGGAGCGTTCTTAGGTTTTCTAACGGTTTGGTTCATGAACCGCCTGTGGCTTACCCCCGAACAAAACGGGTTGCTCAACGTTGTTATTTCCATTTCACTGATAAGTAGCTCACTCAGCAATTTGGGAATGGCGGGTGTGGTGCTGCGCATGTTTCCCCATTTTCGAAATCCGGAAACACGTCATGGCGGATTTATGTTTTATCCACTCGCCTTTACCGCAATAGGTTCCCTACTATTTCTCATTCTCTACCTCATTTTCAAAGACAGTTACATCGCTCGTAATGCCGGTCAATCACCACTACTAGCCAACAACGTTTACTACCTTGTACCTCTCACATTCTTTCTGGGTATTTTCAATGTTCTTGACGCATACACACGAGCCCTTTTTCTCTCAACGGCAGGTGTTCTCATCAAAGAGGTCGCGCTGCGAATAGTGATTCTTGTTGCAGCCTTTGCATACCATATGAATTGGTTGGCATTCGATCAGTTTGTACTCATCTATTTTTCAAGTTTCTGCGCCATGACATTTGTAATGATTGGTGTGCTCATATCAAACAAGCAATGGCATTGGAAAAAACCGAACAGACCTCTTAATCCGGAAACAAAAAAGGAAATGCGCGACGTTGCGCTTTTCTCCGTCATAACCGGCTTAAGCGGCATGATGATTTCTTCGATTGATAAAGTAATTGTAAACGACAAGCTCGGTCTTGCTGCCGCCGGGATATTCTCAATCGCCACCTATTTCGGAAGCATGATTCAAATTCCGGCACGATCCATTATTCGAATCACTGCCTCTGTTATTTCAGAATCGTGGAAAAAAAATGACCTGGAAAATATTCGACACATTTACCGTCAGTCTTGCCTCAACCAACTCATCATTGGCCTCTTTTTGCTTATCGCTCTTTGGGTAAACATCGACAGTCTGCTCGCCCTAATGCCTGCAGAATACTCCATAGCCAAATATGTCATTTTCTTCATGGGCATCGGTTACCTCGCTGACCTTGCTACAGGTGCTAATGGCGCCATCATAGGCACCTCCGTATACTATCGATATGACACACTGTTTATGGTGTTGCTCGTGGTGTTCACCTTTTTGACGAACCTGTGGCTCATTCCCATCTATGGGATTGTGGGTTCGGGTATCGCTTCTTGTTTGACCTACCTGCTCTTCAATCTACTGCGTCTTGCATTTATCAAAATCAAATTCAACATGCAGCCCTATTCCATGACCTTTCTGAAGGTTCTGGGCATCGGTGCAATCGTCTATACCATAGGCTGCATGATACCGGCTACTGGCATTCACTACCTCGACATTGCTCTGCGGGGCACGGTGGTTAGTATTCTGTATGGGACACTCATCGTTGTTTATAACGTCAGTCCGGAAGTAAATGTATTGGTGCAAAAAACCATACAAGGACTGAAAAAGCGGTAGGGTGTAATTATCTCATGAAATATTTACCAGACAGTACTCACAATATTTAGCAGCGCTGTTGTGCTCATATGATTCGCGCAGATAGAGAGCACTAAGAAAACGCGCCAATGCCTCTTCCACTTTATCGATAAAATCATGATCAATTTCGATTTCAGACAGGTCCTGAGCATGCACGAAACTGCCACCATTTTCTCGCATTGAATAGAATGACGCAATAGGAACTGGTTGCTGCTTATCGCGTGTCATCATAATATAAATGAGCAATTGAAGAAACTTTGAATACTTAGGATCTTCAAAAAGCACATCGAAATCACCCTTGAAGGAAGTGGTTTCCGCACCAATCTTACCGGTCTTATAATCGATGACCTGAAGAACACCGGCAACAGCATCGGCACGGTCAATTTTGCCTCGAAGCGAAAACGAAAAAGGCACGCCTTCAACATCAATCGCAAACGATTTCGAAACATCATCTTCTACAAACTTCACAACACGTGTCTTTGAAGTATCACCTTGATTAGGGGAAATTTCCGTCTCAGAATCAATGTACTTCTGAAGCATATCAATAGCAATCCGCATCGATAAATGATCGATCCCATGATCCAAATTTCGACCACCATATAGCTCAGCCGCTACATCTAAAACACGTTGCGTGAGATTTTTCTTGAGTTCAGCAAAATCATTTTGTTTCGGATATGAGCCCACAAATGGCCTGTAAAAATTTTCGAGTACTTTATGCACTATCTCACCGAACTTACTACTCGACATACTCTCATCCACTTCCTTCTCCTCTCCCAAACGAGCGATATATCGATAATAGAAATCGAGCGGACAACTTACCAGTTTATTGATTGCCGAAGGTGATATACCCGATTCGAACAATGCCTTCAATCTTTCATTCACAAAAGCAGATGAGGACGCTCCCTCTGTAAAGCCAATACTTTCTGTGGTTCCCACAACCTCTTCTTGAATGACCAACTTCGGATTAGCCTGCTTCAGCTCGGTCATGAGTTGAGTGATATAGCGACTTGGTTCAGCGCTCTTTCCGTCCGAAACTACAGTTGAATACAGATAATACACTTCACGTGCTTCGTGCAACAATCGGTACTGGGTGTAAGAATGAATGGCATCCGAATCTTCCGGCATAGACAAATGATAGTGGTTACGCAAGTCGAAAGGAATGAATGATTGCTCAAATCGTTCACCGGGGAAATATTCTTCATTGGCCCCGAGGAAGAGAACACGTTCGAAATCGAGCGCTCTTGTTTCCGACAGGCTAAGTAGTTGTAATCCTTGAATAGGCTCTCCGGTATACTGCATCTTCATACGACCTATAACAAGTTGATAGAGTTTAAGCAAAAGATGATCATGGTTCATGTAATCGTAACGACGCAGCAATTCGAGCAAATCGTCCAACACATTAATCATCTTCAAACGCGCAACTTCACTAAAATCGTCGGAATTATTATAACTCAGCATAAATGCATGGAGCATGCTTACCGCTTCAAACGTGGATATATCAGAGCTGACGGCTCTAAACAAGGAGTCAAATTCAGGAAACTTCGATTTCCACGTTGAAAGGTTTTCGCTTGTTACTTGTGCAATGTTGCCGTTAACTATATCCTCTCTAATCTGCTCACATGCTTTCGTTTCAAATCCGCTGGCACGAATTACCTGAATCCATTGCACAAAATGCTTGTGATAGATTCTGCCTTTGCGCAAATGCAAGCTTCGGATAACAAAGAGTTCCTCGGCAATGCGCGACAAATTGGTTTGCTGAATGGGTTTCCCAATAGCAAGATTGACCTCGGACTTTATGTCGGCAATGGCTGACAACAAAGGCTCCAATGCCGACTCATCATTAATTACTACGCAAGTGTTATCCAATTCCGTTTCTGAAAAAGCCATCAGAATCTCGGCTGCACGCATGACCTGTGAAATGGATGTGCCACATTTCACAACAGTTGCATTCATGGCGTGCTGTGAAAGAGAATCGCGAATGGTGTCTACATCAATCCATTCCCTCCACTTTCGAGCATAAGCACCTGCCTCGTGACCTTTGTTATCAAAATAGTAACGGTCCAAATCCCAAATCATTCTCACATTCCAGCGCTCTCCGGCATTTCGAATAAGTCGTCGCTCAGCAGCAGAATAACTGCCAATTCCCACGAAATACAAACAATCAGTATGGGGCACGCGAAGCATGGCTGATTCGTTTTCTGCCAAATAGCGAACGGCCTTTGAATATGTTCTGCAAGCATTCTCCTCTTGCCATTTCGCAAACGCCGCATACAAATCACCTAGCTGCTTCCAAAATCGCAAGAAACTCTCCTGCGTGGAAGACAAAGGGGTTTTATTAAAGCTCCATGCTTCAGGATCCCAGTTTTCAATTTCGCGAATATTTCGCAAATCACTGAAAACCTTTTCGGCAGGCGCTAACGCGGAGTCCACATCATTAAAATCGCGCATGGCAATTGACTGCCATCCTAAGAACGTCTCAAAACTTTCCGAACCACCGACAACCGTCTGGTATTGCTCATAAAGAGCGGCAATCAGCTCAAGTTCTCCGCCAATTCTGCCTGGTAAAATTGACCTTACCCATTCAGGTAAAATAACACACTGGGGCGCCCAAAATGCTCCCTTCTTCAACTCATGCAGATACTTCATCAAGAAAAGGCGTGCACGCGTGGTCGGCAAAACAACTGTTACATTGCTCAAGTCAAGGGGATGGTTATCGATTAACTCTTGTGCAAAACGACGCAGAAAATAGGTAGACATCAGATGGCGATAGTTTAAATGAAAACCTCAAATTTGAGGAATGGAATATTCATATCCGCAGTTTCGGAAAAATACATCCGGTAAAAGTTATTACCAAATCACATCAGACAGACATATGGTTGAATGGCAACAACTCGGATCGTTGCTGATTCGCCACGAAATGAATGCCACCATTTTACCGGAGAAGCTGCTTATTGCAGATTTACTCGCATGCACAGACGGGCATTACGAAAGCATTAGCGAAAGTGAGTTCAAGTTGGCAACTGAGCGGCCCTGACCGGAATATTGAAAACTTCGGTAATAACTAGCTGCGTTCCAGAATGAAAACATACTTCAGCACATTCAATTTTGACATATGATAACGGAATATGAATCGCTCAAGGCATACAACACCTTTGGTGTAAGTGCTCAGGCCCGCTATTTTGCCACCTTTCGAACCAATGACGAATTACGCGAACTCTTGCAGCACCCTACCGTTCGGGGCAACAAGCGCCTAATTCTCGGTGGGGGAAGCAACATGCTCTTCACACACAATTTCGATGGCGTTGTTCTGAAAAACGAATTAAAAGGAATCGAGAAAATTGCGGAAGACGAGCATCACTATTATGTTAAAAGCGCAGCAGGCG
>Ga0315899_10001687_pt1 | contig 25146 bp, 19 predicted proteins | sample LakEriMetagenome_2_FD_203518 | JGI IMG/M metagenome (GOLD analysis project Ga0315899, IMG submission 203518) | Freshwater fungal communities from buoy surface, Lake Erie, Ohio, United States - Buoy 4 MA112 | ecosystem: Environmental > Aquatic > Freshwater > Lake | place: USA: Lake Erie, Ohio... | reverse complement strand
TGCCATCGCGTTTTGAGATAAAACCGGATGCCAAGGAGTCTGAACGGCGTGTTGCATTAGCGAGATGGATTACAGACCGAGCTAATCCGCTGAGTTGGCGGAGCATTGTGAATCGTTTATGGGGGCAGCATTTCGGACATGCGATTGTAGATACCCCCAACGATTTTGGCCGTATGGGGAGCTTGCCAACTCACCCTGAATTGTTGGATTGGTTAGCAGTAACACTTCAGGAGAACGGCGGTTCCCTGAAGCGTTTGCACCGCGAAATGGTATTGAGTGAGGCTTATCGTCGATCTTCGTCACCTATGGACGATGGTTTAGCGGTGGATCCCGAGAATCGATGGAAATGGCGAGGGACGCGCCGCAGGCTTGATGCAGAGACATTCCGCGATTCGATTCTTCATCTAGCGGGTCGACTCGATCTGTCGATGGGAGGGCCCGCGGTTCAATGGTTTCGATTGGGACCTGCGATCCAGGTAACACCGTCAGTCGACTATTCCAACTACGATTGGAGTCGAAAGGATGGTAATCGCCGCGCTGTGTATCGTTTTGTCTATCGTGGGCAGCAAGATCCATTGATGGAGCTTTTGGATTTTCCGGATGCGGCCCAGTTGATCCCCGCTCGTACGCTCACCTCATCACCTTTACAAGCGTTAGCACTGTGGAACCATGAGTTTGTGCTTTACGCATGCGATGCTCTCGCACAGCAGATACAACATCATGCAAAGGAACAGGGTGGAGACGAGACCGATATGGCATTCCAAACCATTTATTTGAGAAAGCCAACGGACGAGGAGCGAAAACTAACGGACGCATACAGGTCCAAGTTTTCGCTTGCCGGGTTGGTGCGTGTGTTGCTCAATAGCAGCGAGTTTTTATACTGCGACTAAACAAGTGAACTGCAACGCCATGTATTCCTTGATACCAGACCAGCAATGTCAACGAGCATCCCGCCGTGAGTGGCTTCGATCCACCCGTGACAGCATCGGTCTGTTGGCACTGACAAGCTTGCTCGGACGCGAAGCGATTGCATTCGATGATTCGCGGGCTAATCGATCGGTGGGAGGGGAATTGCCGATCCGCGACGATGGTGGCCTACACCATGCACCGAAGGTCAAGCGTGTGATCCAATTGTTCATGAACGGGGGAGCAAGCCCGATGGACACGTTTGATTACAAGCCGGCGCTCGAGAAGCATCATGGAGAGAGTTTGGGACCTAAGGAAAAGCCGGAGGGATTCACAGCTCCCGCAGGTGCGGTGATGAAAAGTCCTTTTTCCTTCAAGCAGTATGGTCAAAGTGGTCGGTGGGTGAGCGAGGTTTTCCCGCATCAGGCGCTTTGGGTGGACAAGATGTCGTTCATCATGTCGATGGCCTCCAAGACCAATGTTCATGGTCCCGGAAGTTACATGATGAACACTGGGTTCATTCTTCCTGGTTTTCCATGCTTTGGGGCGTGGGTTTCGTATGCGTTGGGAAACATCGCAGACAATCTTCCAACGTTTGTGGTGCTTCCGGATAACCGCGGCTTGCCGTACAACCAACGCGCGAATTTTAGCTCGGGCTTTTTGCCGGCGAAGCATCAGGGACTCGTGCTGGATGCTGCTGCAGTAGAACCGATTCCTAATTTGCAGCCCGGAAAGGGATTCGGATTTGCGGGGGGAAATGCGGATGTCGAAGGATTGGAGTTGTTGCGGCGATTGAACCAATCGCATGCTTTGAATCACCGAGAGGACTCGCAGTTCGCGTCCCGACTTTCGGCGTATGAATTGGCAGCCAAAATGCAGTTGAGTGCCCCAGAGGCATTCGATCTTAAAAGCGAGTCAGAGGGGACGCATCGCGCCTATGGTTTGGACCAGCCGGCTACCGAAGATTTCGGTCGGAGATGTCTGCTAGCCCGCCGATTGGTTGAAAGGGGAGTCCGATTTGTGCAAGTCTGGAGCGGTCCGTCGGGTGCTGCTAACAACTGGGATAATCACGGCAGCATTATCGGAGAACTGCCACCGATCGCAAAAAGTGTCGATCAACCGATCGGAGCGCTCCTCGGAGATCTCTACTCACGAGGTTTGATGGAGGATACGTTGGTCGTATGGACGACAGAGTTTGGTCGAACTCCTTTTGCCCAGGGAAGTGTGGGTCGCGATCACAACGGGGGTTCTTTTGTCAGTTGGTTTTGTGGTGCGGGGGTCAAAGAGGGATTCGCTTATGGGGCGAGTGATGAACTCGGTTACCAAGCGGTGGAAGGACGATGTTATTGCTATGATTTCCACGCGACTTTGCTTCACTTACTGGGAGTCGATCACAAGCGACTCACCTATCGGCATGCTGGTATCGATCGTCGATTGACCGATGTGCATGGACGGGTCGTCGAGGATATCTTAGCGTAGGCTTGGTCATCGCATCCTGTCGCTTTCATCTGAATTGCAAGTTGAACGCCGGGTTACCAATAGATGTATTGCAGAAAGCGTTCTCGGTCGTCGGGCGGCAATTGCTCGAGATTTTCAATCAAGTAACGATTCTCACGGGTGTCGATGAGGAGTTTTCCATGGTCGCCGTAATCGATCGCTTGGCTCTGCGTCCATCGCATCGTAATCTGCTCGGGGCCGTGGATTGTTTCGACATCGATACTGAGGTAACCCGATGCAAGGTGGCTTCGATGGACGCGGCGAATTTTGCGCAGTAGATAGCGGCGTTCGAGCAATGATTCGATCTGGGTACGGTCGTGCTCTGGCCAATCATGGAGCGATCGAATGATCCCGCATTCGATTTCCTCGCCGTGCTCGTTCCAGGTACGGACACTGAGGAACTCCTCCGGGCGAGTTGCTGGGAATGTTCGTACGATAAAAACGGAAGATGCATGACGTGCACCATCGATCCATAACTCGATCCGATCGTGATCGCCGGTACGGAATTGGGCTTGGAGAGGTACCAGCCAATGAAGCGATGGTGGTTTGGTTTCTTCGGTTGGAAGATCCGACGCAGGTGTTTCAGGATCGACGGACTCGCTTTCCGGCGCATCAAGGACAGCGGTTGCGCGATTGGAATCGGGATAGCGGTCGTCGACGGAATCCCCTTTGGAGGCGATACGCTTCGACGATTCTTTATTTGCCCTGTCTTTATTTGCCCTGTCTTTATTTGCCGTGGCTTTATTTGCCGTGTCTTTATTCGCCCTGTCTTTATTCGCCATTGTTGTCTGCCGGGCGGATTTTTCTTGGATGGATTCCGTCGCGTGATGGAGCAAGCGGTCAATGTCGGGATTTTTGGTCACGGATGTTTGGATACGAACTAGCCGCGCGTACGTCCCGTCCATGGATAGGAGCTCTTCGTGGGAGCCTTGTTCGATCAATCGGCCTTGGTCGAATACCAGGATCCGATCTGCATTTCGAAGGGTCGATAATCGGTGTGCAATAGCGATCGTGGTGCGACCTCGAATGAGAACCTTAAGGGCGTCCTGGATGCTTTTCTCGGCTTCCGCATCGATATTGCTCGTGGCCTCATCGAGGACGAGTATTTTGGGATCGTAGAGAAGTGTTCGCGCAATCGATAATCGTTGCTTTTCCCCGCCAGAGAGACCGGCACCATGTTCGCCGAGCAGTGTTTCGTAGCCGAGTTGTTGGCGGCAGATGAAATCATGGGCGCCTGCTGCTTTGGCTGCTTCAAGCCCTTGTTCGGGCGTTGCATTGGGTTTTCCGAAGCTCAAATTGCGCCAGATCGTACCTCGGAACATGAACGATTCCTGGAACACGATTCCCAAACGTTCTCGTAGTTGATTGCTAGGTAGATCGCGGAGATCGATATCATCGACCAGGATCCTACCTTCTTGGACATCGTAGAAACGTCCCAGCAGATTCACCATGGTTGATTTGCCGGAACCGCTGCGCCCGACGATTCCGATCATTTCACCCGGTTTGACGCGGAAGGAGATATTCTTGAGCACCGGTTGGTTTCGGTCGTACCCGAACGAGACATCTTCAAATCGGATCTCACCTTTCGGGGAATCCCATGGAACTGGGTTGTTTGGTTCCGAAACGGTGAGCGGTGTGTCCAGCAATTCGAGGACTCGTTTGCTGCCGGTGAGGAAGCTGGTTAGCCATGACGTGAAATTCGACAATGCGCTAAGGGGGGCATAGAACATTCCTAGGTATGCTAGAAACGCGATCAATTCACCGAGGGTCATCGAATTGCCGATGACATCGCGACCTCCGACGTACCAAACGATCAATCCACCGAGGCTAAATACGATCGACATTGTTGCCGAGTACCAAGCGTTCGCATTTTCCACCCAGAGTCGCCAGTTTCGAAGTTCATCGCTTGTTTTCGCAAATCGTTGGTACTCGCGATCCTCTTGGGCGAATGCTTTAACCACGCGAATGCCGGAAAGCATGCCACTGAGTACTGTGATTTGTTTGGAGGAAGCATCCCAAAGCCGGTAATAACGGGGGTAGACTTTTTTCCAAAAGACCGATGTGCCCAGGATGACGAGCGGTACGGGGATCAGCGTGAAGAGAGCGAGTTTGGGATTGATCCAGATCAGCATCGCCCCAACGCCAAAAAGTTGGGCGATTTGAAGCAAGAAGCCACCAGTGATTTGGTGCATTAAACCGTGCATCGCTTCGCTGTCGTGGGCGACCCGGCCGAGCATCGATCCGACTTGGTGGCGATCGTAGTAGACCACGGCGAGGCTTTGCAACTTGCGAACCATCTGCGCGCGGAGAGTTTGGGTTAAGCCGGTTCCGATCCGTGTGGCCAATTGGCCTTTGAACACACCGACAATGGAGAGCAGCACGCGCGAACCAGCGAGTGCGAGCACGATGAGAAGAAGCGCCGTTTTGAAATCAGGTAGCGGCGTCTCGGTTGACGCGGGGTTATCTAGTGAGAGGGGATCTGGTGATACGTGTCCTGCCAAGACGTTATCGATCATGTATTGCTGAAGTTTTGGAGGAATGAGTTCCGCAACAACTCCAATAAAAGTGAGGAGGCACAGCAGGATAGCGCCACTTCGGTAGGGGCGCAACAAATCATGAACGCGGCGAAGGATCTGTCCCTTCTGGACACATCGAGGGCAGTTCTCGTCCTTGGAGGTGAGTCTTAAGGAACAAGTTGGGCATTCCGGTGGATCGAAGGTGGCATCGTCCTGGCCGAGGTGGGATGACGAGGAAACTTGATGCAGCGAATCCTGCCAGTTCTCCGGCGACTCCCGCATCTTTTCCATCAAGCGAGAGATTTTGTGAAATCGCGTCGTGTGTGCGTTTGAAAAGCGGAGCAAGTCGACCCAGGCGTCTTCGACGCGAACTTGGAGGGTGCCACCCCCTACTCCTGATTGGGTGCGAACGGCTCGGACATTATTCCAAGGGACGGATCTCATCAAGGAGCCCATCGGGGGATCGTCGACAGAGATCGTATTGGGACTAGGATTCTTTCGAATCGAGATCGTTGAGATTTCATCGCTTGAGATCGTCAACCATTCCCGCGTCGGTTGGCCGGAGAGAGAGACGTCGGTCCAATTGGCAAGCCATAGACCGCGATGCTTGAGGTTGGATTCATCGAGACAATTAAGAACCGCACCGGGGACCAGAACTGCGTATGTCAACCTAGGAGACTCCCACCCGAGTTGAATTGAAATAAGAGACCGAGGTTAGATAATCGATCGATAAAATGGTTCCCAGCAAGTCGCTGGATTCGTATTGCGGTAACGGTATGGTATGATGGTACCCCGGGGAAATGATTTTATTGGGTCCCGATACCCTTCGCTTCAAATCCAATCCCCTCCTGCCATCGACTCCCTTCCCGCCACGCCCTCCCCGCCGCTCCCTTCCCGCCGCTCCCTTCCCGCCACTTACTTCCCGCCACTTACTTCCCGCTACCGCGTTCTGGTTGGCACATGCGTCCCATGCAGTTGATTCGATTCTGTTTCGCTCGAGCCTGCAACGTTGCAGTTGGCCATGGTTTGCGAACCCCCTTCGCTCTCCGGTTTGCTTGGACAGTTTGTATCGTCACGACCCTTCTCACATTTGCGAATCCACCGCGGTGCTGGTTCTGGGGTGCTCCATGGGGAGGTGTGGTGAGCGTCGTTGCTGCCGATGAACCGGTTGCGAATCCGCAGGCCTCACCGCAGGCCTCACCGCAGGCAGAACTGACACCCGTTTATTTTGAGACCCATATCCGACCTATTTTGAAGACCCATTGCTTCCACTGCCACGGCGAAGGGGACCATAAGGAATCAGGATTGGATCTGCGGTTAGCACGGTTGATGCAAGCAGGGGGAGAAGGGGGACCGGCGGTGGTGCCAAGCCAGCCGGAGGCAAGTTTGGTTTGGAATCGGGTGGAGGCAGGGGAGATGCCTCCTGGAGGGAAAACGCTATCGGCATCGGAGAAGGAACTGTTGCATCGGTGGATCGCCACAGGCGCGAAAACCAAACGCGAAGAGCCTGTGCAGCCGATGGTCGAGCAATGGACCGAGGAAGAACGAAGTTATTGGTTATTCCAACCGGTACAGGTAACGAAGCTCGACGCGCTCCAAGGGATCGGGAGCGAACCATTGTCGAGCAACAATCCCATCGATCTGTTTTTACTTCAAAAGCTGCAGCCTTCGGGCTTGTCGTTTTCCCCTTCGGCCGAACGCCCCGTTTTGATTCGGAGGCTCGCCTTGGATCTACTCGGTGTCCCTCCGACGCCTGAGGAGGTCGCTGCGTTCGTCGACGATGGGTCGCCGGATGCCTATGAGCGGTTGGTTGATCGGATGTTATCGGATCCCCGCTATGGCGAGCACTGGGGGCGACACTGGCTCGATGTCGCCGGGTATGCAGACAGCGACGGGTATACGGAACAAGACATCGAGCGACCGTGGGCGTACCAGTATCGTGATTACGTCATTCGCGCCTTCAACGACGATTTGCCGATCGATCAGTTTGTTGTGGAGCAAATGGCTGGCGACGAACTGGTGCCGCAACCATGGGAGAACCTCTCGCAGGAGAGCATTCAGCGATTGGCTGCAACGGGTTTCCTGCGGACGGCCCCGGATGGCACTGGCCAAGAAGGAGTCGAGCCGAATGTGGCTCGAAACGATATCATCGCTGAGACGATAAAGATTGTATCTGGTTCGTTGCTCGGATTAACCGTGGGTTGTGCGCAGTGCCACGACCATCGGTACGATCCGATTTCCCAGTTGGATTACTACCGTTTGCGTGCGATCTTAGAACCTGGATTGGATTGGAAGCAATGGCGAGACAAACCTGCCAAGCAGGTCAATCTTTGGACTGCGGAGGAGCGGCAAAAGGCGGCCGATGTCGATAAAGAGCTCTCGGAGCTCGAAGGAAAGCGAGTCGCCGAGTTGGATACGATTGTTGCTGATATCTTCGAGAAAGAAGTAATGAAGTTGCCCGAAGACCAGCGCGAGGCGGCTCGCACTGCGAAGGCTACGGCGGCGGACAAGCGAACCCCCGAGCAGCAGAAACTGATGCGGGATTATCCGAGCTTGAACGTGGATCGTGGAAGTGCCATCCTGTACGACGGGGCAAGGATCAACGAGTTCAATAAGAAGTATGAAACGCAGCAGGCCGAGATAAAAGCCAAGCGACCTGCGGATCGGTATTTAGCGAGTTTTTCGGAAGTGCCTAATCAAGCTCCGACCACCTTTGTTTTCTTTCGAGGAGACATCCTGCAGCCGAGGGACTCGGTTTCGCCGGGAGGCTTGAGCATTCTCGGGGAGCATGACAAGATCCCAGCGGATGATCCGGCGATACCGACGACGGGGCGGCGTTTGGCATTTGCTCGCAATCTAGTGACCGGCGTGCATCCTCTATTTGCGAGAGCCACCGTCAATCGGATTTGGATGCATCATTTCGGACGAGGGATTGCCTCGATGCCAGGGGATCTTGGAGTGCTCGGTGACAAACCCACCCATGCCGAGCTTCTCGATTATCTCGCCAGTCAGATGGTCGAGTATCAATGGAGCCGAAAGCGATTTCAGCGGATGCTGTTGATGTCTCACGCATACCGTCAGGCATCGCTCCAGTCGCCGCAGGCGCACCAGGTCGATCCCGAGAACCGACTGCTAAGCCATCGATCCGTACGTCGGATGCAAGCCGAATCCGTGCGAGATGCGATGCTGAGTGCGAGCGGCATGATTTCCTATTCGATGTTTGGGAAACCGGTGGCGGTCAATCCTGACGAAGTTGGTCAGATCATATTGGGGAACGCGACCCGAGATGGAAACGGAATCCTCGTGGCCAAGCACGAAGAAACAGAGAGTGTCTATCGCAGGAGTGTTTATGCACAGGTTCGGCGATCGATGCCACTGGGTGTTTTGGAGCCATTCGACCCTGCGGCCACGACGCCAAATTGCGATCGTCGAGGAAATTCGACGGTTGCAACCCAATCGCTGTTGATGATGAACAATAGCAGCGTCATCAAGTTGTCAGAGCATTTTGCGAAACGTGTGCAACGTGATGCCGGCGATGATCCTCGCGAGCAAGTTCGGCGAGCATGGGGGTTGGCCTTTGGCACATTTCCCAGCCAAGAACAGCTTCAGATGTCCACCGAATGGTTAATTGCTCAGCGCAATGCACTGACGAAACCTGCTGCCGAATCAGCCGGTGAGGCGAGCGGAGAAGCAGCCGTGGGTGCGAAGGGTGCTGCCGTGGGGACGTTGGAACCTGCAGCGGCGAATCTACAATCGCTTACGTTGTATTGTCAGGCGCTATATTCCTCGAATGCATTTCTTTACGTGGACTAACGAGGAGCGTGAATCATGAGTTTTTCACCCTGTTTTTCCAGGCGACATTTCTTGGCCCAGCAAGGCATTGCTGGGGCGACATTAGCGATTGCCTCGTTGATGCAACAGAAGAGCGACGGTGTTCCTCCCAAGCCATCGTTGAGTCCACCCTCGCATGATTTGAAGCCCAAGCCGAGTCACTTTCCGGCTCAGGCGAAAGCGATGATTTCGATGTTCATGCAGGGTGGTCCATCGCATATGGACTTGTTTGATCGAAAACCTGAACTCGAGAAAAGGAATGGCGAGAATTATTCGGGTGAGCTGAAGTACGACAACGCCGCAGAGTCGTCGGCAAAGATTTGGTCAGGGCCATGGAAATGGGAACGCTATGGTCAATGTGGCATGGAGCTAAGCGAGCTTGTTCCTCATCTCGGAGCGATCGCTGACGACGTGACTTTGATTCGTTCCATGCACACAGGGGTCAATAATCATGGCCAGTCGATCTATGCGCTGCATCATGGCCGAATCACGGCAGGGCGACCGGTGCTGGGTTCGTGGCTTACCTATGGTTTAGGGAGCGAAAGCCAGCAGTTGCCTTCGTTTGTTGTACTGACTGATCCGGGCGGATTGCCGGTGTTGGGAACCGATTGTTGGTCGAATGGATGGTTGCCTTCGTTGTACCAAGGAACCGTGATACGCCCCCAAGAACCCAGAATACTCAATTTGAATCCGCCAGCCCATTTGGCAGGTCCTCCGCAGAAAGCATATCTCCAGCTGTTGCAAAAGCTCAATGCGGAGCATTTGGCGTCACATCCCTACGAGAGTGATCTGCAAGCGAGGATGTCGACATACGAGTTGGCTGAAGCCATGCAGTCGGCTGCGCGGGAGGCGTTGGATTTTCATCAAGAGACCGAAGCGACTCATAAAATGTATGGGCTCGATCAAGATGCAACGCGCGAATACGGAACGCGGTGTTTGATCGCGAGGCGATTGGTAGAACGAGGTGTGCGATTCGTACAGATCTACACATCGACTCAGCAATGGGACCATCACGCGAACATCAAAGATGCACTGCCTGGCGCTTGCAAGAAAACCGACCAGCCCTCCGCTGCGTTGGTCAAGGATTTGAAGCAGCGAGGGCTCCTCGACTCGACGTTAGTGCATTGGGGAGGCGAAATGGGGCGATTGCCTGTTGTACAAAACGAAAAGAATGTAGGACGCGATCACAATACGTTTGGGTTTAGTTCTTGGTTGGCAGGTGGTGGTGTGAAGCAGGGCCTGGTATTTGGTGAGACCGATGACTTTGGTTACCAAGCGGTGAAGGATATTGTCCACCACTATGATTACCACGCAACCATTATGTACTTGTTCGGATTGGATCCATCCCAGTTGACCTTTGCGAGGCCGGGTGGAGTGGGGACGCTGCTCGATGGGCAACCGGGACGGATCGTCAATGAGATCTTGAAGAATCCCAAGCCAGCGTAGTCCGATTCCATCGATATAGATTGGAATCGTCGCATTTTTGGCCGCTGCGAATTCCGAGATTGTGATTGGGATGATCGCCAAGAAAATCGATGACGACTGAACTTGTACCATCGGAGGTTTCGTGAGATGAAAAAGCGAATTGGTTTGGTGGGTACCGGGCTGATGGGGACTGCGATCGCTGAGCGATTGCTCGGAGCGGGATTTGATGTGTTGGTTCATAACCGAACGCGACGGAATGCGGATCCATTGATCGAGATGGGTGCGACATGGAGCGATCATCCGATCGCCGAGTGCGATCGCGTAGTGATCAGTCTGTACACCAGCGAAACCGTGGCGGAGATGCTCGATATTTTTGGGGCATCGATACGGCCAGGATCGGTTCTCATCGATACGACTACGGGGGAACCCAATCAAGTCGTCGCGCTGGCGAAGAGAGTTGAGGACCAGGGCGGGATCTACCTTGATGCTCCTATATCCGGCTCGAGCGAGCAGACGCGTTCCGGAGAGGTGACCACCATTGTCGGGGGGGATCGCGAGACGGTGGAATCCTGCTGGGATGTGTTCGAAGCGTTTTCAGCTCGGATTGTTCATGCGGGGAGCGTGGGAAGCGGCGCGAAAATGAAGCTGATCAGTAACGTTGTGCTCGGGCTCAATCGAGCCGCTCTCGCAGAGGGTTTAGCATTTGCGAAAGCGATCGGCGTGGATCCTCGAGCAGCATTGGATGTGCTGCTCCATTCGATGGCGTATTCCAAAATCATGGATACCAAAGGTGAGAAGATGCTTTCCGGAGATTTTCGGGTCGCAGCCAAACTTTCCCAGCATCTGAAAGACATCAAAATTGCCCTCGGAGTAGCACAGCATGCTGGCCAGAAGTTACCATTGTCGGAGGCTCACGCTCAGTTGTTGATCGACGCTGAACAACTGGGGTTCGGTGAATCCGACAACAGCGCGATTGTGAGAGCTTTTTTTCCGTTTGCGCTTCGAGACGAAAACCCATTGGAGAATAGCGATGACTGAACTACCCCGTCGATCTTTTCTTGCGACCGCAGCGGTTTCTGCGGGGGTACTCGGTGCTCGTACGAGCTTTGGAGGTGTTGTGGCCAATCGCGATGAGAGGCCTAAGGTTGGAATCATCGGTTGTGGAGGCCAAGGCTCCAGTCTCGCTGCAAAGTTCGCTGAGATTGCAACGATAGAAGTTGTTTGTGATCCGGACGAAGCGAGACGGAATCAGCTTCGGCAAAAGGTGAATGCAGCTCAGGCTGTCTCGGATTTACGGCGAGTGCTCGATGACAAAACGATTGATGCGGTGGTTATCGCAACTCCGGACCATTGGCATGCACCTGCCGCCATTTTAGCGTGCGAGGCTGGAAAGCATGTCTATGTTGAGAAACCGCAAAGCCACAATTTGCTCGAGAGCCGATGGTTGTTGCAAGCGGCCAGGCGGAACAAAGTCGTGGTGCAGCACGGAACCCAAAGTCGATCGAATCCATTGATCGCTGATGGGGTTCAGTTGCTCCGAGAAGGGATCATCGGCGAGGTGCTAGTTGCTCGCGCGTGGAATGTTCAGCGTCGCGGTTCGATCGGAAAGGAAATGCCATCGGAGATCCCAGCAGGCATCGATTATGATTTGTGGGTCGGTCCTGCGGAGTACATGCCGTACCAAAAGAACCGCCTCCACTACCAATGGCATTGGTGGTACAACTTTGGGACCGGTGACATCGGCAACGATGGGACGCATGAGATCGACTATGCTCGCTGGGGATTGGGTGTTGAAGGCTTGCCATCGTCTGCGATGGCGATCGGCGGAAAGTATTTTGTCGATGATGATCAGGAGTACCCTGACACCGCCACGTGCGTCTTTGAATGGCCCAGCACGGGCGAGGTGCATAAGCGGCGGCAGCTGATTTTCGAGATGCGGCTTTGGGATGGTTCGTTTCCCCACAACTGCGATGGCGGGGCTGAGTTTCACGGTTCGGATGGTCGGATGGTGATGAGCAAACGCGGGAAGTTGGAGGTTTTTGATTCCAAGGGTAAGAAGGTCGAGAATCCCACGCCGAAAGAGCCTGCCAAGGTGGATGGAAAGCATCAACTCGATTTCCTCAATGCCATTCGAGAGGGCCGAAAACCCAACGCCGATGTCGCTATCGGCCACGACTCGGTCGCTCTCGTTCATTTTGCCAACGCGTCCGTTCGCTTGGGCAGATCCTTGCAGATTGATCCAGTGGCAGAGCAGATCAGAAACGATTCCGAAGCGAATCAATTGCTGGGACGGGTTTATCGCAAAGAGGGGCATTGGGCGACTCCCAAGGCGAGGGCGTGAGTTGGCGACCTAAAACTATCTGCATCTCGAATTCTTACCGCAAACAATCCCATTAAGATCGATTGAAATCTTTATGACGCGTCGAATAAGCTTTCTCGTTGCGATGTTTGTGATCTTCATCTCGTTCGTTGTCTCGGGACCGTGCAAGGGGGAGTTGGGTTTCGTTGCACAGACCGATCGCATCGAAATCATGGATGGCCAATCGGTTATCGCCTCGTTTGTTTTTAAGGATTCCAAAGTCTTTCGACCCTACGTGATGGGTTTGAAAACACCGGATGGTATTCCTGTAACCAGGAATCACCCGCCTGTGCCTGGCACAGATGCCGAGGATCATGCAACCATGCATCCAGGAATGTGGTTTGCGTTTGGGGATATTAATAAAAACGATTTTTGGCGGAATCAGGCGAAAATGGTTTTTACGGATTGGGCCGCAGTACCCCACGCGGTTGATGGCCGGGTGATGTTCACGGCGAGGTTTAGTTTGGTCGATGCCAAGGACCAAGTGTTGGGACTGTTGATGTTGAGTATCACAGTTGCGCGGCGACCGCACGGGTATCTTTGGATTTGGGACGGCGTGTTTTCATCAGAGTCCCAGGAGCTTCGTTTTGGCGATCAGGAAGAAATGGGATTGGGGGTACGACTGGCGACACCATTAATTGAAAAGAATGGAGGCCGACTCATCAATGAGGAAGGGATGACGACGGCCAAGGGGACATGGGGGAAGCAGGCTCTGTGGTCCGACTATTCCGGGTCCTGGAAAGGTAATGATGTCGGTATCCTCTTGATGCCATCTCCTAATAACTTCCGGAAGTCATGGTTTCACAACCGCGATTATGGACTCATGGTTGCGAATGCGTTTGGGAATCAAGCGTTCACCAAGGGTGAGCCGAGCGAAGTGGTTGTGCGACGGGGGGAATCGCTCCGATTGATCTATGGAGTGTTGGTTCATGAAACCAAGGAGGGGACTCGGGCTCCGCTGGAGGATGAGTATCAGGTTTTCATCAAATCGTATCCTTAAGCTGGTACCATTCGACGAGGAAGCGTATTGCGATGGAATCACTTTCGCCTAAACAACGATGGATCATTTTAGGAGCTGCCATCGCTGGTCTTCTTTTCGATGGGGTCGAGTTGGGACTGATGCCAATCGCATCGCTGTCGGTCACCGAGGATTTGATGGGGGACCAGTACACCGCAGCCGCGGGCGGTGATTGGTTTGCACGATTCACTGCGGCGCTGATGCTCGGTGCTGCCATCGGTGGTATCGCCATCGGCAATCTGGGCGACATCTTAGGTCGCTCGCGAGCACTCGCTGTAAGTATTCTTTTCTACTCGGTATTCGCTGGCTTGGGCGCGTTTGTACAAACGCAGGAGCAGATGCTACTGCTCCGATTTCTGGTTGGGTTGGGAGTCGGGGGAGTATGGCCCAATGCGGTATCTCTGGCGTCCGAATGCTGGCCGGATAAATCCCGTCCGCTCGTTGCAGGCTTGATGGGGGCAGCATTGAATAGCGGTGTGCTGTTGCTTTCTCAGATTGCCCTTTACTGGCACATCACTGCGGAATCGTGGCGATGGATCTTCTTTTTGGCGGCATTCCCGACGTTGCTCGGTCTTGCCGTCCTCCTCGTTGTGCCCGAATCACCGAGATGGCGAAGTGTGAAACGGGAGGGGGCTTCTAAACAAGTGTCCAAGAAGAGCGGGAGTCTGCGGGAGCTATTCCGACCACCGTTACTGCGTGTCACGTTGATCGGAATCACGCTGGGTGCCATCCCTTTGGTTGGCGCTTGGGCGGCTAGCAAGTGGATGATTCCATGGGCGGACAAAGTCGGTGGAGCTAGCTATCCTGGTTACAAAGGGATGGCGCAAGGAAGCTGGGCGATCGGAGCGGTGCTAGGGAGTTTTTGCGGGGCTCAGATTGCTGCCTACTTGGGGCGACGTACTGCTTACGCGACGATAAGTATTGCCGCGACCCTAGCGACGCTGCTCTTGTTTTTGGGAACGCAGCCTTTGCAACCGTCGTTTCTGCCTCTGGTTTTTGTTCAAGGGTTTGTGGTGACCCTCTACTTTGGATGGCTACCGTTGTACTTGCCGGAGCTATTTCCGACACGAGTTCGAGCGGCTGGAAGTGGAATTGCCTACAATGTAGGCCGGTTTGCAACTGCGGTGGGGGTATTCCTCGCCGGAATGTTGTTCGCATGGCTGGGAGGATCCTATCCAGCGGTAGGAGCGAGTTGTGGTCTCATTTACGCGGTTGGAATCGTAGCGATATTCTGGGCCCCAGATACGTCGAAACTGTCGCTGGACCGCGAGGAACCGGTCTGAGTTGCACGCCGAGCGGCGTGGAAACGAAGAGCGGCGTGGAAACGAAGAGCGGCGTGGAAACGAAGAGCGGCGTGGAAACGAAGAGCGGCGTGGAACGCGATTGGACTTAGGAACCATAAAATGGGTTGCCGGAATGCCATGATGGAATGACTAAACGGCTTCAAAAACGTGATACTCTTCGAGAAAAATTTGGAAACCGGATTTCACGGTCTGTACAATAGAGAAGCGATCGAGATCGGGAGGCTGCGATGAGTGATAATTCTAGGAATCGAGCTGGCTCCGAGGTAAGTATCGAGCTCACCGATCGTTTGCCAGCAGAAACGTCGGATGTTCAATCCGAGCATTCGGAAACCCTTGTGAGTCGGTTGAAACATTGGGCTAGTACCGTTGATCAAGATTCTAAGACGGAAACAAGCGAGTATTTGGGCCAAGTCAACTCGCGGCAATCGGGAGAGTGAGTCGCGATTGTTGTCGCGCCAGCTCGGGCTCGAGTGCGAGTTCTTTGTGCGACATCCTCCGGAACAAGCCAGGGATTCGTTGACAGACTATATCGGCTTAGTCACCTCGCTCCACCGGCAACTGCCATGCGCCCCGAGCGTTTCCAATCCGCTCAGGCACTTCCTCGCCAACGGTAGCAGCATTTCGCTTGAAACAGGTGCTGTGGCCGATTTTTCTTCCGCCCTTTTCGAGACCGCGACGCCTGAATGCCGCAGTCCTCGCGATTTAGTGGCTTATGAACTTGCAAACGAGCAGTTGTTGGAGCAAGCATTCGCGGAGGGACGCACGAAGAGCAATTGGTCGTTGATCAAATCGAACACGGATGCTCACGGCCATACCTTAGGCCAACATGAATCGTACGATATGCGCATCGCGCAAGGTAAATGGTTGATCGCGTGGTGGTGTGGGCTGATCAGTATGCTGCCGATGGTGCTCGTGTATCGGTTGCTAGCCGGCCTATGGATGTTGCTGCTGCACGGCTTGTGGATGGTGGATAAGTACGTTTACTTGACTGCGCTCCGGATGTTTTTACCCAAGCACACCAAGGAGACGGGAGATGCCCAGGCGCGGACAATCGATCGATCTAGCCATTCTGGTCCAACAAGCGGAGGTGTAGAGCCTATTGATGATGGGAAGAATCATCGTGGCATTGAGGCAAGCAGCGATTCCGGCCAACCTCGAAAGCCTCACCACCGAATCGATTCACATGGATCGGAGGAGTTGGACGAAGAAGAGTGGGTTCGGAGCCAATTCATGCCGACTCGATGGCTGCGTGTGGCAGCTTTCGGATTACGTTGGTTACACCGCCCGATCGCTTACTTGTTTGAATGCCTAATCCGGTTGGTGGCATTGCGCGCACAACGCAGGGAGTTGGCTAGTTTTTTGGCAACCCGCTCCATCTTGGATGGTTCCGGTTACATCGATGAGCAGGGGCGTTACTGGGTCAGTCAACGCGCTGCCAGTGTCAACTGCGTTATTGGGTTTGGAAGCTATGGCAGTAATCGCCCGATGTTTCGTTGCGATACGTTGCTGAGGGAGTTGTTCGCTGGTCCATTTTGGTCACTCCGTCGATATCTGCGGTTGTTTCGTCGCAAGCAGCGAATTGAGCTCGCGATCGGCGATTCGGGAATGTGCCAGCAATCGCAGTACCTGCGGTTCGGGGTGACTTCACTCCTTCTTGATTGGGTCGAGATCGGCCATGGGACTGGTGCACCTCGCCTGCAGTCTGAAATCGAAGCAATGAACGAATTTGCGAGGGACTGGATGTTGGTCCGAACAGTGCAAGATTCGAAAAATCGAGATCGTTCTGCGCTCGAACTGCAACGGCTGTATTTGAAGATTGTCAAGCAATGGTTGGGTAACAAGGAGGATGTGCCTGCCGAAGCATGGGACATCGTCGGTATGTGGCAAACCACCTTGAATCAAATGGTGCTCAAGCCGCAGTCGCAGAGTGAGTTACCGATGACTCTCGTCGGTAGGATTGACTGGCTCACCAAATTATGGCTACTCAATCAGATGGAGTCTGGGACTTCTTGGCAGGTTCGAAAGAAGATCGATATTCGGTACCATGAATTGTCGGAGGATGGCTACCACCGGCAACTGACCAGCTACCTCAATTTAGCGCCGGTCATTCGTGACAGCGAGATCGAACGCGCTCGGCGTACACCACCCAACGATTCCCCCGCTCGCCGTCGCGGCAGTTTGATCCGGGAACTCTCCGGAGAGAACTCCGATTTGAGGGTGGACTGGAGAAACGCTACCTATGAACTCGATGGCACGCATTACGCGGTTCAATTCTAACGCGCTAATTCGATGATTTGGCCGGGCGATGAGCGGCTAGGAATTTGAGCTGTTGGTACATGGTTTTCTGGATGGGCGCATCAAATCCTTTGCGTTCCGCAGCTCGAAGGGCGTTCCCGTAGATAACATCCACTTCCATGGGGCGTCCATGGAGAAAGTCCAATCGCATGCTGCTATCGTACGGGACCATGTCGTCGGTGTGATCAATGACCCAGTCGACATAGGATGGATCGATTTGGGACCCGCAGTGCCAAGCGGTTTGGCGTACCTCTTCGCTGATGCGCTTCGCCAGCTCCCGTGAGTTCGGATCAGCCATAATGGCATCGGTGCTGGCGTTCAGGATTACGGATAGTCCGTTGAATGGAATATTCCACATCAGTTTGCGCCATCGCGTCGTCGTAAGATCGTCTGTCAAATGGCATTCGATCTTCGAATTGCAAAGGTCCTGATGGATCTGCTTCATCAGTTCCTCCGGGGGGCCCGGCTCGGAATCATCGATTCCGCGGTACGGTCCGAACACGATCTTTCCATAATCCAGATGTCGAATATGTCCCGGCCCGACCTTGTTCGAGCATAAAAAGCAGCATCCACCCGCGACTCGACCTCTGCCGAGTAGATCCAATGCGGATTGCTCAACGTGCAACCCGTTTTGCAGTACCAATGCGATCGACTCGGAGTGAATGATCGGTGTAAGGATTTCGGGAAGGAGGTGGTTTTGGGTGCTTTTGAGACAGACGACGACGCAATCGCATTTCGGCATGTCTTCAGGATTGGCATACGCGTTAACCTTGGGCAAATAGAAATCGCCATTTTTGCTATCCACTCGCAATCCGTGATCGCGCACGTGCTCAAAATCCGAATGCAGAAGGAAGTGCAATTCGAGACCAGCACGTGCCATCAATCCGCCATAGAAACCACCGAGAGCGCCGGTTCCAACGATTCCATACTTTAGTTTCATCAGAATAAGCCTTTGTTGTGCATGACTCCCCGCCAAATACTCCCACCAATTAATCGAGAGCTTGTTGGTTCGTCACGAAAGACTTAGCAAGCCACCATCGATCGGGGGTCACGATGCGGATCAAAAATCCTAGGGTAAGACTCATACCGATGAGGATCAAGCCGGTAATTAGGGTTACTAGGAAGCCGGCGGCGGGAGTGCTAAGCATCTCGTTAAAGCTGCTTTCAGGAACGATTCGAAACAAGATTAACGCGCGGATGGAAATGGCTCCAGCCACCAATTGCAAGGCTGGAACGAATTGAGACAACGCCACCAGCACTCCACCCCGAATGATGAATAGCATGGGGAGAGGCTTGGTGATGCAAAAGTAGTAGCCGGATAAGGCGATAAGGAAAACGGCAAATCCTGAACCGAGTTTCGCAGGTGCATTGGTGATGCCCCAGGCAACCAACGCGGGAACGATGAGGTTAAAGGCGAGGATTACGGTCCATTCAATGGACAGGACAAGGGGGCTTGCGAGCACCCTTGCTTGTTCATGGAGCAGCCTCGCGTCCTTCGCAGTTTGGTCGCCGAGGCGGGGTGGTTGGTAGGGGTTTTTGTCGTCAGCGAGGGGGCTCGTTGGCGGATTCTGGGGGGATGGTTGTTGAGACAATGGTCCAGTTCCCGGATCCATAGCGATTCTCAGGGTCAGTATCGAAGAGACAGCAGTTCGAGGAGGTTTGAGATCGAACGGCGCGAAGATAAACGCTAACTCCGCGACGACGAATCATGATCATAGAGCATAAAAAAAGCAGCGTTGGCCTCTCAGCCAAGCTGCTTGGATTTTATTGCGAATCTAAACGGACAGTCGCTGCTTTGTGAACTCCCGCGGGACCCCTACAACAACGCGCAAATGATCTCTCGAGGGATCAAATGCGGACAAAGCTATTAGGCTCATCTCACACGTGCGACCAATCCGTACCTAGGTACGGATTGGTTCGATGCAAACTTCGACACCCAGTGGGAACGCGTGCAGCATATTGGCAGCGTTCTGACTGGGTTGGGCGAAATTACTTGAGTTCGACGGTAGCGCCAGCTTCGGTAAGCTCGGCCTTGATCTTCTCTGCGTCTTCCTTGGAAACTTGTTCCTTGATCTTCGCAGGGACACCTTCGACGAGCTTCTTCGCGTCCATAAGGGACAGGCCGGTAAGGTTCTTGACAACCTTAACAACGTCCAGCTTCTTGTCGCCGAAAGCGGTCATAACGACATCGAATTCGGTTTGAACAGCTGGAGCAGCAGCGGCGCCGCCACCATCTGCAGGAGCAGCCATAACAACGGCTCCACCGGCAGCGGCTTCGATTCCGTGCACTTCCTTCAAATAGTCGCTCAACTCTTTGGCTTGCTTGAGCGTCAGGCCGACGATCTTCTCGCCTAAGGTCTTGATTTCTTCCGCGAAAGCGGTTGCTGAATCGGACATTCTAACGATCCTCAAAATGGTAAAAACACTAAAACTAAACTCACCGGCGAGAATGGGAAACCGGCTGTTCGACACGTACACGTTTTGGCATCGCCTTCATGATCCATGAGAGGATCGACGCCGCTATTCCCTACCGTTTCCGGCGGGGAGTTGATTCTTAACCTTCGCTTCCTTCGCGATCTTCGATCATCTTCTTGACTTGACCAGCGATCTTGCGAGCTGGACCGACCAATTGGCCAGACAAAGTGGCTCCCGGTGAGAGGATTTGGCCGACGAGCATTGAAATCTGCTCTTGGCGGCTCGGCCACTTCGAAACCTTCTTGACTTGGTCGGCGGTCAACGCTTCGCCGTCCATCACGCCACCCTTGATCTCGAGCTTCGAGAAGGTTCCCGAATCCGCGAGTTTGGTAACGGTGCGAACGAGAGAAACGAAGTCTTCGCAACCCCAGATCACTGCCAAGCTACCCGATTGATTTTCGAAAGCTGGACGGAGGGAGGTACCTTCGGTCGCCATGGCAGCAAGCGATCGCTTGACAACCATCAAACCGATACCTTGATCCCGAAGGGTTTTCCGAATGGTGTAATTTTCATTGCCGGTCATACCGACGATGTTAGCGACGATAGCGTCATTCACACCGGAGAGGCGACCAGAAATATCGCGTGCAATAAGTCTTTTGACAACCTTGCTCATCTTTCACCTCTTCCTTACATCGATACGCGAACGCTTGGAGACATCGTTGCACAAATCGCGATCGATTTGATGTATGTACCCTTGACCGTGTTGGGTTTGAGCGACTGAACATAGGAGATGAATGCTCCGATGTTCTCAACCAGCTTGTTGGCGTCGAAGCTCATCTTTCCTACGACCGCGTGCAGGTTAGCACCCTTGTCGTTTCGGAACTCAACCTTACCAGCCTTGTATTCTTTGACGACCCGAGCGACGTCGGTGGTGACAGTGCCAGCACGAGGGGAGGGCATCAACCCGCGAGGTCCGAGAACCTTGCCGAGTGGACCAACCATACCCATCATGTCAGGAGTCGCGATGCAGACGTCGAAATCGAGCCAACCATCTTTGATTCGCTTGGAAAGTTCGTCGGCACCCACCGCATCCGCGCCGGCTTCTTCGGCAGCCTTGGCCAAGTCTCCCTTGGCGAATACAACGACTCGCTGGATCTTGCCAATGCCATTAGGAAGCACCACGGATCCACGAACAATTTGATCGGCTTGCGCCGGATCAATCCCCAGATTCATGTGGATTTCCACTGTCTGGTCAAATTTTCTACCCGAGAACTGCTTGAGCAGATCCACTGCCTGCTGCAACGGAACCGGGGTCTTCCCTGGCGCCTTTGCGAGCATGGACTTCATTGCCTTTGTTGGTTTCACCATTGCGTTGTCCCCTCGATTAGCCTACGACCTCGATGCCCATGCTGCGTGCAGTACCTTCGATCATGCGTCGTGCATGCTCGAGATCCCTCGCGTTCAGGTCGGCCATCTTCTTGTTACAAATGTCATCGACCTGGGCTCGAGTGACCTTGCCAACTTTTGTTTTGTGTGGTTCGCCGGATCCACTGGCGATACCTGCCGCCATCTTCAGCAACGCCGAAGCTGGAGGACTCTTTGTGATGAACTCGAAACTTCGGTCCGAGTACACGGTTACGACTACAGGAATCGGGGTGCCATTGAACTCGCGGGTCCGATCGTTGAATTGCGAAACGAACTGCCCTAAGTTGATCCCGAATTTACCGAGTGACGTACCGACCGGAGGAGCCGGAGTGGCCTTGCCACCTGGCACTTGAAATGCCGCTTTGCCTACGACTTGTTTGGCCATGTCAAACGAAACCTAATTGATGAAAACGCTATTTGGTGACAGAAAACAACGTGCAGGGCGAATCGCAATTCGCTCGACCCGCTGCAAGTCTGCCTGGACTACAGGGATTCGATCTGCCAGTGATCCAGCTCGACCGGGGTGCTGCGTCCAAAAATATTGATGATGACGGTAACTCGCCCATTCGCTTCGTCGATTCGGTCGACATCCCCTTCGAGACTCTGGAAGTTACCTTCCTTCACTCGAACGCGATCTCCCGGACGGAACGGTATGGACGTCTTGGGTACTTGTTCTTGATCGACATCGGGATGGGCTAGCTTAACGATTCGCTCGACGTCCGCATCTGTCATCGGAGTCGGTTTTCCATAGGTGCCGGTGAAGTCACCAATCCCCGGGGTCTCTCGCACAAGGAACCAAGTGTCATCGTTGATGACCATCTGAATCATCAGATACCCTGGGTAAAGCTTGCGTTTGACAACACGCCGCTTACCAGCACGGGTAAACTCCACCACATCTTCGGTCGGAACGAGAATCTCGCCGAAGCATTCTTTCAGATTGGATAGCTTGATCCGCTTCTCCAAGGCTTCACGGATGGAATCCTCACGGTTGAAAGCAACCTTGAGGATGTACCATTGTGGTCCGCTCGAACCGGAATCGGTAGCTGTTGTTGTGGTAGAACTATTCACTCGAAAACCTAGCGCCAGTACACACGAATCACCAAACAATCACCCCGAGGACGCCAAAAGGACACCCCGGATCGGTTGCTGGTCAATCTCCTGGCTTTCTCGCCACCGTCGCCTCAAGCACATCCAACTCAGCGAGAACCATTACGCTTCTCGACCGAACCGAACCGCGCCCAAGCCAAACCGGGGCATGCCAAAAAAATCAACTCACTCCCAACAAATCAAACAGCAATTGCCAAATTGCATCGTAGCAAAAGAGCAGAATTGCCAGGAACGCCATAGTGAATATAACCACCATGGACGCTCTGTAAAGCTCAGTTTTGGGTGGCCACGAAACCTTGCTCATTTCCGCCTCAACCGAGATCAGAAAATCCGCAAAACGTGGCCAATTTACCAAGCGATACGCAAACCACATGCCTGCCAAGACCAAAGTCGTGGGCAGCCAATATCTCGACAAACTCCAGAAGTTGGAACCTTCACCCGTCGCCGATGGAGACACCCACGCCCCCATCGCTTCGAACAGTTGCCAGCCGCCAAGCCAGCACGCCAACCATATCGCCAAGCAAGTAAGCTGACGAACGATCCGCCCTTGCTTCTGCTTGTACAGCGAGGTCGCGAAAAGTTCGCTACCCAAGGAGCGATTGAGCGACTCTTCCATAACCGTTGCCATGTATTTCCGAAATGCTGACGAAATGGATGGTTCTGACGGACAGCAACGTCACTGTCGCACGACTTGAGCAACAACTCAACGCAAGCAACAAGTCGTCACTTCCAACGGATCTTGACCCAATAAGTGGGTCCCAGCAGGGGCGGCAGGAATCGAACCCGCAACCCCCGGTTTTGGAAACCGGTGCTCTGCCAATTGAGCTACACCCCTAACCAACAAAAGACTCGGGGCTCATCGCCCCGATTCCTTGCACCAAGTCGTTACTTAAACCGTGACGACCTGGAGTGATTCTTTCAATCTAGAGCGCCCGAACGACATCACCCGAGCAGAGTAGCTCGAATGTCTTGCCGATCGAGAACCGCATAATTACTCGATGATCTTGGTAACAACACCAGATCCGACCGTCTTGCCACCTTCGCGGATAGCAAACCGGACTCCGTCGTCGATAGCAACCGTCTTCTGCAATTCGACGGTAACGCGGACGTTGTCACCAGGCATGCACATTTCAGCGCCGACCAAGTTTGCGGTTCCGGTAACGTCGGTGGTTCGGAAGTAGAATTGTGGTCGGTATCCCGAGAAGAACGGAGTGTGACGACCACCTTCGTCTTTGCTCAAGCAATAAACTTCAGCTTCGAACTTCTTGTGTGGGGTGATGCTGCCTGGCTTGGCCAAAACTTGACCGCGCTCGATGTCTTCACGCTTAACACCGCGGAGCAAGCAACCAACGTTTTCCCCTGCGCGAGCTTCCTTCATTTCCTTGCGGAATTGCTCGACGCCGGTAACCGTCGTCTTCTTCTTTTCTTCCATCAAACCGATGATTTCGACTTCTTCGCCGACCTTGACCATGCCCCGCTCGATCCGGCCCGTCGCAACGGTACCACGACCTTCGATGCTGAACACGTCTTCGATCGCCATCAAGAATGGCTTGTCTTCTTCACGGGTTGGTTGTGGGATGAACGAATCGATGGCATCGAGCAAGTCCGAGATGCACTTCGAAGCTGCTGGATCAGCTGGCTTGTCGTATGCAGCCTTGGCGTTGCCTCGGATAATCGGGGTTTCTTCGCCTGGATAACCATACTTCGAGAGCAGTTCGCGGATTTCCAATTCCACCAACTCGAGCAACTCTTCGTCGTCCACCAAATCGCACTTGTTCAAGAAAACGACGATCGCTGGAACGTCAACCTGACGAGCCAAAAGAACGTGTTCCTTGGTTTGTGGCATCGGGCCGTCAGCGGCACTCACCACGAGGATCGCGCCGTCCATCTGGGCAGCACCGGTGATCATGTTCTTAATAAAGTCCGCGTGACCAGGACAGTCGATGTGAGCATAGTGACGGTTTGCTGTCTCGTACTCAACGTGCGATGCAGCGATCGTCACCGTCTTGGTCGCGTCACGGACGGTACCACCCTTGGCGATATCCGCATAGGTCTTCGGTGTGGCCAAGCCCTTGGCGGCTTGTACCGCTAGCAAGGCACCAGTTGTGGTTGTCTTGCCATGGTCGATGTGACCGATCGTTCCAACGTTGCAGTGGGGTTTCGTGCGTTCAAATACCTCTTTGGCCATGTTTAGCTACAACACCTACAAATAAAAACCCTGAAAACCGTCGCCGTGAGGTCATTTCCCTGGGGTCATTCCCACGTGCAACTAAAGAACCACAATTTATTTATTCCCGTACAGACCCGGTCCCCTAGATTCTTCCGCTAGAAAACACGAGCCCAAACTCGGCAGAATCGAAAGCATAAGCAAAGTCGATAAACATGCAATGCTTGAAACGACTCCTCCACCGAACAAAGCTGCTGATGGGACTTGAACCCATGACCTCTTCCTTACCAAGGAAGTGCTCTACCAACTGAGCTACAGCAGCAATGGCGTGGGAAAGCGGGTGAAGGGAATCGAACCCTCGTATTCAGCTTGGAAGGCTGCTGCTCTACCATTGAGCTACACCCGCATTTTCTCTCTAGAAGGCACACCATCAGTTGATAGCATGACTTCGCTCGCGTCGACCCCCCCACCTCAAATTCGCTCCCCCCACTCGAGAGGCTTGCGCCAACTCTGTCGAGGGATCAAATGCCGCCACCACGTGCAAGCGACAGCAAATTACTGGCGACGCTAGGCAGTGGTAAACGTGTGGCCGGAGCCGAACAGTGGGAGGTGTAGGATTCGAACCTACGTAGGCATAGCCAACGGATTTACAGTCCGTCCCCTTTAACCGCTCGGGCAACCTCCCAAATCCAATTCAATCAATTCTGTCCCGGATCCCAACATGCTTCGTCGTGTATGCGTTTCCCTTCCAGTGAGGAGGGAATGCCACACGAGCAAAAGCCGGCGATGGGACTCGAACCCGCAACCTGCTGATTACAAATCAGCTGCTCTGCCAATTGAGCTACGCCGGCACATTGCTGGTTTTGGCCTCGCGACGACCG
>Ga0315899_10001686_pt1 | contig 25151 bp, 31 predicted proteins | sample LakEriMetagenome_2_FD_203518 | JGI IMG/M metagenome (GOLD analysis project Ga0315899, IMG submission 203518) | Freshwater fungal communities from buoy surface, Lake Erie, Ohio, United States - Buoy 4 MA112 | ecosystem: Environmental > Aquatic > Freshwater > Lake | place: USA: Lake Erie, Ohio... | reverse complement strand
CGCGCCGCGCCGCGAGGTCGGAATGCCAGCAAGGCGCCTAAGAGGAACGCCGCGCCCTGCTCGCCAATCCGGTGGCAATGGCCGAGCTTCCACGCCGAAGCGAGCGCGATTCGCCGTAATGAGCGGATTTTCGAGCGTGCCGTCCGCAGCGATGCGCTGGTCGCACCGTCGCAAACCGATCTCGATGGCGGATGGCGTTATGTCGGGCGTAGCGGGCAGCCGGCCTGTCCCGGGCCGGCGCGCCAGGCCTGCGACAATGCGGGAGGGTTCCACACGCTCGCTATGCGCCCCGCAACGGCGGCGGCGCCGTCATCCGAGCGGTGCTGAACGGCGGCGCCGGGGCTCAACCCCCGGCCGAGCCGTCGTCCCTTACCTTGGTGTAGGGGATGAAATCCTCGAAGAAGACCACGCCGGTCATGAAGCCTAGCTGGCGGTCGATGGTGTTCATCTGATCGAGCTTGCACAGCTCGCTCGCGCCGAAGCGGATCGACACCAGTGCTTCGTTGCCGTTGATGTTCTCGGGGGTGGTGGTGCGTTGCACCCAGATCGTACTGCCCCGGCCATAGACATAGGCGGTCTTGTCGATCGTCTGCATCTGGATATTGCGCTGGTTGCGGATGCAGCGCACCGGCTCGCCCGCCACGCGCCCTTCGAGCAGCTTGGCGAGCTTCTTTTCGCCCTTGGTTTGCGGCGTGGCTTCGGTTTCGGCCTGGGTTTCGGCGTCCGACTTACCCTGGTTCTGCGCAAACGCCGGGGCAAAGGCGGCAAGCGCAAGCGCTGCGGCAAGGCCGGCCATCACGGGCCGGGACATGGCTGAATGGTGGGACACTATCATTTCTCTGCAAGGTTGGAGATGCGCGGATGCCACAGCCAGCCTGAACCGCTGCTGAGCGACCTCGGCGGCGCGGCTTAGCTCGCGCCGGCGGCAATATCGGGCAGGCCCGCCTGATCCGCGCCATCGGCAGGCCCGCCGCGCAGCACGAAGCGGCGGTCGCAATAGCCGCAATCGACATAGCCGTGCTCGTCGATCTGGAGATAGACCCGCGGGTGGCCGAGCGCGGCGGGACGATAGCCCGCGCCGCTGCGGATAGCGCTGGCCCCGTCGCAGCTCACGCGCGCGCTATCGACCAGCAGGACTTCGGGAGGGGCAATGCTCATGGCCGCTGCCGATACAAGGCGCGCGCGCCGAGTGCAATTGCCTTTGCTTGCCCTTGCAGGAGGGGGGCGGCTCCCATAGGGCTGGGCCTATGACCGCCGAGCCCGCCATCCGCATCGACAATCTCGTCAAACGCTACGCCCCTGCCAAGGGCGCGAAAGGCACGATGACCGAAGGCAAGCTGGCGCTGGGCGCGGTCAGCTTCGATGTGCCGCAGGGCGCGATCTTCGGGCTGCTCGGCCCGAATGGCGCGGGCAAATCGACGCTGATCAACATCCTGGCAGGGCTGGTGAACAAGACCAGCGGCACGGCCGAGATCTGGGGCTTCGACATTGATCGCGACCGCCGCAACGCCAGCCGTTCGATCGGGATTGTGCCGCAGGAAATCGTGTTCGATCCCTTCTTCACGCCGTTTGAAGTGCTGGAGAACCAGGCCGGCTTCTACGGCATCCCCGCAGCCCTGCGCCGCAGCGCGGAATTGCTCGAAGCGGTGCGGCTGGCCGACAAGCGCAACGCCTATGCCCGCACCCTGTCCGGCGGGATGAAGCGGCGCTTGCTGGTGGCCAAGGCGATGGTGCATTCGCCCCCCATTCTGGTGCTCGACGAGCCCACCGCCGGGGTCGACGTCGACCTGCGGCGCCAGCTTTGGGAGCTGGTGAGCGAATTGAACCGTGAAGGCGTGACCGTGGTGCTCACCACGCATTATCTCGAGGAAGCCGAGGAGCTGTGTGACCGCATCGCGATCATCAACCACGGCACGCTGATCGCCAACAAGCCGACCCGCGAGTTGGTGGACATGGCGCGCGAAAAAGTGGTCGCCGTCACCGCCGCCGCAGATCTTGCCGCCGCGCCCGCGCATCTGGCCTTTTTGCGGGCTAGCTGGGACGGCGCGCGCGGGGTTGAAGTTACCTATGACAAGGACAAGCTCAGCGCCGGTCAGGTGCTGACGATTCTGCAGGAACAGGGCCTCACGATCGAGGATGTAACCACCCGCGAGCCCGATCTGGAAGACGTGTTCGTGCAGCTGACGGCAGGCGCAGGCGCCTAGGCTTTCGCCTCTTCGCGCTTGCGCCTCTTGTGGTGGGCGACCCGCGCGATCGATTCGTGGCAATGGCGGCAATGGCCGACATATTGCAGACCGTTCCATTTGACGTCGCGCCGCAGGGGCGCGTGCCGGTCCATCGAACAGCCGATGAAAGTCGTAAAGGACATGGAGTTGGGCGTCCTCATTGAAAAAGGGTTCTGTCGGGGCGTGTACAGATCGTCACGCTCGAGGCGATCGTCCTTTATACTCCCTTGTCTAGCCATACGGTGGGTTCCTTAAACGGGTGTGACAAAGCATCCGCTTGCCGCCGCGCGAATTGCACGCCATGGCGCGGAAATGGCGACGCAGGATGCAAACGGCCCGGCGCATGACGTTGTAATCATCGGCTCGGGCGCGGCCGGGCTGACAGCGGCGCTCGCGATCGCGGAGACCCGGCGGGTGCTGGTGCTGGCCAAGGGCTCGCTCACCGACGGATCGACCGCCTGGGCGCAGGGCGGGATCGCCGCCGTGCTTGATACGGGCGATACTTTCGAAAATCACGTGCGCGACACGATGGTTGCCGGCGCAGGGCTCAACGATCTCGCGACGGTCGAATTCGTGATCGAACGCGCGCCGCGCTCGATCGACCGCCTGTGCGAACTGGGCGTGCCGTTCAACCGCGACGCCGATTCGCTCCATCTGACGCGCGAGGGCGGACATTCGCACCGCCGCATCGTGCATGTCGATGATGCCACCGGGTGGGCGGTGCAACAGGCGCTGGTCAACGCGGCCGAGGCCCATCCCAACATCACCCTGCTGCCGGGCCGCACCTGCATCGATCTCATCACCGATCGCCACCGCGAGCATTTTTCCGCTGCGGGCCGCGTCTGGGGCGTCTATGCGCTCGATGAAGCGACCGGCCATGTCGAGCGCCATGTCGCGCGCGCCACGATCCTTGCCACTGGCGGTGCGGGGCGTGTCTACCAGTTCTCGACCGCTCCGCGCGGCGCGACCGGCGACGGGATCGCGATGGCCTGGCGGGCGGGCGCACGGGTCTCCAACATGGAGATGATGCAGTTCCACCCGACCTGCCTCTACCACCTCGACGTCAAGAACTTCCTGATCACCGAGGCGGTGCGCGGCGAGGGCGGGCGGCTGATCAACCCGCGCACCGGCAAGCGCTTCATGACCTTCTACGATCCCGAACGCATGGAGCTCGCCCCGCGCGATGTGGTCGCGCGTGCGATCGACGCCGAGATCAAGCGCTTCGGCTTGGATTACGTCCATCTCGACATCAGCCACCAGCCCGCCGACTTCGTGCGCGGGCATTTCCCGATGATCTACGAGAAGCTGATGGGCCTCGGGATCGACATGACGACCCATCCGATCCCGGTCGTCCCGGCGCAGCATTACACCTGCGGCGGCGTGGTGGTGGACTTGGACGCGCGCACCGACATCCCCGGCCTGTGGGCGGCGGGCGAATGCACCGAGAGCGGGCTCCACGGCGCGAACCGGCTGGCGTCCAACTCCCTACTCGAATGCTTCGTGTTCGGCGAGGCGGCGGCGCAGGACATCCTCGCGCGCTGGGACAGCCTCGAGGACGTCCCCGCGATTCTGCCATGGGACGAAAGCCGCGTGACCGACTCCGACGAGGAAGTCGTCATCAAGCAGAACTGGACCGAAATCCGCCGCTTCATGTGGAACTATGTCGGCATCGTGCGCACCACCAAGCGGCTGGAGCGCGCCGCGAGCCGCATCGACCTACTGACCCGCGAGATCGAGGATTACTACGGCCAGTTCCGGGTGACGACCGACCTGATCGAGCTACGCAACCTGCTGCAATCGGCCGAACTGATTGTGCGGAGCGCACTCGCCCGCAAGGAAAGCCGCGGGCTGCACTACACGCTCGATTATCCCGAGCTGGCGGATGAGCCCAAGGATACGGTGCTGTTGCCTTAACCGCCCTTGACTGGGGGAACAGACAGGTTCGGTTGCGGTTCATCTGGCGCGGCATAACGATGCGTAGGCCCATCCTGAAAGAGCGCACCGATGACAAGACTTCTGAGTTTTCTTTGCCTTGCGGCGCTGATTCCGGTGGCGGCAACCGCTCAGGACCCCGCCCCTACCGAAAGCTCCATCGTCGTCACCGCCCAGCGCTCGGGCGCGCCGATGTGGACCATCGACACCCCCAAGGGCACGATCATCCTCGTCGGCGAGATCCGCGCGATCCCCAAGACCACCCCGTGGCAGCCCGATCGCCTGAAGGACGCGACCGCGCAGGCGAGCCGCGTCATCCTTGGCGCGCGGCCCAAGATTTCTCCCGGCGATGTCTTCCGCATCATGTTCAGCGGCGGCAAGTTCACCAAACTGCCCGATGACAGCGTCGCCAGGGACTATCTCGATGCTGCGCAATGGACGCGGCTGGAGAAACTCGGAACCGCGCAGGAGGAGGATTACAGCCGCCAGAGCTTCCTTATCACCTCGTTCCAGCTGCTCCGCAAGGAACTGCGCTTCAACCGCGACACCGCCGATGACGCCTCGGACGTGGTGAAGGACGCCGCCGAGAAGGCCAATGTCCCGATCACCCGCGCTGCCACTTTGCGCGGCGAGGATTTCATCGACAACCTCGCCGAAGCCCCGCCTGCCGCCCACATCCCCTGCCTCGCCGCGGCGATGGACGCGGTCGAAGTCGGCCCCGACATCGTCGAACAGCGCGGCGCGGACTGGCGGCGCTATGATATTCCGGCGGTGATGGCCAACCCGCTCGAAACCGCGCTCGGCCGGTGCTGGCCGTGGGCGGACGAGACCTTGGGCAGCGAATTGCGCACCATCTGGGTCGACCAGATCGCCGAAGCCAGCAGCGCCAAGGGCGTCACGCTCGCGGTGGTGCCGCTAAGAGTGTTGGCGGAATCCGGCGGGGTGCTTGACCAATTGGCGCAGCGCGGCTTCGATATTTCCGGCCCCGAATGGAAATAGCCGTCCGGGGCGCGAGAGAGGACGAGCGCACCCAATGCCCACCATCACCACGCCCAATACCGGTATCGAAATCTTCTACGAGGACACCGCCGCACAGGGAGGCAACCCTGACGCCGAGGTGATCCTGCTGGTGATGGGCCTCGGCGCGCAGATGACGCTGTGGCCCGACGAGCTGGTCGCGGCGCTGGCGGGTGAGGGCTACCGCGTGATCCGCTACGACAACCGCGACATCGGCCTCAGCCAGAAGATGGAAGGGGCGCGCGCCCCCTCGCTCCCCGTGCAGGTGCTGCGCAAGAAGATCGGCTTTCCGGCGAAGGTGCCTTACACCCTTAGCGATATGGCCGATGACGGGATCGGCGTGCTCGATGCGCTCGGCATCAAGGCCGCGCATGTCGTGGGCGCGTCGATGGGCGGGATGATCGTCCAGCTGATGGCGGTGCACTACCCCGACCGGCTGCTGTCGATGACCTCGATCATGTCGACTACCGGCAATCCCAAACTCCCGCAGGCCGAAAAGCACGCGATAAATGCGCTGATCGCCCCGATCACAAGCATGGAAGAGGAGAGCCTCGTCGCCCACGGGCTCAACATCGCAAAGAATATCGGCAGCCCGGGCTTTCCCTTCGATCCGGAAGTGCAGCGCGAGAAGGTGCTTCATAATGTCCGCCGCTCGGTCTATCCCGCCGGCCCGCCGCGCCAATTGGCCGCCATCATCGACGATGGCTGCCGCCGCGCGCGGCTTGCGCAGGTGCGCGTGCCGACGCTGGTGCTGCACGGCGAGGATGATCCGCTGGTCAAGCTGAAGGCGGGCGAGGACACCGCGCAGCATATTGCGGGCGCACGGCTGGTGACGATCCCCGGCTGGGGCCACGACATCCCGGTGCCGCTGGTCCCGCGGGTCGCCAGCGAGATTGTCTGTCACGCACGCGGGCGGTGAGCCGGGCCGAAACCCTTTGCCAAACCATAGGCGGCTGTTAGCCTCGCGGTAGTTTTGCAAAAGGGGAGTGGATTGATGAACCCGCGTTTCTATGGCCTGAGCGCAGCCGCGCTGCTGGCCTTCACTGCCATGCCCGCCAACGCCGAGACTCCGAATCGTGAGCAGATCGCCGCCACGGTCGAACAGCAGCATGACGCCACGATCAAGGCGCTGCGCGACTGGATCGCGCTGCCCACCATCGCGGCCGAAAAGCGCGGCACGCCCGAAGGCGCGGAATATATGCGCCAGCTCGCGCTCGATGCTGGGTTCCAGCAGGCCAAGGTCATTCCCACCGACGGCGTGCCCGGCGTGTTCGCCACGCTCGATGCCGGCGCGCCGACCACGCTCGGCATCTACTTCATGTATGATGTGAAGCAGTTCGAACCGGCCGAATGGACCTCGCCCCCGCTCGAAGGGCGGTTGGCTGAGCGCCCGGGCGAAGGCACCGCGCTGGTCGGGCGCGGGGCGGTCAACCAGAAGGGGCCGGAGATGGCGCTCCTTGCTGCGATCAAGGCGATCCAGGCCAGCGGCCGCAAGCTGCCGGTCAATCTCGTGCTGGTGGCAGAAGGCGAGGAAGAGGTTGCCTCGACCAATTTCGCGCAGGTCGTCGCCGTGCCCGAAGTGCGCGCTGCGCTGGCCAAAAGCGTCGGCGTGTTCATCCCGTCCGCGCTCCAGAGCAAGGACGGCAGCGCCAATATCACGCTGGGGGCCAAGGGCGCGGTCGAGTTCCAGCTGATCGTCGGCGGCGAAACGTCCGATAAATATCCCAAGACCGACATTCACTCCTCCAACCACGCACGGATCGAAAGCCCCGCCTGGCGGCTGGTCAAGATGCTCGATACGCTGGTCGCCGATGATGGCCATACGCCGACGATCGACGGCTGGTTCGACAATGTCCGCCCGCTCACCGCGCGCCAGAAGCAGCTGGTGGCCGAAAGCGCGGCGCTGAATCCGGAAAGCGCCGAAAAGGCCCAGCTCGGCGTCGGCCAGTGGATCGGGAACGAGGATTACATCACCAGCCTCGAACGGTTCTATTCGCAGCCCACCGTCAACATCCAGGGTCTGGTGTCGGGCTATACCGGCCCGGGCGGCAAGACCGTGCTGCCGGGCCGCGCCGAGGCCAAGCTCGAATTCCGGCTGGTCCCGGCGATGACCAAGGACGAGGCGGTCAGCAAATTGAGGGCGCATCTGGCCGCCCGCGGTTTCGATGATGTCGAGGTGATCGTCTCGGGCGGCTATGGCCCCAACGAGACCGAGGAAAGCAGCCTGCTGGTGCAGGCCCAGAAGCGCTTGTTCGAGAAGCTGGGGATTCCCTATTCGATTCGCCCGCGCAATGCCGGCAGCTGGCCGGGCGTGGTGTTCAACGGCCCGCCGCTGGGCCTGCCCGCCACCCAGTTCGGCCTTGGCCGCGGCGGCGGGGCGCATGCGCCCAACGAATGGTTCCTGATCGAAAGCAGCGATCCCAAGGTGTTCGGCCTTGATAAGGTGACGATGGCCTATGTCGATTATCTTTATGTGATCGCTGACGAGGCCCGCAACGCGGCCAAGTGACCGGCTCCGGCGGCTGCCCGGGAGGCTCCTGGGCAACCGCTGACGCACTCGTCACGCAATAATCATGCGCTCTTCCGTGCAAAAGATTCACGGCTGGATTCGAATGATTCAATCACCATATTTTTGTTCACAGATTCAAATTGGGGCTTGCGGGGTCCGCGACTCAAGCTTGGTCCACGCGTCGCGGGTCTGTCACACTCCGCCAGACCCCAAATATGGTAACCGGGTGCTTAATACCCCGTTGACGGGACTCCCGCGCTGATTCATCATCTAGTGGTTCGGCGCAAATCGGACCCCCAAGCCTTGGTGATTTTCCTGCTCCTCGCAACGGGGGCCTATGGGAAGGAGTCGCCGGCACGCGGGGGGCTTCGAGGCGGGCCGGGAGGCGACGATCAGGCGTGCTTGTGGACCCCCTTGGGGACATCCTGTTGGCCAGTCTGTGGATCGTCTTGTATAGAACAGAATCAGAACGCGGGCCTTGTGCCGGGGTGTGATTCGGGGGACACAAGTGGGGCAAGCGATGGATTTCAAGGCAAGCGACGGCGTGACGAGTGACGCAGGGGCCAATGACGTGCTGAATGAAGTGGGCGCGGGCGCAGCAGCGCCGGCAAAGGATGAAAAGGCCGTGACCATGACAAAGACCGATGCAGGGTCAGACGCGCTGATCGCCGCCAAGGCTGGCGAGGTGCTTGCCAATGCGATGGGCAGCGCCATGGCCGAAGCTGCCAAGGCCGACGCGGCCGATAGCAAGAAGGTCAACGACCGGCGCTTCACCATTACCACCGACAACGCGCGCGATGCCAATCTCACCGAATTCGGCAAGGAAACCCTGACCGATCGCTATCTGCTGCCCGGCGAAAACTATCAGGATCTGTTCGCCCGCGTGGCGGATGCCTATGCTGATGACGAGGCGCATGCCCAGCGTCTGTATGATTACATCTCGAACCTGTGGTTCATGCCAGCCACCCCGGTGCTGTCGAACGGCGGCACCAATCGCGGCTTGCCGATCTCGTGCTACCTCAATTCGGTGTCGGACAGCCTCGAAGGCATTGTCGGCACCTGGAACGAGAATGTCTGGCTGGCCTCCAAGGGCGGCGGGATTGGCACCTATTGGGGCAATGTCCGCGGCATCGGCGAGCCGGTTGGCCTCAACGGCAAGACCAGCGGGATCATTCCCTTTGTCCGCGTGATGGACAGCCTGACGCTGGCGATCAGCCAGGGCTCGCTGCGGCGCGGGTCGGCGGCGTGCTATCTCGATGTCAGCCACCCGGAAATCGAGGAGTTCCTCGAAATCCGCAAGCCGAGCGGCGACTTCAACCGCAAGGCGCTGAACCTGCACCACGGCGTGCTGCTGACCGATGATTTCATGGAAGCCGTGCGCGAAGGCGCCGAATTCCAGCTTAAAAGCCCCAAGGACGGCTCGGTGCGCGCCACCGTGGATGCGCGCGCGCTGTTCCAGAAGCTGGTCGAGACCCGGCTGGCGACCGGCGAGCCCTATATCGTCTTCTCCGACACTGTGAACCGCATGATGCCCAAGCATCACCGCGATCTCGGGCTCAAGGTCTCGACCTCGAACCTGTGCTCGGAAATCACCCTGCCGACCGGCATTGACCACCTGGGCAATGATCGCACCGCGGTGTGCTGCCTGTCCTCGCTCAACCTCGAAATGTGGGAAGCGTGGAACGGCGACAAGCAGTTCATCGAGGACGTCATGCGCTTCCTCGACAACGTGCTGCAGGACTATATCGACCGCGCGCCCGACGAGATGGCCCGCGCCAAGTATTCGGCCTCGCGCGAGCGTTCGGTCGGGCTCGGGGTGATGGGCTTCCACTCCTATCTCCAGATGAAGGGCGTCGGGTTCGAGAGCGCGATGGCCAAGGCGCTGAACCTCAAGATGTTCAAGCACATCCACGCCAAGGCCTGCGAAGCCTCGATGCTGCTCGCGCAGGAGCGGGGCCCTTGCCCCGATGCGGCCGATATGGGCGCGATGGAGCGGTTCAGCTGCAAGATGGCGATCGCACCGACCGCGTCGATCTCGATCATCTGCGGCGGCACGTCGGCCTGCATCGAGCCGATCCCGGCCAACATCTACACCCACAAGACCCTCTCAGGCAGCTTCATCGTCAAGAACCCCTATCTGGAAAAGCTGCTCGACAAGAAGTCCAAGAATTCGACCAATGTCTGGAACTCGATCCTCGAGCGCGGCGGGTCGGTGCAGCACCTCGATTTCCTCACGGCTGAGGAAAAGGGCGTGTTCAAGACCAGCTTCGAGATCGACCAGCGCTGGCTGCTCGAATTCGCGGCTGACCGCACGCCGTTCATCGATCAGGCGCAGTCGCTGAACCTGTTCATCCCGGCCGATGTCGACAAGTGGGATCTGATGATGCTGCATTACCAGGCGTGGGAAAAGGGCATCAAGTCGCTCTATTACCTGCGCTCCAAGTCGGTGCAGCGCGCCGGTTTCGTCGGCGGGGTGGAGGTGGACAACACCTCGGAAGCGCCCAAGATCGAGCTGAATGCGGGCGATCAGACCGATTACGAGGAATGCCTGAGCTGCCAGTGAGGGCGAGAGTAGGTCGATGCGCACCCGCGGTTCCCTGCGCATTCCCACCGACGCGACCGGTTCGTGCCGGACCTCGCGCGGAATGCAATGGGACATGGTGCTGGCAGACCTGTCGGAAGGCGGCTGCCGGCTCGATGATCCCCGCGGGCGGCTCCGGCTGGGCGAATTCGTCCGGCTCTACATCGCCGGCACCGGGCCGCACATGGCTGCGGTGGCGTGGCGGCAGGGTTCGCGGGTCGGGATCGAGTTTGCCCGTCCGCTCCCTGCCCGGGTGTTCCAGCTGCTCGCCGCGGCCGACTGGCGCGGCGCGCAGACAGCCTACGAGGAAGCCAGCAGTGTGATGCCGGTGCGGCGGATGATCTGATGAAGGCCCGCCCCGGCCACAAACGGGGCGAGACAGAAGGGGGAAGTGATGAATTTGCCGTTCGGAATGGGGATATTTGGCCTCGTGATCTGTGCTGCGTTCGCTGTCAGCGCGATCCGCGAACTGCGCCGTGAGCGCGAAGGCCATGCCCGCAATGCCGCGATGATCCACATCGCGATGGTCTCGATGTTCGCGCCTTTCTGCCTCTACGTGCTGATCGCCTACGCGCCTTGAGAATTTCGCGGATGGCCGGTGAATCCGCCGGGCCGCTCGCAACTTAACTGAATCCGCCTATATTGGCCCATGAAGACATCCAATTGAAGGAATCCGCCGATGTCGCTGCTCGAAGCCCGCTCCACCTACAAGCCATTCCAGTACCCCTGGGCCTATGATTTCTGGAAGCGCCAGCAGCAGATCCACTGGATGCCCGAGGAAGTGCCGCTCGGCGAGGATTGCCGCGACTGGGCGCAGAAGATCTCCGAGAACGAGCGCAACCTGCTCACCCAGATCTTCCGATTCTTCACCCAGGCCGATGTCGAGGTGCAGAACTGCTATCACGAAAACTACGGCCGGGTGTTCAAGCCCACCGAAGTGAAAATGATGCTCGCCGCCTTCTCCAACATGGAGACGGTGCACATCGCGGCCTATTCGCACCTGCTCGACACCATCGGCATGCCCGAGAGCGAATACTCCGCTTTCCTCGAATACGAGGAAATGAAGGACAAGCACGACTTCCTCCAGACCTTCGGCGTCGACAGCGACGAGGATATCGCCCGCACGCTCGCCGTGTTCGGCGGCTTCACCGAGGGGCTCCAGCTGTTCGCCAGCTTCGCGATGCTGATGAACTTCCCGCGCTTCAACAAGATGAAGGGCATGGGTCAGATCGTCAGCTGGTCGGTGCGCGACGAGAGCCTCCACTGCGAAGGCATCATCAAGCTGTTCCACACCTTCTGCGAGGAACGCCAGTGCCTCACCAAGTCGGTCAAGGAAGACCTGATCGACATTTGCCAGAAGACCGTGCGGCTGGAGGACAACTTCATCGATCTCGCCTTCGAGATGGGCCCGATCAACGGCATGAGCGCCAAGGAGATCAAGCGCTACATCCGCTACATCGCCGACTGGCGCCTGAAGCAGCTCGGCCTGCAGGAGATCTACATGATCGAGGAGCACCCGCTCCCCTGGCTCGCCCCGCTGCTCAACGGCGTCGAGCACGCCAACTTCTTCGAAACCCGCGCCACCGAGTATTCGAAGGGCGCCACGACCGGCGATTGGAACACCGTGTGGTCGAGCTTCGACAAGCGCCAGAAGGCCAAGGCTGTGAACGAGGACACCGTTGAAGTGCCCGAGGCCGGGCTGTTTGGGGTTGAGGCTGCGGAGTAGGGCGGGGCTACCTAACTTTCGGCGCGATTGCGAAGGCTCATCAGCGCTCTTAAACCCCCTCCCGAATGCGGGAGGGGTTAGGGGTGGGCAAGGCGCGCACCCATTCAGCCCTTCGGCAACCCCGCCCACGCTAGTCTAGCGCCATGGAATCGCTCGCACATCTCGTCGACCCGGACGCCATCGCCGCGGCCAAGGCGCTGCTTACCCCCCGCCAATATCGCAAGCCATCATCGCGATGAACTTCCTCGCCTTTGCCGCCTTCGGGATCGACAAGGCGCGGGCCGAGCAAGGGGCTTGGCGGATTTCTGAAGGAACACTTTTGCAGCTCGCTTTCTTCTGCGGCACGCTGGACGCCTGTGCTGGCCGGGCGATGTTCCGGCACAAGACACGCAAGCAGCCCTTCTCCAGCAACCTCCACGCCATCGCCGCCTTGCAATTCCTCGGCGTGGCGGCGCTTTTCGCCTATATCTGGTTTGGTGAAGAGCTGGCCTTGCTGCTGAATACCTAACACCAAGCCAGTCGCGGCCTGCCCCAGCGCTCCGCCCCGCGCCCCGAGGGCCGGCACGGCTTTCATCAACCAGCGCCCAACAGCCCGAGAACTCCGCTCCAGCACCAGTCGCGCTTCTCCCAGCCGCCGCCCCCCGCAAGCCCCTCGGCAATGAGCACCGCGCCGAGGCTCTGGCTGCCGCGGGTCACCAGCCTGAGGCTGCGGCCGTAGTTGTCGACGGCGCGGCCGCTCGGGTTGGGTTCGATCCGGAACGGTCCGGCATTCAGCAGCGCGGCGAGCCGCAGCTTCGCCTGCTCACCCAGCGCCGCCTCCTCTGCGCAGGCGGGTTCGCGGATCTCGGGGGCGTCGAGATCGGCGAGGCGGATCCGCTCGCCGCGATAGATGATCGTGTCGCCGTCGATGACACAGGTGCCCTGAACCGGCCCTCCGCACGGCGCAAAGCGGGCCGCTTCGCGGTCGTCGGGCCCGGCTGCAGCCGGGATCGCCGCCCCCGCGCCCGGGCGCGTCAGCCAAACCGCGAAGGCTGCAAGCGCCAGCACAGCCAGCACAGCCAGCACCGCGAGAACGCGCCGCGGCCCCCACCACCGCCGCGGCCGGCGGAAGGTGGCGGGCCGCACGCGCGTCTGGCGTGGCCGGCGGAAGGGAAGAATTTCGCCCATGCCGCGATTCTGCACCGGGGCTCGCCGAAATCAACCCGCCGCAGGATCGGGAACGCGCCTTCCCCCCACCTTCTGCCTGTGGCACACTCCTCCGTGGGGAACAGGAACGCAGGCGCGCACTGGGGGAGACACATCATGCCGGGGCCACTCAATCGCCGGGCGCGCAGCCTTGAGGAGGCGGCGCTCAACATGGGAGCGCTGCATGCTAGCGCGCCGCAGCAGAACTACCGCCCGCTCGAACCGCTGCCGGGGGACGTCTACATCACCTCCTGGGCCAAGAGCGGCACCACGCTGATGCAGCAGATGTTCCACCAGATCCGCATGGTAGCCGCGACCGGCGCAGGCGACATGGACTTCGACGATATCAGCCGCATGACCCCTTGGGAGGACACCGCGCTGATCACCGATTTCGACATGAACGTGGCCCACCGCGCGGCGCCTCGCGGCTTGAAGTCACACCGTGAATACGAGCGGCTGCCGGCAGGCGCGCGCTATGTCGTCACCCTGCGCGATCCGCACGAGACCTATGTCTCGCTCTACCGCTTCTTCGACGGCTGGCACATCGAGCGCGGGGCGATCGCGATGGAGGACTTCTTCCCGCTGTGGCTCGGCGGCGGGCCAGGCGGGTGCGACTATGTCACTCACCTTCTGAGCTGGTATGCCCGCAGGGGCGAACCCGACACCTTGCTCGCCAGCTACCGCTGGGCGGCGAAGAACCGGAGCGCGATGATCCGGCGGCTGGCGGACTTCCTCGGCCTTGCGCTCACCGATGAACAGGTGGCGCTGGTCGAGCACATGACCACCCGCGACTTCATGTCCGCGCATGACGACCGCTTCGACGATGCCATGATCTGCGCCGCGATGGAGGCGCGGATCGGGGTACCGGCGGCGAGCGATTCGACCAAAGTGCAGGCGGTCGCCAGCAATGTCGGTGCCTTGCCGGCGGCGGTCGCGGCGCAGATCGACGCTCTCTGGGCCGAGAAGGTGGCGCCGGTCACCGGCCACGCGGATTTCGCGTCGCTTGCCGCTGCGCTCGATCCGGGCTGAGCGGGCAATTTGATAGCGATCAATTACGGGTGGCGGGCGCGGCCCTAGACTGGCTTTACAAACCAAAGGAGACAATCATGTCCGCACACACCCCCCATGAGGTGCACGACGAATTTCCGAACGATACCGAGGTGCTGCACCAGTTGAAGCTCACCAATCCGCACTTTGTGCAGTTGGCCGAGCGGCATCATGTGGTGAACCGCGAAATCCACCGCATCGCCGCCGAGATCGAAGCGGCGAGCGACGAGCGGCTTGAAGCCTTGAAGCGCGAGCGACTGCATCTGCTCGACGAGATCGCGGCGCTGATCGATCAGCAACAGCCGGGCATCGCGCTCGTCTGAACCGGCTTGTGCGGGCGGCGTATCGGGCGATGCGCCGTCCCCAACCCCTCGGCCGCGGATGCGGTTTTGCTGCGCAGCCTAACTGCGCGGCCTAGCTGTGAGGCCTAGATGCGTGGATTGCGGCGGCGATCATCGCCCGTGCGGCGGTCGCTCTTGCGCCGGTCCGGCCCCTCGAAGGGCTCCTGCGTTTGCCGCCGGTCTTCCTTCCGGCGCCCGGCATCATCGGGGGTGGTCTCGGTCTTGTCGTCGGCCATGCTCGCCTCCTTCGCCCGCAGGATAACATTAAACCACTAAAACGCTAATCTTGGCCGAATCGCCATGCCAAGCCGCCTTGCACTGGGCGATGAAGCCGCTAGGGGCGCGGCAGCGGCGTTTGGCCGCGTGGCTGAGGACAAGAGACGCCTGTGACTGAACCGACACCCGGCACCGGAGCAGATCCCATGCCCGATCTCTTCAAAGCGGAAGTGCTGATCGAGGCGCTGCCCTATTTCCAGCGCTATGCCGGGCGCACCTTCGTGGTGAAATATGGCGGCCATGCAATGGGCGATCCGGCCGCCGCGCGCGACTTTGCCGAGGATATCGTGCTGCTGAAGGCGGTCGGTATCAATCCAGTGGTGGTGCATGGCGGCGGCCCGCAGATCGGCCAGATGCTTAGCCGGCTAGGGGTGGAGAGCACCTTCGTGGATGGCTTGCGCGTCACCGACGAGGCCACCGCCAAGATCGCCGAAATGGTGCTGTCGGGCGCGATCAACAAGGAGCTGGTCGGCTGGATCGCCGCCGCGGGCGGCAAGGCGATCGGCATTTCGGGCAAGGATGGCGGGCTGGTGACCGCGCGCAAAGTCAGCCGCACCACGCGCGATCCTGACAGCCAGATCGAACAGGTGGTCGATCTCGGCTTTGTCGGCGAGCCGGCAGAAGTCGATACCTCTGTTATCGACACGATGGTCGCCGCCGGGATGATCCCGGTGATCGCGCCCATCGCTCCGGGAGCGGACGGGGCGACCTACAACATCAATGCCGACACCATGGCCGGCGCGATTGCGGCGGCGCTGGGTGCGGCGCGGTTGTTCCTGCTGACCGATGTGGCCGGCGTGCTCGACGCCAATGGCGAACTCCTCACCGATCTCACCCCCGCCGATATCGCCCGCTTGCGCGAAGACGGCGTGGTACGCGGCGGGATGGTGCCCAAGCTCGAAACCTGCGTGGCTGCGGTGCAGGCCGGATGCGAGGCTGCCGTGGTGCTCGACGGGCGGGTGGGGCACGCGATGCTGCTCGAATTCTTCACCGCACGCGGCGCGGGCACGCTGGTGCGCGCATGAGGCGTTTTTGCCGGAACACAAATCTGGCGCGAGGCGTATTAACAGGCTAATACGCTCTTAAGGGACCTCACAAGGGCAGCGCGGTGCGCTGGCCCGGCACAGGATATGGATCGCAATGCAAGGACTGGCTGTACTCGTCGATATTCTGGTGATGCTCACCAATGTACTGGTGATGCTGATCATCGTGCAATTCGTGATCGGACTATTGTTCGCCTTCAACGTCGTGAGCCCGAGCAACGAATTCCTGCGGCAGGTGTATGATTCGATCAATCGCCTGCTCGAACCGGTGCTCCGGCCGATCCGCAACATCATGCCCAATACCGGCGCGATCGATTTCTCGCCGCTGGTGCTGATCCTCGGCTTGCAGATCCTCACCCGGGTGCTGATCGGGGTGGCGGGCGCTTACTAATGGCGCAAGCAGCGCTCATCGACGGCAAAGCTTTTGCCGAGGGCTTTCGCGCGCGGGTCGGAGCGGGCGCGGCGGCGTTTGCGCATCATGCCGGCCGGCGTCCGGGCCTCGCTGTGGTGTTGGTCGGCGAGGATGCGGCGAGCCAGGTCTATGTCGGCGCCAAGGGCAAGGCCTGCGAGGCGGCGGGCATCGCCAGCTTCGAACACCGCCTGCCGGCTGATACCAGCGAGGCGGCGCTGCTCTCGCTGGTCGAGCGGCTCAATCAGGACGCGGCGGTTGACGGGATCCTCGTCCAGCTGCCGCTCCCGGGCCAGCTCGACGAACAGGCGATCATCGCCGCGATCAATCCCGACAAGGATGTCGACGGGTTCCATGTGATCAATGCAGGGCGGCTGAGCGTCGGCCAGACCGGCTTTGTGCCCTGCACGCCGCTGGGCTGCATCATGCTGCTGAAAGACCGGCTGGGCGACCTTTCGGGGCTCGATGCGGTGGTTATCGGGCGCTCGAACATCGTCGGCAAGCCGATGGCGCAGTTGCTCACCGATGCCAATGCCACCGTCACCATCGCGCATAGCCGCACGAAGAACCTCGCGGAGGTGGTGCGCCGCGCCGATATCGTGGTCGCCGCTGTCGGCCGCCCCGAGATGGTGCGGGCGGACTGGATCAAGCCCGGCGCGACGGTGATCGACGTCGGCATCAACCGCCTGCCGCCTGCAGAGGGCGCGGCCAAGGGCAAGCTGGTCGGCGATGTCGCCTTTGCCGAGGCGCTGGGCGTCGCGGGAGCGATCACGCCGGTGCCGGGCGGGGTCGGGCCGATGACCATCGCGGCGCTGCTCCGGAACACGCTGGTCGCCGCCCATGCCCATGCCGGAATGCCCGCACCGGAGGGCTTGTGAGGCTCGGCCGTCGCATCCTTGCCGTAGCGGCCTTGGCGACTGTCGTCAGCGGCTGCGCCAGCCCGCGCCCCAAGGGCCCGCCGCCTGCGGTGATCAATCGCGCGCTGGCGACCGCGCCGGGTGCTGCGCAGCCGAGCACCATCGTTGCCGCCGAAATCGCCTTTGCCCGCGCCGCGCGCGAGCAGGGGCAGTGGACCGCCTTCAAGATGTTCGCCGCCCCCGGAGCCTTGCTCCACGGCGGCGACGGGCCATTCGCGATCGAGCCGTGGCTCGCCACCCAGGCCGATCCGCCTGCGGCGACGCAGTGGGAACCGCGCGCGGTCGTGATCAGCTGTGATGGCGCACTGGCCGTGAGCCAGGGGCGGCTCACCACACCTGAGGGCCAGGTCGGCAATTTCGTGACGGTGTGGGAGCGGCAGGAGAACGGCGAATACCGCTATGTGTTCGATGCCGGCGGGCTTGATGTCCCGCAACCCCCGCCGCGCAAGCCGGTGGAGGACGGCGATATCGTCGTGACCTCGATCGATGCGGTGCTGGGGATGGTTGCGTCCTGCCCGCGCGGGGGTGCCGAGATCCCGCCGCCGCCCGCCATGCCGGTGGGCGAGGATGGCAAGGCCGACGCGCGCCTTTCGCGCGATGGGACGCTGCGCTGGCGCTGGGAACACCGCGCTGACGGCGCGCGCTATGCGATGGCCGAATATTTCTACGAGGGCCGCTGGCTCACCGCCTTCGAGCAGACCCTGATCCCGACGGCCGACGAGTAAGACCCCGAAGCATGATTTTCACCGAACTGTTCCTGTCTGCCTTCATCACCCTGTTCGTGGTGATCGATCCGCCGGGCTGCGCGCCGATCTATGCCGGGCTGACCAAGGGCGCGAGCGCACAGCAGGCGCGCAGCATGGCTTTGCGCGCGACCATGATCGCCTCGATTATCCTGCTGATCTTCGCGCTGTTCGGGCAGGAGCTGCTCGGCGCGCTGCATATCGAATTGAACTCGTTCCGCATCGCGGGCGGGCTGATGCTGTTCTGCATCGCCTTCGACATGGTGTTCGAAAAGCGCACCCAGCGCCGCGAAAGCCGTGCCGAGAAGATCGCCGCCACGCCCGAGATCGAGGACGTCTCGGTGTTCCCGATGGCGATGCCGATGCTCGCCGGGCCGGGCGCGATTGCGGCGATCATGCTGCTGATGAACGAGGCACAGGGCTGGTCCGAGATGGCCGAGGTGCTCGCCGCGCTGGCGGCGGTGCTGGTGATCACAGCGGCCTCGCTGGTCGCAGCCGGCCCGCTGATCCGCCTGCTGGGCGACAAGGTCGAAGCGGTGATCACCCGCCTGCTCGGCGTGCTGCTGGCCGCGCTCGCCGCGCAATATGTGATCGACGGCCTGAAGGGCAGCTTCGGGATCTGACCCGGCGCTAGTCCTGCGGTTCGGGACTGCGCAGCGCGAGCACGACCGGCGTCTGATTGACCGCGATTCCCACAAGGATGCCGAGCCACGCCGGACCGAGATTGACGTTTGCGATCATCAGCAGGGCCGACCAGCCCGAGCGGTCTTTCCAGCGCAGCTCGTAATTGGTGGCAATGGTGGCGAGCAGGTAGGGCGGAAGGCCAAAGAACAGGAGCCAGAGCGGCAGGCCGAGGGCATAGACTACGCCGACACAGACATATGTGAGCGCCAGCAGCGCGGGCACGCGGATGTGGTAGGGATGCTGCGCCCAGTGGATGATCTCTGCTTCGAAGCCGGGGGAGCGATTGCCGTAAGCCATTGAGCGAACATGCTACTTCGCCCCGCAATCCGCCAAAGGTTTTGCCGCGACGCTATTGCAGCGTCGTGACTTCCTCGCTGCCATCGGTGCGGCCGTAGAACTGCATCAGTTGCACCAGCAACTCGCAGCGGTCGGTAAGGCTTTCGGCCTCGAGCAGCGCCTGCTTGCTGGCTGGATCGAACGGCGCGATCTGCGAGACGCCGTTGATCAGCGAGCGATCATCGAGCCGCGCCACCGAATCCCAGTCGACGCTGTAGCCCTGCGCATCGGCGAAGAGGCGCGCCTCGCGCTCGAACCCTCCGCGCTGGGGGTGGGAAAGGGTTTCGTCCTCGTTCTCTTCGTAGATCTCGGCTTCGATCTGGCGGAAGGCGGTGGAGACTTCGAGCTCGCGCACCAGGCGGAAGCGGGTGGTGCCTTCGAGGATCAGGTTGTAGCGCCCGTCGTCCATCGCCTGCACCTCGCCAATCTTGCCGACGCAGCCGACCTGATAGAGCGGCGCGCCCTTGGTCGACCGCTGCGGCTGGATCATCGCGATCTGGCGGTCCCGGATCAGCGCATCGCCCACCAGCGCGCGATAGCGCGGCTCGAAGATGTGGAGCGGCAGCTGCATCCCGGGAAACAGCACCGCGCCGGTCAGCGGGAAGATCGAGAGGCGCCGGGTCACTTTTTTCAGGCTCATCCAAACAATACGCGCGAAAGGCGGCGGCGGACGCCGACCACCCACTCATCCTCAAGGCCGGTGGCCTCGAATATCTTGAGCAGTTTGGTGCGCGCCGCGCCATCGTTCCATTCGCGGTCCGCCGCGATCATGGCGAGCAGCGTGTCGGCGGCGGCATCGCGCTCGCCTGCGGCAAAGGCAGCCTCAGCATAGGCGAGCTGCGCGTCCATATCCTCGAGCGCCGCCGCGGCAGCCGAGCGCAGGGCAGCAAGTTCGCTGTCGTCGACCTTGGTCCCGGCCAGTTCGAGCGCGCTGCGGGCCGGGGCTATGGCGGAATCGACGGCAAGGCGCGGGTCGCTGTCGATGACTTCCATCACCTGCGCGGCCTGTTCGGTCTCGCCCAGCTGCACCAGCGCACGCACGAGCCCGGCATGGGCAGGCGCGTTGTCGGGCGCGAATTCGGTGATCTGGGCATAGATGCTGGCGGCCCGCGCGGCATCGCCGGCGCCGAGCGCTTCCTCGCCCATCTTCACGAACTGCGCGAGTTCTTCCGGCGAGGGGACCTGCGGCGCCCCGTCATCCGCACCCGCTCCGGCCTGCACCGGCAATTGCGTGAGCAGCTGGTCGAGGATCTGGCGCAGTTGCGATTCGCTGCGGGCATTGGTGAGATCGGCGACCGGCTGGCCCTGAAACATCGCATAGACCGTCGGGATTGAGCGCACCTGGAACTGCGCGGCGATGAATTGTTCCTCATCGACATTGATCTTGGCCAGCACCACGCCCTTGTCGGCATATTCGCCCGCGATCTTTTCCAGCACCGGGGTGAGCGCCTTGCACGGCCCGCACCACTCGGCCCAGAAATCGAGGATCACGAGGCTGTTCTGCGAGGGTTCGACCACCGCTGTGCGGAAGCGTTCGACCGCTTTTTGTTCGTCGATGCTCAGTCCCATGCTGGCCAAGGGGATGCTCCTGTGGTTGTGCGGTGTGCTGCTTTTTGGTGACCCCAATGTGGGGCATAATCGGCGGATGTGAAGCGCGCACTTCTGCTGGCCTGTGTGGCCAAAGCAATCAACCCCTGACTGCGCCAATTTTGCGCTTGCAGGCATGGCAATTTAGCGCTTGCAGTGGGCGTGAATTTTACGCTTGCAGCGGACGGGGGGCGCTGCTAATCGCCCCGCCTCTCCGACAGAACCGCGGCTTTCAAGGTTTCTGTCAGCGCCAGTGAGCGGGCGTAGCTCAGGGGTAGAGCACAACCTTGCCAAGGTTGGGGTCGAGGGTTCGAATCCCTTCGCCCGCTCCAGTTTCCCGACACTTAGACGGTACCGTGACGGGACCCAGCGACACTTAGGTTGGGCGTTGGATAGGGTGTGCGTTGGAAACCTGCGCGGCCCCTATTGCAATATCGCCAGCCATGGCACTTTCTTTCAGCTCGGTCTGGGCTCGATAGCTTCTCTGCACACGGGCATTGCCCCAACCGAGGCAGCAGCGGCGGGTTATCGACCCGGCCGGACGGACGCATTTCGCCGATCACCAAGACCCTGCGGCGTTTTTGAATTCGCCCCGGATGTTTGTCGCAATTTGCACTATTCGTCCCATGCCGCTGTGTTAGACGTCGTCAAGTGAGGAGAGGCCGAGGTCCCGGAAGCATTCATATTCAATCGCCCGGACCAAACGGAGCAAATCCAAACGATGGTGCCGGCGAGCCCTGAAAGATCAGGGAACTGCGCCAAATTTTGAGGGGGTTAAGATGATCAAGCGAGGATGTATCACCGCAATTGCGCTGGTTATGTCGTCTGCCATTGCGCAGGCGGCAGCAGCCGAAGGACCAACGCAAATGGCGGCGCAAGCGACGGCACCGGCCGCCGTGCCAGCACCAGCGGCTGGCGTGGTTGAGCCTGAGGCCATGGCCGCGCTCAACCGGATGGGCGCGACCCTCCGCAGCCTTCAGCGCTTCACCGTGCAGTCCGACGCCACGGCCGAACAGGTCTATCCCGATGGCGAGAAAATCCATGTTCCGGCGCGCACGAAATATACCATCAGTATGCCTAACCAGATGAACGTCGATTTCGTCAGTGACAGCGGTCAGCGCGTTTTGCGGTATGACGGCAAGCTCATGACGTTCGCCGGTACGAAGTCGCGCAAATATGTGCGCTTCCCGGTGTCAGGGTCAGTGGTGGACGTGTTCAATCGTCTCGAAGATGATTTCGGCATCCAACTGCCCCTGCGCGAGCTGTTCCTGTGGGGTTCGGAAGCGTCCGATGTCGAGCCGCCGTATGCCGCTCGTTACATTGGGGACAGCATGATCGGAGGCGATGCGGTTTCCCACTATGCCATCCGGCAAACGGGCCTGGATTGGCAAATCTGGCTCGACAAGGGCGACAAGCCGCTGCCGCGGAAGCTAGTCATCACTGCCAATGATGAACCGTCGCTGCCGCAGTTCATCGCGCATTTCACCTGGAACACCGCCCCCGATATCGCGGCCGACACCTTCAGCACGGCCGCTCCCAAGGATTATCAGCTGATCGATTTCGGAACCGCCGAACTGACCGGTGAGCCTGCCGCCAAGGGCAAGCGCTGATCTTTCCTCATTAATAAGGATATTCGACAATGCGCACATACATGATGATGGGACTTTTGCTGGCCGGGGCGACCTGTGCCACGGGATCCTTCTTCGCCGACGCGGCACAGGCTCAACAGGCCCAATCGCAGAAGGGCCGTCCGGTCGCCGCCGCCAAGCCGAGCGTGAACCGCTCCAAGCCCAATACCTCCGCTGCTGCGCGCCCCGAAAGCGCCCGGCCGGCTCCCAGCGACCGGTCCGGCTCGGCGAACCGGTCCAATGCGAATCAAAGCCGTGACGCGCAGAACCGCAGCGCGCAGAACCGTAACGCCCAGTCCACCAAAGATAGAAATGTGAACACGGCAAACCGTCAGCCGCGTCCCGGCCAGCCGGGCTATCGTGGTCCTGACAATGTCGTGGTCGTCAACGGGAACCCTGGCAACGGCTACTACGACAACGGCAGATATTACCCTAACAACAATTACAACAACTACGATCGTTACGAGGATGATGACGACGACTTCCTCGAATTCGTCGGCAAGACCGCGGCGATTACGGCGGGTGTTTCGATCGTAAGCGCTGTGATTGGTGATGTCGTCCAGGACAAGCCTTCGGATGACTGCGAGCAGCAGATCCAGAACGGTCAGGTCTACCTGCTGTGCAACGGGACCTATTACACGCCTGTGCAGAGCGGCGGACAGGAGGCTTACCAAGTCGTGAGCCCGCCGCAATCCTCGGGCCCGCCCCCCATCAACCGGTAGAGAAAAGCAAAACATGAAGAAAATCTTCATTGCGCTCGCGATGGCTGTGTCGCTGGCTGGGTGCGCAACGGGCCCGTCGGTGCAGGTCATGTCCGATCCGCAGGCCAATTTCGCAAGCTATCGGACCTTCGGCTTTGCCCAGCCGCTCGGCACCGATCGCAACGGATACCAGTCACAGGTCTCCACCGCTCTGATGGCATCCGCCCGCAGGGAGATGGAAGCACGAGGCTTTGTCTATTCCGCCCAGCAACCGCAGCTGTTGGTCAATTTCAATGCCGCCTTGGCGGACCGGGTCCGCGTCAACACCGTTTCAGAACCCACCATGGGCGTCGGCATGGGCGTGGGCTATTACGGCTACCGCGGAGGGCTCTACGCCCCCTACCCGGTCTATCAGGACCGCACGACTGTCTCCGAGTACAAGGAAGGCACACTCAATGTCGATGTCGCCGATGTTGTTTCGAAGCGGCTGATCTGGGAAGGTGTCGTCACCAAGAAGATGGACAGCAAGGCTTACGAAAACATCGGTGCAACAATCGACAGCGCCGTATCTGCCGCCTTCACGAAGTTCCCTGTCAGCCCAAGAAAGTGACCTCAACGCGCATGGCCGGCGGCTTGGTCGGCCATGCGTTTGGGCATCCGAAGGCAGGGAGGCGCCGATGAAGGCGATGACGGCTTCCGCCTCGGCTAGGCCGCAAACGCTGATAGACTGGGTGATCCGGCCGGTTCTCACCGGCGCAATGTCCGCCGGCTGCACCTAGGCTATCAGCCCTTGATGACCATTGTCAGGTCATCGGTCGTGACCGGACGACTTGCCGCAGTTGGTGTGGTCGCTGTTCCGCTCCATTCGCGCTGCGCAAACTGACGTCATGATGGTTGACACATTTGACCTTATCGTCATCGGCGGCGGCCTTGCAGGGGCAAGCGGGGCAGTCGAGGCTGCCCGGCTTGGCAAGCGGGTCGCCTTGATCGAGAGGTTGGAACATCTCGGCGGTGCCGTGGTCAACACCGGCACCATCCCCAGCAAGACCCTTCGCGAAGCTGCTCTGACCTTGTCCGGCGTGCGGTCGCGACGCTCGATCGGGGTGATTCCGTCCGTCCGTCCCGAAGAAATGCTCCAAGCCCTGTCCTGGCGCGCGATGGATGTGGCGCGCAACGAACGCCAGGCCCTGCAAGGACGGCTGGAGCGCCAAGGGGTTCATGTGCTCCACGGTGCAGCGAGTTTCATCGATTCTCACAGAATCAGGATTGCAGGAACAGATTCCGTTCAAGAGCTGGCGGCGGAGAAGTTTCTGATCGCGACCGGGTCATGCCCCGTCCGGCCGCCGGAATTCACCTTCGAGCATGAGCATGTTTGCGATTCCGATGAAGTTCTCAAGCTTGGGTTTATCCCTGAAAAGGTGGTCATCGTCGGGGCCGGTGTGATTGGCTGCGAATATGCCTGCACGTTCGCGGCCTTGGGAACCGAAGTCCACGTCATCGACGGCAGAAAGGCTCTGCTCCCGTTCCTCGATGTCAATGGACACCCAGTGTTACGAGGTGTCGCTTTATGACCGCGCGATGATTTCAGGGGTTGGGAGCATGCTCCCACCGTCGTCCTTTCGTCGGGCAAGGAAATTACTGCCGATGCCTTGCTCGTGTGCTCGGGCCGGCAAAACAACACCGCCGATCTGATGCTTGCAGCAGCGGGTGTGACCCTCGGCCAGCGCGGATTGATCAAGGTGAATGCCGCTTACCAGAGCAGCGCAGCGCACATCTATGCCGTGGGGGATGTCATTGGCGCGCCCGCTCTGGCCTCGATCGGCATCGAGCAGGGCCGATTGGCCGCCGCGCACGCGTTTGGCGCGCCCTTTGCTGAAAACTTGCCCAAACTGTTGCCAACCGGGATCTATTCCATTCCGGAAGCGAGCATGGTCGGAGAAACTGAGGCGGCATTGCGCCAAAACGGTGTGGCAACGATCGTGGGGCGTGCCTATTACGCCGACCTGCCCCGTGGGGGTATCATGGGCGATCGCACCGGATTTCTTAAGCTTGTCTTCCGGCAAGGCGACATGCGGCTCCTCGGGGTTCACATCATCGGTGAACAGGCAACCGAACTGGCCCATATCGGGCTTGTTGGCATGCATGCCGAGGCGGGGGTCGATCTCCTGACCACGGCCTGCTTCAATTTTCCCACGCTTGGCGACCTTTACAAGTTCGCCGCACTCGACGCGCTGGCGCAACGCGCCAGTGAGAATGCAACCTGA
>Ga0315899_10001685_pt1 | contig 25156 bp, 20 predicted proteins | sample LakEriMetagenome_2_FD_203518 | JGI IMG/M metagenome (GOLD analysis project Ga0315899, IMG submission 203518) | Freshwater fungal communities from buoy surface, Lake Erie, Ohio, United States - Buoy 4 MA112 | ecosystem: Environmental > Aquatic > Freshwater > Lake | place: USA: Lake Erie, Ohio... | reverse complement strand
ATCGTCATCAATCGACGTCTGCGCGGCCAAGAGGCACGCCTCAAATACACCCTCGCCTTTTTCATCGGCCACAAGATCCTGCATGGCGCCGATGGTGTCGTACCACCGCACAGCGTGACCGGAGCGACGGCAGAGGAGCCCACGACCGTCGATGCCGCCTCGATGGCGCCGCGCGATGTGCTGCTCGCTTGGCGCGACTTCGAGTGCAGCGCGTTCGCGGGTGCACTGCTGTGTCCAAAACAGCCGTTACGCCAATTCCTAGTGCGCGAGCACCATGAGATCGCCGCCTGCGAGAAGCTTGGAGTCACCCCAGCGGTGATGATGCGTCGCATGACGGCTGTATCGCCGTACCGCCATTGGCATTTCTTTGATGGTTACTCGCCGGGGTTCTTGCGCGCTGTCTATCGCGGCAACGGCATTCCGCTACCGTGGGGCAACATGAGTTTGGTTCCGGATCCTTGCCCGAACTGGGCGGTTTTCAGACTACTGCGAGATACGCCAGAGTCGCGCGCAGCGGAGCACAAACCTGTCTCGCAGATCTCGATCATGCGTGACGGCGGGGAACCGAAGCTCTACTGCTGCCATTCGCTGCGCACGCAGGATGCCGCGGATGTCTCGCACGTTTTGTCCGTTGGAGTGGACCTTGCGCCCGCCCTCGAGGCACAAGGACTCGATGCCCGCGCCATGATTGCGATGATCGACGACAGCTGCCGTCGCGGCAAAGGTATTGGCAAGGTTCCGCCCGAGGCCGCAGCGGCAATCCGAACCGCGAGCCACGTGCTGAACATCGCCTGGGTCGCACGGGCGCTCGAATCACCGGCGAGCGTGATCTGCCCGCGCAGCAGCGGCTGCCCTCGCGAAGTCAGCTGCGGCGACGCTCCGCTCGCCCGCGATCGGCGATCAACATTGCGAGCTCAAGCGACTGCTCGTAGTTGAGACGCGGATCCACTGTGGATTTATAGGCGCGCTGCAGATCCGAGTCCGAGAGACCGCGCGCACCACCTGTGCATTCGGTGACATCCTCACCCGTCAACTCGATGTGCACACCGCCCAGGTGCGACCCGAGATCCCGATGGATTTGAAAGCTCAGTTCGAGTTCTTTGAGGATATTCTCGAAACGACGGGTCTTTAACCCGCTTTGACTGTTCTCGGTGTTGCCATGCATCGGATCGCAGACCCACAGCACCGAGTGGCCCGTCGCGCGAACCGCCTGCATGGCCTTGGGCAAAGCGGTCTCGATGTCCTTGGCGCCAAAGCGATGAATCAGGGTCAGTTTGCCCGGCACGTTCTGCGGGTTGAGCGTCGTAACCAGTCGCTGCAACCAGCCCGCATCCATCGCGGTACCGATCTTGATGCCGATCGGATTGGCAATGCCGCGGCAATATTCGACGTGCGCGCCATCAAGCTGCGCCGTGCGCATGCCAATCCACGGCATGTGCGTCGAGAGGTTATACCAACGCTGCGAGCGCGGAATGAAACGGGTCTGCGCCTGTTCGTAGTGCAAGATCAGCGCCTCGTGACTCGAGTAAAACTCGGCACGCAAGGCCTGATGCACCTCCTTGGCGCTGATGGTTTCGAAAAACTCGAGGCCATCGGCCACTGACGCCACGATCCGCTCGTACTCAGCCTTCAGGGGTGAATGACCGACAAAACCCAAATCCCAGTATTCCGGGTGATGCAGATCGGCAAAGCCGCCATCGATCAGTGCGCGTACGAAGTTCAGCGTCAGCGCCGCACGCTCGTAACCGCGCAACAATAAATTCGGGTCCGGTTGACGCGACTCGGGTGTGAACTCAGCACCGTTGACGATGTCGCCGCGATACGACGGCAAGGTGACGCCATCGCGCGTTTCGGTATCAGCAGAGCGCGGCTTGGCGTACTGCCCGGCCATGCGACCGACGCGAATGATCGGCTTCTTCATGCCGTGCGTCAGCACAAGACTCATCTGCAGCAGGATCTTCAGCCGGGTCGCGATCTTGTCGGACTGACAATCGTCGAAACTCTCAGCGCAGTCACCGCCCTGCAGCAGGAAACTCTCACCGCGCTGGGCAGCAGCGAGATCCTCGCGCAACCGCTCGACTTCCCACGACACAACGATAGGCGGCAGACGCGATAGCTGCGCAACCGCCTCGAGCAAAGCAACTTGGTCCGGATAAGACGGTTGCTGCTGAGCGGGTCGGGTTTGCCAACTGGTCGGATTCCAAGACTGATGTTCGGGGGTTTTCATAACCCGTCGATTCTATGCCGTTTTGGCGGCCGTTTTAACGGCTTTCTCCGCGATTTTCGCTTCCTGCCACAAAGCTTCCCAGGCATCGAGGTCCAATTGCTCGAGGACCAAACCGCGGTCGCGCGCAAATGACTCCATGCATCGGAAGCGGCTCTCGAACTTAGCGTTGGCCTGCCGCAGTGCAACTTCTGGGTCTAGCTTCAGGTGTCGTGCCCAGTTGGCGACGACGAACAGCAGATCGCCGAGCTCCTCGCTCTGACGCTCGACCGACTCCCGCTCACGCAGGGTTTCTTCGAACTCGGCGAGCTCCTCGTCGAGCTTGGCGCGCATGTGCGAGGCGTCTGGCCAATCGAAATGCACGCGTGCAGCGCGCTTGCCGAGCTTGACCGCTCGGGTCAGAGCCGGAAGCGCCAGGGCGACCCCATCAAGCGTGCCCTGCTCGCCCGCCTCGGCGCGCTCGGTTTGTTTGTAGCCTTCCCACGCCAGAGTCTGCTGCTCGGCAGACAAATTTTGAGTCTCACCGAAAACATGCGGATGGCGTCGAACTAACTTGTCGGCGATGGCTCGAGCCACGTCGTCGAAGTCGAACTGCCCAGCCTCCTCAGCAATACGCGCCAGAAATACCACCTGGTACAGTAAGTCGCCGAGTTCATCACGAACCGCAGTCGTATCGTCTCGCTCGATCGCGTCGGCGACTTCGTAGGCTTCCTCGAGCGTATGCGGCACGATACTGCGCATCGTTTGCTCGAGATCCCAGGCGCAACCACCTTGCGGGTCACGCAGACGACGCATCACGGCGAGTAGCTGATCCATCGACATCTTCAACGATCCTCACCACGCAAAACGCGATACAGCGTCAACAACATGCCGGCGGTGGCGCCCCAGATGTGATGGGGTCCAAACGGCACGTCCGTCAGTTCGACCTCCGAACCCTGGAAATGTCGGCGACGACGAACATGATTGCGCTCATCGAGCAGATGCCTCAGCGGCATCTCGAATACTTCAGCCACTTCAGCCGGGTCGAGTTGCAGATCGAACCCAGGCTGGATGAAACCCACCACGGGCGTCACGCGATAGCCACTGATGATCAAGTGATCCGGCAAAAAACCAGCCAACTCGATACGCGTGCGGGGTAAGCCGATTTCCTCCTCGGTCTCACGCAGTGCCGCGCTCGTGATATCGCGATCGAGCGGATCGACACGGCCGCCGGGAAAACTGATCTGGCCGGGGTGCTGCGACAAGTGGTCGGCGCGGCGCGTCAACAAGATGGTGAGGCCCGTATGGTGCTCTACGATGGGCACCAGCACCGCCGCCGGCGTCGGTTGCTCCGGAAAGAACACGCGCAGCTCCGATCGGCGCTCAGGGGTCAGGGCACCGTAACGCCAATCCTCGCGCGGCGTCGCGCAAGGCGCACGCAAGACGTGCTCACAAATACGTGCTTTGAGAGCCGCATCGTCGAGTGAAACCAGATCAAGAGAATTCATGGGTTATCATGCGCATTCTACTCCATCGCCGCCGGTCTGATCCGAATGTCACTCGACGCACTCGATGCTCTCTCGCCCCTCGATGGTCGCTATGCCAAAAGCACGGCACCCTTGCGAGCGCACCTGTCGGAAAGCGCGCTGATCCGTGAACGGATTCGCATCGAAGCCGATTGGCTGGTGTTCCTCGCAGATACGCGACCAACCGGTCTGCCAGCGGCCGCTCAAATCACGCGCGCCCTACGCGATGTCGCCGTCGAACTCGCCAAAGCGCCGCCCCCCACAGCGGCTGCGGCCGTCAAGGCGATCGAACAGCGAACCAACCACGACGTGAAAGCAGTCGAGTACTACGTTCGCGATCAACTGGCTTCGGCAGGCGCCTCGCCCGAGGTGCTTGAACTCGTGCACGTGGGCTGCACCTCCGAGGACATCAACAACCTCGCCTATGCACGACTGCTGCGCGATGCTCGCAACCTCCTGCTCACCGAGTTTCGTTCCATACAGACGCAGTTGCAGCAGTTTGCGACCCTGCACGCCGAACTACCGATGCTCTCGCGCACGCACGGTCAAACAGCAAGCCCGACCACCCTAGGCAAAGAATGGACTAACGTCGCGGCGCGCCTTGCCCGCGGGATCGATCGCTGGAGCAGCGTCGCAGTGCTCGGCAAGTGGAATGGCGCTGTCGGCAACTTCAATGCGCATGTTGCTGCCGCTCCGCAGGATGATTGGGCAGCGCTCTCACGCCGCTTCGTCGAATCGATGGGGCTCACCCACAACCCGCTCACCACCCAAATCGAACCGCACGATTGGATCGGCGAGTACGCCGATGCGCTCGCGGCGCTCGATGTCGTGCTGGTCGATTTCTCTCGCGATGTGTGGGGCTACATCAGCTTGGGCTATCTGAAACAACGCGCTGTCGCGGGCGAAGTGGGCTCGTCAACGATGCCGCACAAGGTCAATCCGATCGACTTCGAAAATGCCGAAGGCAATCTCGGCATCGCCAACGCCCTGCTGCGACACTTTGCCGACAAACTGCCAATCTCGCGCTGGCAGCGCGATTTGACCGACTCCACAGTCCTACGCAACGTAGGCGTGGCGCTCGGCCACGTACTCGTCGCGCTACGCGCCCTGCAGCGAGGCCTCGGTAAGATCGAACCGGATCCAACGCGCATGGCGCTCGATCTGTCTGATGCGTGGGAAGTGCTGGGTGAAGCCGTGCAAACCGTGTTGCGCGCGCGTGGCGTGCCGAACGGCTACGAACTCCTCAAGGACTTCACCCGCGGACGTCGTATCGACGGCGCCGCGTATCGCGATTTTGTCGCCACCTTGCCGATCGACGAAGCGTCGAAGTCACGGCTCGCGGCGATGACACCGGCGAGCTACCTGGGACTAGCCGTTTCGCTCACGTGCGGCAGTTGAACGGAACTCGATGAAGGTTGTCGTCGGTCTCTCAGGCGGCGTCGACTCAGCCGTCGCCGCTTTGCGACTGCGTCGCGAGGGACACGAGCTACAGGGCCTGTTCATGGCGAACTGGGCCGAAGACGACACTTACTGCACCATCGCCGATGACTATCAGGACGCAAGGGCCGTTTGTCGTGAACTCGACATACCGCTGCATCGGGTCGACTTCGCGGAGCAATACCGGCAGCGCGTCTTCGAATATTTCCTCACCGAGTATCGCGCCGGCAGAACACCGAATCCTGATGTCCTGTGCAACCGTGAGATCAAATTCGGCGTCTGTCTCGAGCATGTTCGTCGCTTAGGTGCTGAGCGCTTCGCCACAGGACACTACGCGCGCCGTATCGAGGGCACGCAAGGCGTGGAACTGCACAAGGCGATCGATCTCGACAAAGATCAGTCGTATTTCCTCCACGCCTTGGAGGTAGCACAGCTGCAAGCGGCGCTGTTTCCGTTGGGCGACACTCGAAAGGCCGAGGTTCGCGCAGAGGCCAGAGCGGCTGGCCTACCGGTCTACGACAAACCGGACAGCACCGGTATTTGCTTCATTGGCGAGCGACCTTTTCGCGAGTTCCTCGCGCAATACGTCGTCGAAAACCCGGGTCCGATCGAAACGGCCGAGGGTGAGCGTATCGGCACACATCGCGGCCTCGCCTTCTACACGCTCGGCCAGCGCGGCGGTCTCGAAATCGGTGGACGTCGTGGCCACGAGGAGGCGCCCTGGTACGTCGCTCGCAAGGATCTCGCTCGTAACGCGTTGGTGGTGGTGCAGGGTCACGACCACCCCTTGATGCAGACACACTGGGTCAAGACCGGACCGATGCACTGGCTGACCGACCCGCCCAAGACGCCGTTCAATGCGACCGTCAAGCTGCGTTACCGTCAGAGCGACCAACCCTGCCGCGTCGAGCCGCAAGCCGACGGCGGCATGGAGTTGCATTTCGAGTCTCCGCAGCGGGCAGTGACCCCCGGCCAGTTCGCCGTTCTTTATCGGGGCACGCGCTGTCTGGGCGGCGCGGTCATCGAATCGCTATAATTTCGTTTCGTTTTTTGCCCAGTTCACCTGTTTCCGGGGGTTTCCGATGGCCGACAGTTACCGCGCGCGCAAAACACTGAAAGTAGGCTCGCGTTCCTACGAGATGTGGAGCCTCGCCGCGCTGCCGCAGAAGAAAGTGGCACGACTGCCCTACTCACTCAAGATCCTGCTCGAGAACCTGCTGCGGTTCGAAGATGGCATCAACGTCACTCGCAAGGACATCGACGCGCTGCTCAACTGGAAGGCGCAATCCACCCCCGATCATGAGATCTCCTTCACGCCAGCACGCGTGATCATGCAGGACTTCACGGGCGTACCCTGCGTGGTCGATCTCGCCGCGATGCGCGAAGCCATTCGCAAGCTCGGCGGCGATCCACAGAAAGTGAATCCGCTAGCACCCGCTGAACTCGTCATCGATCACTCGGTGCAAGTTGATCACTACGGCACTGCCGATGCTCTCGCGAAGAACACCAAGATCGAGTTCCAACGCAATGGCGAGCGCTACTCGTTCCTGCGCTGGGGTCAAACGGCGTTCCGCAATTTCAAGGTGGTTCCGCCGAACACGGGCATCGTGCACCAGGTCAACCTCGAGTTCCTCGGCCGCGTGGTTTTCGAGAATCGCAACGGTTCGAAGTTGCAGGCTTACCCCGACACCCTCGTCGGCACCGACTCGCATACCACCATGATCAATGGTCTCGGCGTGCTTGGCTGGGGCGTGGGCGGCATCGAAGCGGAAGCGGCAATGCTCGGCCAGCCGGTCACCATGCTCATCCCGCAAGTCGTCGGCTTCAAGCTCACGGGGCAGTTGCAGCCCGGTGCGACGGCGACCGATCTCGTGCTCACCGTCACCGAGATGTTGCGCAAGAAAGGCGTCGTGGAGAAGTTCGTCGAATACTTTGGTGACGGGCTTGCCAACCTGCCGCTTGCCGATCGCGCCACCATCGCCAACATGGCGCCCGAATACGGCAGCACCTGTGGCATCTTCCCGATCGATGAAGAGACGCTGCGCTATCTCGAACTCTCGGGCCGCAGCAAGCAACAGATCGCGCTCGTCGAGGCCTACGCCAAGGCGCAGGGCATGTGGCGCTACAACGGCGCGCCGCAAGCCGACTACACAGACGTGCTCGAGCTCGACATGAGCACGGTCGAGCCCTCGCTCGCCGGCCCGAAGCGGCCGCAGGATCGCGTGCCGCTGCGCTCGCTCAAGCAGGTTTACGGCAAAGCCCACTCTCAGATGGCTGAGGAACGCGCCAAGAAGAATCCGTCGGCGAAGGGCGTCGGCAAGGTGGCGGGCAAAGACAGCTTCGAGGTCAAAGATGGCGCCGTGCTCATCGCCGCCATCACGAGCTGCACCAATACATCGAACCCATCGGTGATGCTCGGCGCGGCGTTGCTTGCGCGCAATGCCGCCGCCAAAGGCTTGAAGGCCAAGCCTTGGGTCAAGACGAGTCTCTCGCCCGGTTCGAAGGTAGTCACTGACTACCTCACCAAGGCCAAGCTGCTCGACGACTACGCCAAGGTTGGATTCCACGTCACGGGTTACGGTTGTATGACCTGCATCGGTAACTCAGGCCCCCTCAAGCCCGAAATCTCCGCAGCGGTAAAGGCAGGCGACGTCATCGCAACGTCAGTCCTCTCGGGTAACCGCAACTTCGAAGGCCGTGTGCATCCGGAAGTCAAAATGAACTTCCTTGCGTCGCCACCGCTGGTCGTTGCGTACGCACTCGCGGGCACGACCGATATCGACCTCAATAACGAACCGCTCGGCACCGGGCGCGATGGTAAGGCCGTCTTCCTCAAAGATATTTGGCCTTCACCGCAGGAAGTTGCTGAAACGGTCCGCGCCTCGATCGACTCGAAGATGTTCCGCAGCAGCTACGGCGATGTATTTGCGGGCGACGCCAATTGGCGCGCCATCAAAGTGCCGGCCGGCAAACTCTATGCTTGGGACGCGAAATCGACCTACGTGCGCAATCCGCCGTACTTCGAAGGAATGCAGATGCAGCCGAAACCAGTGCAGCCGATTCAGGGTGCGCGCGCGTTGGCCTTGCTCGGCGATTCGGTCACGACCGATCACATCTCGCCCGCCGGTGACATTGCGCGCGGCAGCCCGGCCGCCAAATATCTCGAAGCCCATGGCGTCGAAAAGGCCGACTTCAATTCCTACGGTGCGCGCCGTGGTAACCACGAAGTCATGATGCGTGGCACCTTCGCCAACATCCGGCTGCGCAACTTATTGGCGCCGGGTACCGAGGGCGGCGTCACGATCCACTTGCCCACCAATGAGACGATGTCGATCTACGACGCGTCGATGAAGTACCAGGCTGCGGGCGCTGCGCTCGTGGTGCTCGCAGGCAAGGAATACGGCACTGGCTCTTCGCGCGATTGGGCCGCCAAAGGCACCATGCTGCTCGGTGTTAAAGCCGTTATCGCTGAAAGCTTCGAGCGCATCCATCGTTCGAATCTCATTGGTATGGGCGTTATTCCCTGCCAGTTCATGAACGGTCAGAACGCGCAATCGCTCGGACTCACCGGTCGCGAAACGTTCGACTTCGGCGATCTCAAGAATGCCGAGGCACGCACGGTCAAGGTGACGGCGACGCCAGAATCTGGCGGCAAGCCGATCATCTTCGAAGTTCGTATCCGCATCGACACGCCGAAGGAGCGTGACTACTATCGTCACGGCGGCATCCTGCAGTACGTGTTGCGCCAACTCGCTGCTACCGGCGGCAAGACGAAGCCGAAGAAAAAAACCAAGAAAGCCAAAGCTAAGCCGAAAACCAAGGTCAAGGCGAAGCCCAAGGCAAAGGCAAAGCCCAAGGCAAAGGCGAAAGCCAAATCCAAAGCCAAATCCAAAGCCAAGCCCGCCGCCTCGCGAGCCAAGAAAAGTGCTCGTCGGGTAGCGCGTCGCGGCAAGTAACACCGAGCAGGCTCGCGTGGACGTTCTCGATCATCCGCGCGAGCCTGCCCCGTTGCTCGTTTTCTTTGATCTTGACGGCACCATCACCCGTCGAGACACACTCTCAGGGTATTTACTCGGTTTTGCGCTACGCGATCCGCTGCGGCTTTTTCGATTCCTGACCGTTCTGCCCGATATCGTCCGCTTCTGCGTCAATCACGACCGAGGGCAACTCAAAGGCGCATTGATCGCCAAAATCATGGGCGGGATCACGCGCCAAACGGTCGACGACTGGAATCGAGACTATGTGCCGAGCCTGCTCCAGCGGGGTGTATTCAAGGAAGCTCGCGCGGCGATCGAGCGTCATCGCAGCGCGGGCGATCACTTGGTGTTGATGTCAGCGACCGTTGATCTCTACGTGCCGGCAATCGCAGAGGCCTTGGGATTCGCCGAATACATCTGCACGCCCGTGCGCTGGCATGAAGACGGCACCCTACAGGGCGCACTGGCGGCCGCCAATGTTCGCGACCGTGAAAAGGCCCGCCAGCTCAAGCAACTCGCGCAACGCCATCCAGGCAAACGCTTGGTAGGCTATGGCAACTCGACACCCGATCTCGATCATCTGAAACTCGTCGATCGAGCAGTGCTGATCAACCCGGGTAAACGCTTGCGCCGGGCTGTCGAGAAGCTTCCAGTTGAGTTTAAGTATTGGTCGTAATTTCCTGTTTTAAAAGGACTTAAAATGGCGAAGTTCGCTTATCCTAAGATTGCCCCATCCGAGATCGAAGCCACCCCCTCGGAGCTTGCTCCGCGGATCACCTCGCGCCGCGAGGCGCTGGCCGCACTGGCAGCCGGCGCTGGAGTCGCATTACTCGCGCCCAACTCGCTCGCGCAGCCAACGTCGGTCAGCCCCCGTAGCGCAACGCCGCCGCTCGCCCCACCGAGTTTTCGACGAAATCCCCGTTGGTCCGTGAGCGAAGTACCGAACACCTGGGAAGAGATCACGACCTACAACAACTTCTACGAGTTCGGGCTCGACAAGGCCGATCCGTCCGAGCGCTCAGGCTCGTTCAAACCCAGGCCCTGGTCGGTCGAGATCGCGGGCGAAGCCGCCAAGACGGGTCGCTACACACTCGAAGACATGCTGAAGCCCCACGCGCTCGAAGAGCGTGTTTATCGCTTCCGCTGTGTCGAGGCGTGGTCGCGCGTCGTACCGTGGCTCGGTATTCCGTTGAAGGACGTGCTCGCACGCTTCGAGCCGAACTCGCGCGCCAAGTTCGTCGAGTTCACCACCCTGCTCGATCCGAAGCAGTTCCCGGGGCAGCGTTCCCGCGTCATCGATTGGCCTTACGTCGAGGGTCTGCGTATCGATGAAGCGATGCATCCGCTCAGCTTGCTGACCGTCGGCTTACATGGACGATGGCTGCCGAACCAGAGCGGCGCGCCATTGCGCCTTATCGTGCCTTGGAAGTACGGATTCAAGAGCATCAAGTCGATCGTGAAAATCCGCTTCACCGAACGACAGCCCGCCACGAGTTGGAACAAAGCCGCACCCGATGAGTACGGCTTCTTTGCCAACGTCAATCCAGCAGTCGATCACCCTCGCTGGAGCCAAGCTAAAGAGCGTCGTCTCGGAGGTGGCTTGTTCGGCTCGCGCATCGACACGCTGCCCTTCAATGGGTATGCCAACGAGGTCGCCTCGCTTTATCGCGGTCTCGATCTCCGTCGCTTTTATTGATGACGATCGCGGCGGATCCGCGTCGCGCACGACGTCGCTGGGAGCAACTGGCGCTCATCGCCGCGCTGATGCCACTCGTTTGGATGACGAGCGCGCTCTTAGACATCCTCGGGCAATCGTTAGGCCCCAACCCAAGTCGAGAGTTACTGCACAGCACCGGCAAGACGGCACTCAACGGTCTGTGGCTAACGCTCGCGCTACGACCTTTGCAGCAACTGACCGGTCGTATCGAATTCCTGTGGTTACGACGGTTAGCCGGACTGACCAGCTTCGCTTACGCGACACTGCATTTGCTCGTATACGCCATTCTGGAACTGGGTCTCGACTGGAGCGACCTCGGTAACGAAATAGCCAAGCGTCCGTTCATCGTCGTGGGCTTGATCGCCCTGATCGGCATGATCCCAATGACGGCCACCTCCACCGATCGCGCGATGCGGCGGTTAGGTCGCCGCTGGCAGCAATGGCACTACGCTATTTACCCCGTCGCGATTTTCGCGGTTTGGCACTACTACTGGCAGGTGAAACTCGATACCACCGAGCCTTTGATTTATACGGGCATACTCGCCCTGCTACTCGGCTATCGACTTTACCGACATCAACTCTAGCGCTAACGAAACACCCACTGCGGTACGTGCTGCCACCCGCGCGTGAGCGCCCGATCCAATTCACGCCAAGCAGGACATACCGCCTCGACCGCTCGCCAGTAGCGATCCGAGTGATTCATGTGACGGGTATGCACCAATTCATGCAGCATCAAATAATCGAGAACGTCAGGCTGCTGGAATGCGCCGCATAAATTCAGGCTGATGACACCACTGCGAGAGCAGGAACCCCAGCGAGTGCGTTGCCGACGCAGCTGCATCGAGTCGTAGCGAAAGCCATGGCGATCCGCCAGAGACTGTAGTCGGCACTCGAAGTGCGGGCGCAAATAGCGGCGCAACCAGTCGATCAGCAGCGCTCTAGCCTCAGCGCGACTCGCTTGCTCGCTGACGTGCAATTGCAGATGTCGATCGGAAAGCTCTGAACAATAAGATCGAGTGGAACCGGACATCGTTCGAGTCACAAACCAACTTTCCCCTAGTGCAGGAAGATCCAGTTGCGGCGGTGGAAACGGCTCCGGCACCCATTGCTGCAGTCGCTCGGTACGGCGCGCATCCATCCAGTGTCTGTGACGCGCAATGAAGTCATCAACGATCACGCCTGGGGCGTATATCGGAACGACCACCTCGACGTGCCCATCGAGATGCACTCGGGCCGAAAGCCGGCGCGCCCGGCGGCTGCGACGAATCTCGATCGGCAACTCGGTCATCATGCGACACATGATAGCTGCATGAGTTAGCATTCGCGCCCCATGGCGATCTATTTCAAAAGCGACAACACGGCGCCGGTCGCGCCCTCCATCATGGCCGCATTGCACGCCGCAAATGAAGGATACGCGCGCGGCTATGGCGACGATCCATGGACTGCGCAACTGCAAGCACGTTTCGAGCAACTCTTCGAGCGTGAGTTGCGCGTGTTTCCGGTCTCGACGGGAACCGCGGCGAACGCGCTCTCACTCGCGACTCTGGTGCCGCCCTGGGGCGCGGTGTTGACGCACGAGGAAGCCCATATCGTCCGCGACGAATGCGGCGCCCCAGAGTTCATGTCGGCGGGCGCACGATTGATTTGCATGAGCGGTGACGGCGCGAAAGTCACGCCGTCGATGCTCGTACGCACGCTCGATGCGAACCCCACCTCAGTACATACCGTGCAACCGCGTGCTCTGTCGATCACGCAGGCGACGGAGCTTGGCACCGTATACACGCCGGCAGAAGTACTCGCGCTCTCGACGCTCGCGCACGAACGCGGTCTCAAGGTGCATATGGATGGGGCCCGCTTCGCCAATGCCGTTGCCTCACTCGGCTGCACACCGTCCGAGATCACCTGGCGAGCCGGGGTGGATGTACTCTCCTTTGGCGCCACCAAAAACGGCGCGCTGACGGCCGAGGCCGTTGTGTTTTTCGACCCGCAACTCGTGGCAGATTTCGAATTTCGACGTAAGCGTGCGGCGCATCTGCTGTCGAAGTCGCGGTATGTCTCAGCACAGCTGCTAGCTTACCTCGACAACGATCTTTGGCTGACGCTCGCACATCACGCGAATCGACTAGCACAGCGCATCGGCGCTGCCGCAGGGCCCGCGCTGATGCACCCTGTGCAAGCGAACGAGGTCTTCGTGCGACTTGGTGATGCGCGCATCGCGGCGCTGCGAACCTGCGGCTTCGAGTTCTACGACTGGGGCGCTAGCGGCTCAGGCGAAGCGCGCTTCGTCGTCTCTTGGTGCCAGGCAGACAGCGATGTTGATGCCCTGTGTCACGCGCTATGCTCGAACTGATCGATATCGGCATCAACCTGACGCACGACAGCTACGACCATGATCGTGCAGCTGTTCTGTCGCGCGCCATCGATCACGGAGTCCGGCAGTTCATCATCACCGGAGCGTCCGCGGAAAGCTCTCAAGCTGCGCTCGATCTCGTCGCGTTGTCGCCGCGAATCCTGCGGTCGACTGCTGGTTGCCACCCCCATCACGCCGTCAACTACGATGCCACGGCACACGCGACCGTTGCCGAACTCTTGCAGCATCCCTGGGTCGTTGCCGTTGGCGAGACGGGGCTCGACTACCATCGCAACTTTTCATCGCCTTCGGAACAACGACTCGCTTTCGAGAGGCAGCTGGATTTGGCGGTGGCGACACGCAAACCGCTGTTCCTTCACCAGCGCGACGCACATGCCGATTTCATTGCCATGCTGACCGAGCGTGCTGCGGTATTGCCGAGAGCCGTACTGCACTGCTTCACCGGCAACGCGAACGAACTCGACGAATCGTTGGAAGCAGGTCTTTGGATCGGCATCACCGGCTGGATCTGCGATGAGCGACGCGGTCATCATCTGCGGGATCTGGTGGCTCGCGTTCCTGCGGGCCGTCTGATGATCGAAACGGATGGTCCTTATCTGCTGCCGCGCGATCTGAAACCGAAGCCAGAATCACGCCGCAACGAACCAATGTTCCTGCTGCACATCGCCGAAGTTATCGCCGCAGCGCGCGGCGAAACTCTCGAAGAGCTCGCCGCCCATACGACGCACACTGCCCGAAACTTCTTCGAATTTCCGGCGGAGTAACCGCCGTCACTTGATCTAGCTACGCTGAAACCGGCTTGGACGAGCAGTGCTCTTCAAGTGCTGCCAATCACCCATCCAGAGCTCGACGACACGCTCGGCATGGCCACGCTCTCCGAGCAGAAAATCGGCTTCGAGTGACTCCTCTCGCAGCGTCATTCGCGGCAACCCTTTCGGAAACGTCGCCGCGCGCGAAAAGACAACACGCCCTTCCACCGGGATTGATCCAGCCCAACCACGAACAGCTGCGATCCGATCATAAAGCGCAGCCTGCGGATTGGCGAAGGTGAAACGCCGCCCCGCTGCCATCACAGTCCACTCCGTCATGCTATCGGATCCGAAGACATTCCCAGCGACGTCGCGTACGTCCAGCACCAACAAACCACGGGTGGTAAGTAGCAGGTAATCAATATGCACCTCAGTGCCCGATGCGTCGGGCAACGCGATGTCACGTAGATAATCGACGGAGACACCGGCGATCCGTGCTTCTCGGGCAAGGCGCTCGCGCCGCGCCCGATAACGCTTGTAGCCGAGCACCGTGACGATGCCGACGATGAGACCTAGGGCAGCCGCCAGTAGCGCGATACTCGTCGGATCGCTCAAAGAAAAGGTGAACGTCATCGTCGTGCTGACAACAACGCCGCCCGCAATGCCGGCAAGGATGGCTCCAGTGATTCGACCTGGGTTGGTCGTTGCAGCAACTCCGCCAAAGCCGGCGGCACCGGTATCGATGAGTCGATCAAGGGCTCGACGATTTCCGGAAACTTGGCGGGAGATGCGGTCGCCACGAGACACCAAGGCAACTCGCGTCGAGAACGCTCATCCATCGTCGCCCACACCTCAGCCGCGACGGCCGTGTGGGGACACCAAATCTGACCAAAACGCTGTCGGTCACTGCGGATCCGCGCAGCGATACGTCCATCGTCGACGGACTCGGCCGCGACAGCACCCCGCAAGCCATCGAGATCCGGGTACAAGGCACGCAGTCGTTCCATATTCGACGGCTGCCCCACGTCCATAGCCGATGCCAAGGTCGCCAAACTGCGCCGAGGCGACCAATCACCTGTCTGCAGATAATCGACGACGGTTCGATTGGCATTGTGAGCGAGCACGATTCGGCCGATGGGCAACCCCATGTGACGCGCCCAAATACAGGCGACGGCATTGCCGAGATTGCCGCTCGGAATGATGAAATTGAGCTTGCGAGCGTGTTTGCGCCAAAACTGCAGCGACGTCGACGCGTAGTACGCAGCTTGCGGCAACAGACGACCGAGATTGATGCTGTTAGCCGAAGATAAACTCATCGCCGCGCCCAACTGCGCATCGACGAACGCCTCTTTGACCATACGCTGACAGTCGTCGAAGGTGCCAGCCACTGCAAAACTGCGGACGTTATCGCCCCAACAAGTGAGCTGCCTTTCCTGCGTGGGTGATACCAGCCCCTTCGGGAATAGCACGGTCACCGCCATGCCGGGACGACGATGGAACGCAGCGGCTACAGCACCGCCGGTATCGCCTGAGGTGGCGACCAAAATATTGACTGTCGGATCGATCGGCGAGCGCAAGCGCTGAAAGGTCGCCGCAAGAAAGCGCGCCCCGAAATCTTTGAAGGCTGCCGTCGGACCGTGGAACAACTCGAGAACATGCATCTCCCCGTCGCCAACGGCTTCCGAGACTGGCACGAGCGGCGCCTCGAAATTAAATGCATCCGCTGTGATTTCCGCGACAAGAGAGTCGAGTCGATCGCCCACCGCGAATGGTGCGATTAGACGTGCACCGACCTCGGCAAGCGTCTCGCAGCGATCGAAGTCCTGGAGTGCAAGACTCGGCCAGGCATCTGGCACGTACAGTCCGCCGTCGGGAGCAAGACCACGCAACACCGCCTCACTCAAACTCAAGCCAAGGGGCTCACCACGGGTACTGAAAAAACGCATCGTGCCGCGAGCTCGGTCAGGCTGAGACGACGCGTGCGCCGTCCGACTCGACGCCGACGACCCAGTGGTCGGTCTCAACGCCATGACGGGCGAACTCCTGCACCATCGCCGAACGCACTGCTTCGGCAACATCCGTCTGGGCCCAAGCGAACATGGTGGGCCCTGCTCCCGAAATCGAACAACCGAGCGAGCCTGCGGCGAGCGAGGCATTGCGCACCGCAGTGAACCCGGGGATCAACTGCCGGCGCTGCGGCTCGATGACGACGTCGTTCAGACCCTCACGGATCAACTCGAGATCGTCGGTATAGCAACCGGAAATAAAGCCGGCGAGGTTGGCCGTCTGCCAAACGAAATCAGCCATCGCCACATCGCGTTTAAGAATCGCACGAGCCTGCTTGGTGGCAAGAAACATGTGCGGGTGCACAATCACTGCACTGATGCCTTTGGGCACCGGAATCCGCTTAACTCTCGGATTGTCGATACCGACCGTCAACACCAAACCGCCGAACAGCGACGGTGCAATGTTGTCGACATGCATCGACCCGCTCGCAACCGCCTCGCCCTGCATCGCAAACTTCAGTAGATCGATCTTCTCGAATGGTTGATCGAGCAGCGCGTTGGCTGCCACCACGGCCGCTACGGCAGAGGCCGCAGATCCACCGAGGCCCGAGCCGAGCGGAATTCCCTTCTCGATATGCAACTCGATACCGAACTGCGGCTTGGCCGCCACGGCAAGCGCGATGACCGACCGACCGGCCGTATTTTTTTCAGCTTCGAGCGGAATCTCCGCCACCACGCCGCTGCAGCCCGTGATTCGCACTCCTGGCGCCTTACTGCGCGTCGCACGCACACGATCACCGAGCGCATCGACCGCAAATCCCAGAATGTCGAAGCCGATACCGACATTACCCACCGAGGCCGGCGCGAACGCCGTGGCGCTCTCACGACTCATAAGCGAGCTCCAAGATAAGCAGACAGACGCAGCAGATCTGCAAAGATGCCGCCCGCCGTGACTTCAGGCCCCGCGCCAGGACCTTGAACGATCAGCGGATTATTGTTGTAGCGACTGGTCGCAAAGCGCACCACGTTGTCCGTCAATGCAATATTCGCGAAGGGATGCTTGCGATCGAGCTCGACTACACCGACTGTGGCCTTACCATCAGCCGTCAGACGACCGACGTAGCGAAGGACCTTGCCTGCGGCCGTTGCGCGCTCGAAACGGCCTTTCATCGCCGCGTCGTGCTGCGGCAACCGTTGCAAAAAGTCGTCGATGGATCCCTGTTCGAGACCGGCTGGCACCAAACTCTCGACCTGCACGTCCGACATCTCGAGATCGAGACCCATTTCGCGCCCGAGAATGATCAGCTTGCGAGCCACGTCGGTGCCGGATAGATCATCGCGCGGATCCGGCTCGGTGTAACCACGCTGTTTGGCCTCAACGACGATATCGCTGAACTCGCGCGAACCATCGTAGACGTTGAAAAGATAAGCGAGCGTGCCCGAGAAAATACCTTCGATGCTCGTGATTTCATCGCCCGTCTCGCGCAGATCGCGTAGCGTCTGCACGACCGGCAAGCCAGCGCCGACCGTGGCTTCATAGAGGTAATGGGTTCCACCCAGGCGACGTGCCCGGTGCAAGGCGCGATAGCTCTCGAGCGGGGCGCTATTGGCTTTTTTGTTCGGGGTGACGATGTGGATCCCAGCAGCGAGCCAGTCTGCATAGTGCTTGGCTACCTCACCGCTCGCCGTGCAATCGATGATGACGCGATGCGGTAAATAATCGACACCCACATGCTCGACGAACGCCGCAAGATCAGCCGGACGATCGGCAGCTGCAAATTCGCTCTGCCATTGCGATAGATCGACGCCCTTGTCCGACAGCAGCATACGTTTGGACGAGAGCAAGCCACGAACGCGCAGATCCAGCTTGAAATCGCGACGCAGACGCGCCGATTGCGAGGCCATCTGATCGAGCAACACTTTGCCGACAGTACCCGGACCAATGATGCCGACCGACACGGTATGCGCCGAGAGATAGAAACTCGCATGCACTGCCCGCAAGGCGCGCGTTGCTGCCTTAGCGGGAACGACCACCGAGATATTGCGCTCGGAGGCACCCTGCGCGATCGCGCGAACGTTGACGCCGGCCATGCCAAGCGCGTTGAACACCTTCGCCGAGATGCCCGGCATACCGGCCATGCCATCGCCCACGACCGCGAGAATCGCCAGGTCGCGATCGACCTCGACAGATTGGATCTGACCATCGGCGAGCTCGCGCGAGAAAGCGGCTCTCACCACATCGACTGCGCGATCAGCCTGTTCCTTCGGAACGGCGCAGCAGATCGAATGCTCAGAACTGCCTTGCGATATCAGCACGACCGAGATCGACTCTTCGCGCAGCGCGCCAAATAGTCGGTGCGCGGTGCCCGGCACGCCGATCATGCCGGCGCCCTCGAGATTCACGAGCGCGATGTTCTCGATCGTGGTGATGCCTTTGACGGCCAGCGCCGAGGTCGGCCTAGCGCAGATCAAGGTGGCAGGATGATCCGGCGCGAAGGTGTTGCGGATCCAGATGGGGATCTCTCGACCCACCGCCGGCGCCATGGTTTGCGGATGGATCACCTTGGCGCCAAAGTACGCCAACTCCATCGCCTCGTTGTACGACAGCGAATCGATCACCTGCGCATCCGGCACGCGACGCGGATCGGCCGACAGCACGCCATCGACGTCAGTCCAAATATGAATCTCGCGCGCATCGAGCAGGGAGCCGAAAATCGACGCTGAAAAATCGCTGCCGTTGCGACCGAGCGTCGTCTGTACACCGCGGGCATCAGCGGCGATGAAACCCGTGATAATCAGCGTTCCCTCGAAATTCGCTGGAATCGCCGACTGAATCCGGCGCTGCGATTCCTGCCACTGCACCATAGGTCCGAGCGGACCCCACTCGACCACGACCACCTCGCGCGCATCGAGCCAACGAACCTCACCGGGACGCTTGCCGCTGCTCGCATAAAACTCGCGAAACAAGCGTGTTGACCAAATTTCGCCGTAGCCCGAAATCAAGTCGGTGACATTGCGTGAAGCGGATCGCGTCAGTGAAACCGCCTGCAAGATGCCCTCGAGATCCTGCAAGTCGCGATCGAAGCCAGCGAGATAAGCATCGACTGCTGCCTTCGGCAGCAATGAACTCGCGATCGTCTCGTGTCGCTGACGCAAGGCAATGAGGCCATCGCGCCACGCGGGATCGCGCTGCTCAGCCTTGGCCACGAGCGACAGTAAGCCGTCTGTGACGCCCTTGCAGGCAGACAAAACGACTCCCATGCGCGATGGCGCCCAAGCGTTAAGAATAGTGGCGACACGACGGAAACAATCGGCGTCAGCGACGCTCGATCCGCCGAACTTGTGCACGACCCAGTCGGCGGGTGAAGAAACGGCCATGATGTTGAGAAAATCCGCTGAAAAACCCCGTCAACTGTATCGGCCAGAGCCCTGCACACGCAAGTTTTGGCGCGGAAATCACGCTATCCGACCGAAACACGCGCCATGTCCTAGACTTCGCCTGTCATGGAATGGATAAACCTCTGGCCGCTGGCCCTCCTGTTGCTGTCGACCGGGCTCGTGGCCGGCCTCATTGCCGGATTGCTAGGTGTCGGCGGCGGCATCGTGCTCGTCCCCGTGCTCGATCTGGTGCTGCGTTATCTCGGTGTTCCGCCGGAGGGCTCGATGCACGTGGCGGTCGCCACCTCACTGGCCACCATCATCCCAACAGCCATCGCCTCGAGCCGCGCTCACGCTGCGCGTGACGGTATCGATTGGTCACTCGTCAAAGCGTGGTTACCTGGTCTGCTGCTGGGTGGCGTGATCGGCAGCGCGCTGGCCGCCCGCGTGACGGCCCAGACTTTGGCGGGCGTCTTCGCGGTCGTGGCGATTCTGGTGGCGGCGAAAATGATGCTGCCGCTTGACCATTGGCGGTTGCGTGAAACCGTGCCGCGCGGAATCGGCGGCAATCTCATCGCCACTCTCATCAGCACGGTCTCGACCATGATGGGAATCGGTGGAGGAACGCTCTCGGTTCCCGTGATGACGCTCACCGGCAGCGCCATCCATCGCGCCGTCGGTACAGCGGCGTTTTTTGGCCTAGCGCTCGCCGTGCCAGGCACGATCGGGTATCTGCTCGCAGACCCGCCGGTCGACATGCCAGGCGCAACCATCGGCCTGATCAGCCTATCTGCGCTCATAGCGATCGTACCCACCTCGACGTGGATGGCGCCGATCGGCGCACGTCTCGCTCATCGTCTTGATCGTCGACGACTCTCACAAGTCTTCGGCGTGTTCCTCTGTCTGGTTGCCGTTCGCATGCTGTTCAGGAGTCTCTCACCGTGACCATCCACACCATTTCGGGGCCTTGCTTCGAAGATTTTCATCATGGCCTCGAGTTCGACGCGCCGGCCGTCACACTCGGCGCAGGCCATGCCGCTTGGCATCAGGCGCTATTCAGCGATCGCCTGCGTATACCGCTCGATCACCACACGAGCACGGCGATCACCGGCATGCCCGGGGCGATGGTGCATCCACTGCTGGCGATCAACATCGCCATTGGACAGTCAACTTGGGCCTCACAGCGTGTGAAGGCCAATCTTTTTTATCGCGGCTTGATCCTGCATCGCAGCGTGCACTTCGGCGATACGCTCTACACCCGAACGAAAGTCGTGGGCTTGCGCCAGAACAAAACCCAAGCCAATCGGGCGGCAACGGGCATCGTGGCACTCGAGATGACCACGACGAATCAACACGGAGAGACCGTACTGCACTTCTGGCGTTGTCCGATGATTCCATGTCGCGATCCGGCAGCCGTCACGGGTCATAACGATGATCTTGATCGAATCGGTGCTGCAGCAACGCAGACGGATGTGATCGCAGCGCTACCGAAGCACTGGAACCTCGCACCCACACAGAGCTGGTTGGGTTGGCGCCATGATGCGCTCGCTGTCGAGGATCACGTGATCGTCGAAGCGCGTGACACCGTCACGTCGGCTCCCGAGCTTGTCCGACTATCTTTGAACATGGCGATGGCGCATACGGACTCGGCTGTTTCCTACCTCGGCGAGCGACTTGTTTTCGGCGGTCATACGATCTTCACCTGCTTCGCGCAGATTACGCGTGCACTACCGAATCTGCTGACGCTGATTGCCTGGGAAAATTGCGACCACCTCGCACCGGTGCTCGAAGGCGACCGTCTACGTACGACGTTCGACATTCGCGAACGAATTCCCGTCAAGGAAGGCGGTGCTTTGCTGCGCATCACGGCCCAGTGCTACGCGGCTCGCAGCACTCCGGAGACTGAAACCGCCGTCCTCGATTGGACATTCTGGGCGTGGAGCGCTTGAGCATGAGCCATCCCGATCGCGTCACTGCGAAACTCATTGAACATATCGTCACGCACCGCTACGAGACCCTAACCCCGAGCGCCGTCGCGGCGACGTCAACCTTTGTACTCGATTCACTCGGTGTCGCCCTCGCCGGATCGCGGGTACCGCTGGTGTCGCAATTGATCGGCCTCTCACACAGTTGGGGACAGTCGAACGACTGTCGCATCTGGGGAACTGGCCAGCGAGTTCCGGCCATCACCGCCGCCTTCATCAACGGCTATCAAATCCATAACCAAGAATGGGACTGCGTGCATGAACCGGCTGTCGTGCATCCCATGGCAGTGGTGCTCTCAACCCTGCTCGCGTGGTCGGAACAACACGGACGAATCGACGGCAAACGTTTTGTCAGTGGCTGCAACGTCGCCGTAGACGTGGCCACCACGATCGGTCGAGCCGCGCGCAACAAGCTACGATTCTTTCGCCCGGCGATGTGTGGCGCGCTTGGAGCAACCGCTGGCATCGCCAACATGCTGAGACTCGATGGCGAAACGACTCGCAGCGCGCTCGGTCTCTGCTACAGCCAGCTCTCGGGCACGATGCAAGCGCATGTCGAGGGATCACCGATGTTGCCTTTGCAGATCGGTATTAATACGCGAGCCGCACTGCTTGCGATCGATTTGGCTGTGCGCGGAGTACAGGGACCGCGGCATTTCCTGGAAGGCGATTTCGGCTATTTCACCTTGTTCGACTCCGAATGGGATCCTTCTGTCTTCGAGCTTCTCGGTGCGCGCTCGGAGATGGAGCATCTTTCGCATAAACCCTTTCCGAGCGGTCGTGCCACGCATGGTGGTGTCGATGGCGCACTGTCGCTACGGGAACAACTCGGCTTCGCCACAGCCGACATCGAAGAAATCCGCGTATATGCACCGCCGCTCGTCGTCCAACTCGTCGACCGCGCCGCGCACACCGATATGCTGCCCGCCTACGCACGGCTCTGCCTTCCCTACGTCGTGGCGACTGCATTGCTTACCGGCGATGTCACGGTCAGCGACTTCGATAGCCAGAAACTGACTTCGCCAGAGCGACTCGCGCTCGCCAGTCGAATCCGAGTGCTGCGCGATGCGAATCCATCCTTGAATGCCTTAGCTCCGCAACGGGTCGAAGTGCAACTGCTCGGCGGGCGTATCGAAGAGTTAGCGCTGCCGGCTGTGCTCGGCGCACCCGGACGACCGCTCACACGCGAACGACATCTCGCCAAGTTTCAGCGAGCGACCGTTGCCGGCCTTAAGCCCTTGAGTCAAGAGTCGATCTCTAAAGTGATTCGACTCGTCGACGATCTGCCCGCCATGACCGACATGACCCAACTGGTCGATTCGATGTTATTTGAGGACGCTGTATGACCTACCCGAACTATTTTGAGTCGTTCGACTATGTCCAGATGCGCAAAGACTTTCCGCTGGGCGGCGATTTCACCGAAGACTTCGCCAAACGCTCGCGCGACGAAATCTACGCGCATCAAGATCGACTGTTTCGTCGCTGCTTGAAACGCGCATGGGAGATCCCGTTCTATCAGCGTCTTTGGGGCGCGCACGGCTTGACCCCGCACGACATCAATGGACTCGACGACATCGAAAAGCTGCCGATCTTCGGCAAGTCCGAGTTGATGAAGAGCCTTGCCGATCACCCGCCCTATGGGGACTATCACGGTTTTGACAAATGGGACATCGAGCAACGACCGGTCACAGTCATCCACACGACTAGTGGTACGACCGGACGCCCACAGGTCGTGCTATTCAGCCCCAAGTCGCGCGAAGTACAGGCACTTCTCGTCGCTCGAATCTGGCGTATGCAGGGCCTGCAATCGAGTGACGTGATTCACTCGGTCTACGGACACGGCATGATCAACGGCGGACATTTCGTACGCGAGGCCGCCCTGCACTACACCAACTCGCTGTTTCTCTCAGCAGGCACCGGCAAGGAAACCCGTTCGGTGACCCAGATCGAACTGATGCGTGATTTAAAGGTCACTGTGATCGTGGGATTTGTCGATTACATCCGGCAACTCTCCGAAACGGCGCGCGAGATGGGACTCGAACCAGGCAGAGACTTAGCCATTCGCGCGATATTCGGCCATGTCGGACGCGAGTCCCGCAGCGCGCTATCGCGCGCCTGGGGTGGCGCCGAAATCTTTGACTGGTACGGCGTCGCCGACACGGGCCCGATCGCCGCCGAAGGTCCCGATCGCGATGGCATGTACGTCATGGAGGATGCCCAGTACCTGGAGCTCATCGACGCCGGCACTGGCCGCGCTGTTAGCGGAGAGGACGCCGGTGACATGGTGATTACCTCCCTTTATCGCGACGATGTATATCCGTTGATTCGCTTCAACACACATGATTTGTCAGCGTGGAAAAGCGGCACATCCTCGCTTGGATTTCAATTACAGCGCACCGTCGGAGTACTTGGCCGTAGCGACAACATGGTCAAACTTCGCGGTATCAACGTATACCCACTCGCGCTTGCGGCGATCCTCAACGAGCGCAGTGAATTTGCCGGCGAATATATCTGCCGCGCCCGACGCGACGTCTCCGGTCGTGACAATCTCTGCGTAATCATCGAGACGCGTGCCGGCGCTCACCAAGACGCCGAGGTCGCACGTGGATTCGCAAGCCTACTCAGTCGACGGGTTGGCGTTGAAATCGAGGTAGAACTCGTCGCACCTGGCGAAACCGCGGCGCTCACCCAGATCGAAAGTCGACAGAAGCCAATTCGATTGATCGACGAGCGCCCGAAGGCGAGTGCCTGAAGCCATGCCGTTTGCGAATGCCGTCGAGCGGCTCGAGTCTGCCATCGCGCGTATCGAGCGCGATGATCTCAATGCCTGGTGCCATCTCGATCTCGAGGCGGCCCGCGAGGCGGCCCGCGCGAGTGATCAACGGTCCGCCAACGCGCAAAGCTTGAGCGTCATCGACGGTTGTCTAGTCGGAGTTAAGGCGAATATCGCCGTCGCCGGTTGGCCTTGGGCAGGCGGCTTACGCAGCCGCCAAGGGGTGCGCGCCGACAGCGACGCTGCCGTGATCGAGGCACTGCGAGCTGCCGGAGCAATCTTGCTCGGACAAACGACGATGGATGCCGGTGCACTCGGCGCCAGCGGACGCAGCATGCAAGGCGCTATCCGGCATCCGCTCGATGGAGCCCTATCCGTTGGCGGCTCAAGCGGTGGCTCGGCTGCAGCGGTTGCCGCCGGGCATTGCGATGCGGCAATCGGTAGCGACACGATCGGCTCGGTTCGCATTCCCGCCGCACTTTGCGGCATCGTCGGCTTCAAACCTTCAGCTCATCGTCTGAGCTTGCACGGTGTACTGCCGGTGCACGAAGACTTCGATCATCTGGGGCCACTGACGCGTGAGGCCTCGCTGGCGCGTGAACTGCTTCGAGCCCTCGGCGCTCTCACGAATCCGACGTTTGCGCCCTCAGGGTCGCTGCGATGTGCGTTCATGACCTCCTTCGGGGATGTCGAGTTGCATACAACGACCGAGTCGGCTTTTCGCGCGGCGATTGGCCGCTACGCCAGCCAATTCACATCGATAGAACCACTCGAATGGGCGCCGCAGACCATTGATCCGCTGCAGCTACGCAAGGTACGCCGTGCGATCTTCGCCCTGTGTGAACATCGCATGTGGGTCGCCCATCGCGAACAACTTGAAAGCCATCCTGAAGACTTTGAGGAACCGCTACGCGGGATGCTGGAATTCGGCGGTCGACTCGATGCCGTGAAGCTCGAACGTTATCGCACGACTGTCGACGAGTTCGCTGCGCGCTGGGGTGAGTTGACGCAAAACTTCGACATCATCTTGCTGC
>Ga0315899_10001683_pt1 | contig 25158 bp, 22 predicted proteins | sample LakEriMetagenome_2_FD_203518 | JGI IMG/M metagenome (GOLD analysis project Ga0315899, IMG submission 203518) | Freshwater fungal communities from buoy surface, Lake Erie, Ohio, United States - Buoy 4 MA112 | ecosystem: Environmental > Aquatic > Freshwater > Lake | place: USA: Lake Erie, Ohio... | reverse complement strand
GTCCGTTAGTTAAACGAACCCGAGCCACTTTACGCATGGCAGAATTTGGCTTTTTTGGAGTGGTTGTATACACACGAACACATACTCCCTTTCGTTGAGGACATGAATCAAGTGCAGCAGACTTACTTTTCTTCACTACCGCCGTTCTTCCTTTGCGAACTAACTGTTGAATAGTTGGCATAAAAATACTCTTAATTTAACAATATATAAATACCTCAAACGCTCTTTGAGGGGTGCAAAGATACAAGCTTAAATTAATTACACAATAGGAAAAGTGAAAAACTTTGAAATATTTAATAGAAAAATAAGTATTTCCTGATTTTCACAGCGGTTGGTTACCGATCAGCGCCTTGTATTATACAGAATTAACCCTTTAAACAAAAGGTCTAATGAAAAATATGTAAAAAGCCCGCGAGTAAAAACTTGGTTCGTTCTTGGTCGTCGTATGCGTACTTCTCACTTTCGGGTAATATCGTATAAAAGTATACGCCATCAGAAAGTTCTTTGCCGTTATCGGCTATACCAGACCAATCATTTTGGTATGCATCATTTTGATAAACTAAATTACCCCATCGATTAAACACCCTCAACTGCACGGCATTGTAGTCTTCTAGATGTTGAATTATGAAAACCTCGTTTGTTTGATCACCATTTAATGTTAACACATTGGGAGCCTCCAAAGGACATTGATTAAAGACAGCAATTGGATCAATAATAGCCGTTTTACCACATTGATCTTGTACCTCTACAGAAAATAAATTTTGGTTCGGCGCCAATAAGGTGCCTGACAACGTTATGGTATCGTTATTTGGAAAAACTCCAGGCGACCAATTGTATTGATAGGGTGGTAAACCAAAACTAACGGAGCATCCAAGCCAAGGGACCTCGCCTCCCCCAACACAAACATTTACAGAATCCAGGGCGACAAGTTGTAAGGGTTGATAATCAACCAAATTAAGTGTAATCGATGTGGTGTCGAAGGTGCCATCGCAGGGATTGGGAACGATAACACTAAAGAATACTGTTTCGGTTGACTCAATTAAGGTGTCCAACAAAGCTTCAACAGCAATGGTATCTGAAAACACACCTGTAGGAATGGTTAGTGAGGCGGGAATGAATGGATAATCAGCGCCATTTGTGGCTGTTCCACCTAAACCAATTTGCACAATTAAGTTCGATGTAGTATCTGTTCTTGATATTATAAACCCTGCAAATCCGCAATCCTCAACCAGTTGAGGTGGTCCTGTAATATTAACAGCAATCGGTATATCCACCTGACAAATGACTACTCTAAACGCGAAGGTTCTAATCTTTGAATTTATTAATACCCCGTTTCTAAACTCGTTTACCCTTACACCTGCAACAAAATTCCCAATATTGTTTGGCGTGAAAGACATCATACCCGTTTGGGCATTTATTGTAATTGATGAACCCACACCAAAAGGAACGAGGGTGGAAAATCCGGGATTCCATGCAACACCTGCATATGGAGGGGGCGATTCGGGGTTAGGGATTACATTAGCTATACTTCCACCGAGTAAGGGGTCTGCTAGCTCATAAGTGAGGGAATCACCATCCGGATCAAAAGCAACATGGTCAAAGTTTAGGGTGTTTTGTGCGCAAAGCACCAAGGGGGGATAATTTGTGAATCGCGCACCCTGATTATACACTGGAGTTAATGCACTCCCTGGAATAAACGTTGTTAATGTGATTCCATTATTTCCAGGATCTACGATATTGTCTATATTATTTGCCCAACAGCATCGTTGATAAGATATATGATACCCGGATGGATTGAATGGTAATTGAATGGTATCAATATAAATTCCTTTTTCAACACAAATATTATTTGGCGGGGTTACGCAAGGGTCATCGTACACAATGGGTAAAATTGAACTGGAGAATAAGGAAACAAATTCTTCTGAATAAAATGTTCCATCTTCATTGAATATCGTATAAACGAGCGGGTTGTCATAGGCCGTTGCACTGTTACAATCTCTATAAATCTCAAATGTTACTTTATAAATACCGTTGCCTAAGGAATCGTAATAAATTTCTCCGCCAAGAATATGTGTAGCCTTAACCTGATTCGTTAACACACAAATCAATGCAAAACAAAAACCTAATAATAATTTTCTCATATTTAACTGCTTACTCTTCCTCAATCCAAACCCTTTCCATCGTTCCATCCTCAAAATACAGTATAAGAATTTGGCCAGGTCTTTTTACTGTTACTCTACCACTCAAATCAGTAATTCTGACTATTTTTTTTGAATATAACACATTCAAATCATTAATTCCGCCGGTTAAAATAGTTAGGTTTAACGTAACCAAGCTATCACAGGCATTTACATTTGCTGCTGTGTCAACGTAAGTCCCCGAAGCTGTATAAACCATCCCGTTGAATGGCCATGTATATGGACCTGAACTTGTTACATTAAGCGTTCCCGTTAAAAGCGGTTGAACTGTGATTGCCATAACGCTCGTGTCGCAATTAATGCCATTACAAGCAATTAATTGAACGTTGTATGACCCTGGAAAATAATAGCACGCTGGATTGGGATTTTGCAGGGTGGACGTTTGACCGTTCCCGAAATCCCACGCGAATGTATTTGATCCGGTACTTGTATTGGTAATCGAAATGCAGTCGCCTAAGCAGGGTGTGTCAGTGGAAAGCATGTAAGAAGCAGTCACTGAAGGTTGAACTGGGGATGTGATTTTCACGTTATTTATAGCTAGGGATGGGTCTGAACCGGCACCGTCATTATCGTTATGCCACTCAAATCCAATTCTCAGTGTGGAGATATTAGAACAACCAGCGGGCAACAAGGCAACTATATTACTCCAAAGCCCTTGCCCTGAGGCACATGTTGTACTTGAGTTTATAGCCTGTAAAACAGACCAATTACTTCCACCGTCTACACTATATACTACATTGCCAAAATCAGCTCCTGGCTGCCCAATACCGATGTAATCAAAAGACAAATTCAAAACACCAGTATTCATAGTATTTATATTAGCACTGGTGAATGCGCGTTTATTTGTTGTAGCATCAATAAATCCAAGGCCACCATCGCCTGCATTATAGGTAGCCCCACTACCAACGCACCATGCACCTTGGCATCCCACATGCAAGGTCTTATTGCCATTTCCAGCTACCCCACAATTTCCGGCGGCCACCCCACCTTCAGCGTCTGAAATCACCCAGATATTTGCATCAATTCCATTCGCACCGATTACAGAATTTAAAGTCCAGGCTGCGGGATTTTCAAAATCATCCTGCCAAATGATGTTTTGCGCAAAAAAACTGAGTTGCTGGATAAAGAAAATAAGGAGTAGGTACTTTTTCATGGGTTAAAATTTAGTCTAAAATTAAATGAAATTCAGAATTAAGCGCTAAATATAGAATTAATACCCTTAATTTTAACTAAAAAATGCGCTATACTCTCTCTGTATTTTTATTGATTAGTCTCCACGTAAATAGTCAAATCGAACGAATTTATTGTTCAGAAATTAATGAGCAATTGAAAACTAAAGGCGTGTTTCCTTTTGGTGTAGCATCTGGAGACCCAACGGAAAAAGGGGTGGTATTGTGGACGGCGTTAAACCCATTCAAACTTCAATCCTATCGAATGGTACGTTGTCAAGTAAGTGAACAAGCTGATTTTAAAGAGATCGCTAGAACATACCAATACGAAGTGGAGATTGCACGAGGACTGTCTGTTAAAATGAATGCATCCAATCTTTCGCAAGACAAACAATATTTCTATAGATTCATTTATGGCGAGGATACTTCTAATATTGGAAAAACGAAAACAATTGGAACGAATCCAGACCACTTAACATTCGCAGTGGTAAGTTGTAGTAATTATGAATGGGGTTATTTTAACGCTTATGAATCCATTGCTAATATTCCTAATCTAGATTTTGTAGTCCATCTTGGCGATTACATCTATGAATATGGTCCAGGTGTTTATGGTGATAAGTCCTTAAATCGCGTGCATCTGCCTGCCAAAGAATTACTAACGATTCAAGATTACCGATCTCGTTATGCCCAATATCGATTGGATGAACAGCTGCAAAAAGTTCATCAAAACACAGCGTTTATTTCCGTCTGGGACGACCATGAAATCGCAAATGATACATACACCGAAGGAGCTCAAAATCACCAAGAAGAAGACGGGGATTGGAATGAACGTAAACTAGCTGCTCAGCAAGCGTATTTTGAATGGTTACCCATCACTGACAACACGAAATATGAAATTCAACGGGAGTTTAACTTTGGGGACTTGGCCAATTTATATATGCTTGATGAACGACTTAAAGGAAGAACAAAACAACCTACGCAAGAAGGTGAAAGCCCAGAAAACAGCAGCATGCTGGGGGATACTCAATTTAATTGGCTGATAAACTCCATGAATCAATCGGAAACCGCATGGAATATTCTTGGTAATCAAGTACTCTTTTCCAGCATTACAATTCCACCAGATGTAGCCGGCATAAAAAAGAGTATGGATACGTGGCAAGGGTATTTGAAGGAACGAAATCAATTATTCGATGAATTTCATAAAACTAGTACTTCTAAGAACCAAGCAAATAATCTCATTGTGCTCACGGGTGACATCCATAGCTCTTTAGCCTTAAAACTTGAGCATAAAAATAAACCACTTGGGGTTGAATGGGTAGCCCCTAGTGTAACATCTGCTAATTACAATGAACGGTATTCGTCATGCAAGACAAAATCAGTTGAACGTAAACTACGCAACAAGGTCCTTAATCCCACATTAGACTTTGTAAACTTGCGACATCATGGCTATGTCCTTATTGAACTCACTGCTTCCCAAGCAAAATCGACATGGTTTAAGGTAAAGGTGAATCAACCAGGTAAATCCAAATCAAAAAAGATTCACTCCGAATCCATTCAGAAAATTGTTACCCTAAACGGCTAAGAAACCGTCCAAACTACGTATAACTACGTAGCACCTTCCCAATAACTACATAGCTTCTTATCGGTATGTACGTGTATTTTGCATGTGCCAGAAGAAAAACTGGATCCATCAGACTTTATATATAATCACCTTTGGTTTAACAAACAACGCTAAAACCAAAGCATATGAAAAAAATAGCAGTACTTTTCGTTTTAATCTTAGGAAGCTTAACCACTACGACTTTAGGGCAAGTTTCTAAAGTTTGGGTACAAGTAACCGATCATTCAGCAATCCCAGCGGTTTCAGCGGATGGACAATTGGTATCAAGTAATGAAACTTTCAATGCCGCGATTTCTTCCATCGGAATTACCAAAGTAACACAAGCATTAGCTTCGTCAAGACAAGCAAAGCTTCAACAAGTTTATGAAATCGAATGTGCTTGTACTGAAGAAGTATTAACCAATACCTTAAAATCAATACCTGTTCTTTCGGGAATTGAATCAGCACCAAACTACCAAGTGCTTTACACACCAAACGACTATAATTTAGGTCTTGCAAATAATTATGCCCTGGATTTGATTAATGCACAAGGAGCATGGGACATCACACAAGGTAATGCAAGTTTTCTTATTGGTATTAGTGATCAAAACGTAAATCCATTGCATGAAGAATTGACTGGTAAAATCGTATCATATGACCCGAGTAATACAGCAACACCAACACACGGAAATGCCGTATGTGCAATTGCGGCAGGAAACACAAACAACAATATTGGACTTAGTTCCATTGGATTCAATTCATCGATAGCATTCTACCAAATGAACTACAATGAATTACTTGTTGCTACATACAACGGAATTCGGGTGGTAAACCTAAGCTGGACTTCTGGATGTTTTTACAACCAATACGAACAAGATGTAATGTCAGAAGTATACAATAACGGAACATTTATTATTGCCGCTGCAGGAAATGGAAACACATGTAATTCTCCAGATGCCTTAGTATATCCAGCTGCATATGCTCATGTATTTGCAGTAACGAGCATTGGTGAATTAGATAACCACGAACAAGTAAACGGAGATCCATTATCTACGCATCAACACAATCAAATGGTTGATTTATCTGCTCCAGGATACAATGTTGCGATTGCTCCGTTCGACGGATGGTATTTGAATAGTTCTGGCACCTCCTACGCCGCACCGTATGTAACAGGAACTGTTGCCCTTATGTTAGCTGTAAATCCGTGCCTAGGAAATGTTGATATTGAAACAATCCTTAAAAATTCATCTACCAATATTGATGCACTGAATCCATTGTATGCAGGGAAAATTGGAAGCGGTCGATTAAATGCTGCAGCTGCAGTCTTGTTAGCTCAAACCTTTATTCACGAAGCGATTTTTAATGTAACCATTCAAGGGACATGCGCTAGTACCTCTTCAACAGTGATCCTTAATCCAACCAATGTAACGGGTAACGTATCGGTTACGTGGTCTAATGGTATGGTAGGACTTCAAAATACTGGAATAGAAACAGGAACCTATACCCTAACCTTGGTGGATGCCATTGGCTGTAGTTCAGATACCACGTTTACCGTGAATGCTCCGGTTGCTGTACAAGTTAATGGAGTTGTAACTCAAATTCAGTGTTTCGGCCAAGCCAACGGCGCTATCGATGTAAGTGTATTACAAGGTAACCCCGCCTTTTCTTATACATGGGATAACGGAGCAACTACTCAAGATTTAACTAGCCTTGATGCAGGAACCTACCGATTAACCGTAGTTGATGCGAATGGCTGTATTTCGTACAGTAGCTATACCATTTCTCAACCTACTGAGATTACCATAAATGCTAACGTAACGGATGAAGTACAAGGCAATGACGGAATGATTGATTTAACAATTACTGGTGGAGTTCCATCCTATACTACCCTGTGGTCTAATGGTGTAAACACTGAAGACCAAACGAATCTTTCAGCAGGAACATATGAAGTCACAGTAGTTGATGGGAATGGATGTATGAATAGTTTAGAGGTAATAGTTTTGAATAATCAAACAAACAGTGTAACAGAAGAAAATTCAATTAACATGACGGTATTTCCAAATCCTAGCATGGGAAATGCAACGGTTCAGTGGAATGAAGAAATGGTACAGCTCCTAGTAATTGATAACAACGGTCGCGTTGTTTGTAATAAAGAAATCAACGGACTTAATTCAATTGAAATTAATTCATTGAGTTCAGGAACTTACTTTGTGAATTTATATAATAAAGCAGGAATTGCAGGTACACAGCGAATCGTTGTACTGTAATAGTTAGGTTTAGGGTTGGAAAAAGGGATGGCAACGGCTATCCCTTTTTCTTTTTCATTAAAAAATGTTGAATTTTACCAAAAAGTAAATGTGACGGTTCAATACATACATAGCCCAGTTTCTCGTAAAACCCCAGCGCTTGTGCTCGTGCATGTAATATAATTTCAATCGCACCTGAATTCCAAGCATCCTGTTCCATGGTATTCATCATGTTTGCCCCAATACCTTTGGATTGACAACTTGGTTCAACCGCCATAAATCTGATTTGACGTGTCGTAGGTTCTATAAAGTCTAAGCGACCAACGCCAATAATTTCGCTGTCATCAAAGGCCGCAAAATGCATATGATCAAATTCATAATCATCTCGTTCTGTTCCAATGGGTTGGTTCCAAGGTTGCCTTAGCACCTTCCATCTAAGGTGATAATACTTATCCCATTCTTCCTTGTTTTTTGGTTCTCTTATTTCCATTTGAATGCAAGTTGCGTAACGCGTTTAGTAACTGTAGTACCCTGTTTTTCTTCTCGAATCAACGCGTTAGCTTCCATGGTTTCAAAAACCTCATCTAAGGATTTGATAATTCCCAACGGAATGAGATGTTCTAATGCCAAATCCGACAATTCCTTAGCCTCATACATTAAAATGTAAGGCGCAATTTCTTCCTTTAATTTTATGCGATTTCTAACCCGGTCTTCGTTCGTTGAATAGCATAAATTACTCGAAATGGATTCACAACTAAGTAACTTACATAATGTTTTAAATTGCCGATCGGAGCCAACCGCAACCGTGACTAATTTATCATCTTTCGTTCTGAAAATCTCGCCATAAGGCGCTATGTTCGGATGCAGACTTCCCATGCGGGTAGGAATGATGCCATTCATTAAAAAGGCTGACGCTTGATTCACTAAACTAGAAACCGCTGCATCATAAAGCGAAACACTAACCCAACTCCCTAACTTTGTCTTTTCGCGCTTTAGCAAAGCGAGTAAAAGTGCCTCTTTTAATTGATGAGCGGCAAGTACGTCAATTAAGGCTATCGGCATTTTAGTAGGAGAACTCTCCTGATCTCCGTTCATGGCCATGATTCCCGATTCGGCCTGTAGAATTAAATCATATGCTACTCGGTCAGAATTATCGCCAAACCCTGAAATAGAACCTATTATCAGGCGTGGATTTATTGCATGTAATTTTTCTTTTGTGAGATTAAATTTCAAGTAATCTGAGGACTTAAAATTCATAATTAATACATCAACCTTGGGGAGCTGCTCCAACAACCACGCATAATCGGAAGACAGCGTAAGGTCCTTAGTAATATACTCCTTGCGAAAATTTATACTTGAAAAATAACTTGTAACCTCTTGCTTTTCACTGGGAATTCGCCACGTTCGTGTGACGTCACCGTGAATTGGATGTTCAATTTTGGTAACCTTTGCTCCCAGTTCGGCAAAGAAGGTTCCGACCGAAGGACCAGCCAAGACGGTAGAAAGATCGAAAACTACAAAATCAGCAAACATTGCTCAAAAGTACATTAAAAATCTCTTGAAAAAATACAAGATTTCATGGTAGAATGATAGCAATTTTATGTTTAATTGAGTAGCTTTGCGGCAATAAAAAATTTACTATGGTTTTCGATATTGACATGATTAAACGGGTATATGCAGCTTACCCTGAGCGTATTAATGCAGCTAGACAAGTGCTAAATAAACCGTTAACCTTAACGGAAAAAATACTTTACGCGCATTTGTGGGATGGGAAGGGCACTGTAGCGTTTGAACGAGGAAAATCATATGTGGATTTTGCACCAGATCGCGTTGCAATGCAAGACGCTACGGCTCAAATGGCATTACTCCAATTCATGCAAGCAGGAAAGAAACGCGTTGCTGTTCCTTCTACGGTACATGCGGACCACTTAATACAAGCTAGAGTTGGGGCAAGTAAAGATTTACAGGACTCATTAAATCAAAACAATGAGGTCTTTAACTTTTTGTCCTCTATTTCGAATAAATACGGAATCGGATTTTGGAAACCAGGCGCTGGGATCATTCACCAAGTGGTTTTAGAAAATTATGCGTTTCCTGGAGGAATGATGATTGGTACGGATTCCCATACTGTGAATGCAGGCGGACTTGGAATGGTAGCGATTGGTGTAGGTGGTGCAGATGCCGTGGATGTTATGGCCGGAATGGCTTGGGAATTAAAGTTCCCAAAATTAATCGGGATTAAACTAACTGGGAAATTAAATGGATGGACATCTGCCAAAGATGTAATTCTAAAAGTTGCAGATATTCTAACCGTAAAAGGAGGAACTGGATGTATTGTTGAATATTTTGGAGAAGGAGCAAAGTCTTTATCTTGTACTGGTAAAGGCACCATTTGTAATATGGGGGCTGAAATTGGTGCAACTACATCTACCTTTGGATATGATGACTCCATGAGAAGATATCTGGTTGCTACTGGTCGTCAAGACGTAGTTGATGCTGCCGATGTTATTGCCGAACATTTAACAGGTGATGCAGCGGTTTATGAAAATCCTAAAGCTTATTTTGATCAAATCATAGAAATTAACCTTTCTGAATTAGAGCCACACATTAATGGTCCATTTACTCCAGACCGAGGTACACCGGTATCTAAAATGCGAGCCGAAGCGGAAAAGAATGGGTGGCCGATGGACGTAGAATGGGGATTAATTGGTTCATGTACTAATTCTTCGTACGAAGATTTAGCACGCGCCGCCTCTGTAGTTAAACAAGCCGTTGCGAACGGAATTACACCAAAAGCAGAATTCGGAATCAACCCAGGTTCGGAGCAAGTTCGATTCACCGCTGAACGCGATGGGATTCTTGCAGATTTCGAGAAAATGGGAACCAAGGTATTTACCAATGCATGTGGACCTTGTATCGGACAATGGGCACGTGAAGGTGCGGAAAAGCAAGAAAAAAATACCATTGTTCATTCATTCAACCGAAACTTCTCTAAACGTGCCGATGGTAACCCGAATACTCACGCCTTTGTTACCAGTCCAGAAATGGTTGCTGCCCTAGCGATTGCAGGAGATTTAGGGTTCAATCCATTAACAGACACCTTAACGAATGCAGAAGGTAAATCCTTTAAGTTAACGCCACCTGTTGGGGATGAATTACCAACAAAAGGCTTTGCTGTAGAAGACAATGGATATCAAGCGCCAGCGGCAGATGGAAGTGACGTTAATATTATTGTAGCTCCGAATTCTCAACGCCTTCAATTGTTAGAAAACTTCCCAGTTTGGAATGGTAAAAACATTACCGACGCTAAACTTTTGATTAAGGTAAAGGGGAAATGTACTACCGATCATATTTCTATGGCGGGGCCTTGGTTAAAATACCGCGGTCACCTAGACAACATTTCTAATAATCTTTTGATTGGCGCTGAAAATGCGTTTAATGGAAAAGCGAATGAAGTGAAAAATCAGTTAACCGGAAGCTACGGCGAAGTTCCAGCAGTACAAAGAGCTTATAAAGCAGCAGGAATTTCTTCTATAGTTGTTGGAGATCATAACTATGGCGAAGGAAGTTCACGAGAGCACGCCGCTATGGAACCAAGACACTTAGGTGTTTCTGCAGTGATTGTAAAATCCTTTGCTCGAATTCATGAAACGAATCTAAAAAAACAAGGAATGCTTGCGCTAACCTTCACAAATGAAGCTGATTACGATAAAATCCATGAAAATGATGTATTTGATTTCATAGATCTTGAATCATTCGCTCCTGAAAAGTCACTAACACTAAGAATACGTCATGACAATGGGACGCACGATGATATTATCTTAAATCATACGTATAATCAATCGCAAATCGAATGGTTCAAAGCGGGTTCCGCATTGAACCTAATTAAACTAATGGAAAATTAATTCCAAATTAATAGAAATAAAAAAGGGAGGCGAGCCTCCCTTTTTTATTTCTATATTATTTAATTAGAACTTAACAGATAGTCCTGCTTGAAGCAAACCACCTCCGAAAGCACCTAACTCAACATGCGCTCCGATGTTTTGTGTAAAATACATTTTAGCACCGATAGCCACACGAAGAGAAACTGGTATTAACGCTCCGTTTAAGTTTGCATCTGTATAAGAAGATGTGGTAGGATTTGTTTCAACCGAACGATTCACAGATTTATAACCTCCAGCAAAACCCGCATACATATCAATTTTTTCTTCTTGAACGAAATGATAATTCAATCGGAACATGGCACGTAATTTCTTTGCAGAATAGGTAGTTTGATACTGAGTAATTAAATAATCTCCATTCGCATCTGTAAGCATGTTACCATTGGCATCGTATACATAATCATCAAACTTAAATGAATAACCAGATACTTCATAGTTAACATCTGCTCCAACTCCTACCCTGTCGGATGCCATGTATTCGAATCTACCGCCATAAGACAACATACTTCCCACTACTTTATAATCTTGAACATTGGTTTCATTACCTTCATACTGATTATAAAGTAGTGAGTTCGCCCAGTTTGGTACTCCAATGTAGGGATCAATAGAAATATTCCCTTGACCCATTTGCGCTTTCGCACTTACTCCGCCTAACATAGCGAAGACTAAAACATAGATTTTTTTCATAATTAATTAATTTGGATGTGTTTACTTCAATTTACAGATAAAGTTTCATTTCAGGGAATGATTTTACCACGGAGTCCACTTCATTCAATGAAATATTCAAATATGAGATTGTTGATGCAACCATCGCCGCTAACACCAACCGATGATCATTATAGGTTTCAATATGGGGCTCATGGTTCTTAATTCCGCCCGTTATCATAAGTTCGTTAGTTCCTATTTCAAAATGAACACCTAAGGCCCTAAGCATAGCCATAGCGGATTTTAAGCGATCCGATTCTTTATTCTTCAAGCGATTCGTTCCTTGTATGATTGATGTTCCGTTGGCCGATGCGGCTAACACACACAATAATGGAAACAAATCCGGACAATGAGTCACATCGCAATTAAACGAACGATTCTCACTATGCCTTACCGTGATAACATCGCCATTCCATTGAATTTGCGCGCCGTACAATGTCAGGATATCAAGGATATGTTCATCAGCTTGATTTCCTTGGCTTCTTAAGCCTTTAACAGATATTTCATTGGAAATCGCACCCATACAAAGCAGGTTGGCGGCCCCACTCCAATCGCCATCAATTTGGATTTCTCGGCCCTGAATTCGGCAATGATCATCAAAGGAAATGCAGTTATCGATCCACGAAAGATTAACACCGCGATTTATTAAATTTTGAACCGTCATTTGAAGATACGGTGTGCTAACAAGATTGGTTAGGATCAGGCTACGCTCCCCGCTAGATTGAGCCAAACGGATTAAGACGCCAGACGCTATTTGAGAAGTAGCAGATGCGTCAAGTTGAATGTGTTGGAGGCATGGATTGATTTGTTCTAAAACCAAAGGCCATTCCCCCTCATTTGAACGTTTAATTAAACCCAATTGCGTAAATAAGGCCTCATTGAGGTGAAGTTCACGCGTCACTAAGGTGCCTTTAGCATGAATGATAAGTCTACGAGCAAATAAAAATCCGATGGAAATTATGTTTCTAATTAAAAAACCAGACTCCCCTACATAAACAGAAAGTTCACTTTTTATGATAGAATTGGATGGTGGAATAACTTCTATCTTATTATCATTTAAGCTTACGGTTGCGCCGAATGACTCAATACATTGTATGGCAGATAACACATCATCTGGAAGCGAAACGAAATTGCCATATAAACGTGAAGGTGAATTCGCTAGTACGGACATTAAAAGTTCTCGTTGCATGTGACTTTTAGAAACAGGAGCCTGAATAACAGGAGGGAATACTAGGTTAGGAAGCAGAATCACCTGGGTCGGAATTTCGTAATATTTTTGATTGAATATCTATAGATTCTTGATGAATCAATTTAAAAACTTCCGCAGCAAACTCCTTGGACAGCTCTGCATCTTCAGATAATTTAAGAAATTTAGCTAGGGCTTCTTCCCATTGATTGGGTTGAAAAATAGCTATGTTATTACGTTTTTTGTAGTGACCAATATGTTCAACCAATTCCATTCGTTTGGCAAATATCTCTACCACTTCATTGTCTAAAATTGAAATGTTGGCGCGCAGTTCGCGTATCTCTTCTTGATCAATGGCCTCCCTACTTCTTACATTCAACGTTGCAAGCAATTCAAGATACTCCTTAGGTGTTAATTGCTGTTTTGCATCTGTTTTTGCCACAGCGGGGTTCGGATGAACCTCAATCATCAGGCCATCAAATTTCAAATCAACGGCCTTCTGTGATACTTCAAAAACATTATTTGCAATTCCTGAAATATGGGACGGGTCACAAATTATTTCTAAACCAGGAAACTCGGCACGCAATGCAATCGGAATTTGCCAATTGGGAAGGTTTCGATATTTAAGTTTATCATACGTCGAAAAACCCCGGTGAATAGCAATTACCTTTTTGACCCCCGCTTTATACAAGCGTTCGATTCCTCCTACCCATAGTTTTAGGTCTGGATTCGTAGGATTTTTAATAAGGATTGTTGCCTCGGTACCTTGAAGGGAATCCGCTAATTCCTGTACAGAAAAAGGGTTAGATGTTGTTCGAGCGCCAATCCACATCATATTGAATCCGTGGGCAAGGACTTTTTCTACATGTGATGAATTAGCCACCTCGGTTAAAACATTCAAACCGAACTCATCTTGAATATCTCGCATCCAACCTAAGCCCTCCGCTCCTGCGCCCTCAAAGGCACCGGGTTGGGTTCTTGGTTTCCATATCCCTGCTCGAAAGGCAAATAAATTCACTGAGACCAATTGTTGAGCTACAGCTCTTAATTGTTCGTAAGACTCTGCACTACAAGGACCTGCAATGAGTTTTAAATCAGCGGGAAGCATACATTATTTAGCGTAATTCACTGCTCTTTTTTCTCGGATAACGGTCACTTTTACTTGACCTGGATAGGTCATTTCTGTTTGAATGCGTTGAGATATTGTAAACGACAATTCTTCTGCTCGTTGGTCCGTTACTTTTTCAGCTTCTACCAATACGCGCAACTCACGTCCTGCTTGAATTGCATACGCACTACCAACACCATCATAGGAAAGCGCTAAATTCTCAAGTTCTTTAATTCGTTTTATGTAGGCTTCAACGATTTCACGACGAGCGCCTGGGCGTGCACCAGAAATTGCATCACAGACTTGAACGATCGGAGAAATCAATGTTTTCATTTCGATTTCATCGTGGTGAGCGCCAATGGCATTCAAGACATCTGGTTTTTCACCGTATTTCTCTGCGATTTTCATTCCCAGAATAGCATGTGGTAATTCTGGTTCTTCATCCGGAACTTTACCGATATCATGCAAAAGACCTGCCCGTTTAGCCACTTTAACATTCAGCCCAAGTTCAGCGGCCATAATTGCACATAGGTTAGCTACTTCTCTAGAGTGTTGAAGCAAGTTCTGACCGTAAGATGAACGATACTTCATGCGTCCCACCATTCGCATTAATTCAGGGTGTAGGCCATGAATACCTAAATCGATACACGTACGTCGACCTGTTTCTGCGATCTCCTCATCTAAGTTCTTTTTGGTTTTAGCCACAACCTCTTCAATGCGCGCTGGATGAATACGTCCATCTGAAACTAATTGATGCAACGATAAGCGTGCAATTTCACGGCGAACTGGATCAAAACAAGATAAGATAATGGCTTCTGGCGTGTCATCTACAATGATCTCTACACCTGTTGCAGCTTCTAATGCTCGAATATTACGTCCTTCACGACCAATAATTCGACCTTTAACCTCATCCGATTCGATGTTAAAAACAGTAACAGCATTTTCTATAGCCTGTTCGGTAGCTACCCGTTGAATGGTTTGAATGACAATTCTACGTGCTTCACGGTTTGCGTTTAATTTAGCTTCTTCTGAAATCTCTTTAATTTGAGCCATCGCTGCAGTTCGCGCTTCATCAACCAAGGCATCCATTAACATTTTCTTTGCTTCTTCGGGTTGAAGGCTGCTAATTTTTGATAGTTCAGCCACACGTTTTTGTTGGATTTTATCCAGTTCCTGCATTCTACCGTCTAAGCTTGAACTTTTTTGCGTTAGTTCTCCTTGGGAGCGTTCCAAATCTTTTTCCTTTCGATTTAGATCCTCTAGTTTTTGATTAATTGATTTTTCCTTTCCACGAATTCTATCTTCGTTTGATTGCATGCGGCGCTCACGTTCTTTGACGTTATTTTCATGCTCTTCTTTCAGTTTTAGAAAGTTCTCCTTGGCTTGAAGCATTCGCTCCTTTTTGATGCGTTCGGCTTCGTTTTCCGCTTCTGAAATTCGTTGTTTTACTTTGTTACCTACAATCCACTGCTGTACAGCAAAGGCTCCGCCTCCACCAACAGCTAGACCGATAATTATTCCTAATAAATCCATACCCTTTTTTTAAAATTATTAATTCAGGGTTGGTAACTTCTTAGATTAAGCCCGTAGCCTCCGCAGTTAAATCCTCTAGCTTTTGTTCAATCTCACTGTAATCGACCGGGGTGTTATTCAAGGGTTTCATTAAATATTGTAATGAAGCCATTGCCAACAAATCCTGTTGATCATTCACTGCATAGTGTTTTTTGAGCGACTCAATGGAAGCATTCAAGGCGTTCGCTGCACTCAACACTTTATCCTTTTCAGATTCCAAGACTGAAATCGGATATGTTCTTCCTGCAATTTCCAACTTTAAGGATACTTTAGCCATTGTTATGTTTTAACTGGGCAATACAAAAATCTATTTCTTTTACCAACGCATCGATTTCAGCCTCGTTTCGTGAATAACCACTAAACAAATTGGGCTCCATCGCCTGTTGTTTTTTATTTGCTTCAGCTAACGCAGTTAATCGGGTGATTTCTTGCTGGAACGTTTTATGCGCAATGGTAAGGCGTTCTACTTCCTTTCTGGCATCTTCTATTTCAACATTTAGTTGTTGAACTGTTTTTCGTTCTTGCTCAATTTTTGCTTTTAATTGATGAAAAATGGTTCTTAACTGAGCGATCTGTGTATCAATTTTCGGCGTCATCCGTGCAAACTTTCCACAAAGTTAACACACATTGTTAGATATACCGATTATTGCGCATTTTTTTATCAAAAAACACGCGTGAATATTATGCGTTGGTCGGACCGCTGTAAAATGCTTTTGTATAATTCGGTTTAATTTCATCCATATTATCAAAATCTCCGGTTGAGAACCGATGGAATGCGATCGCTATCTGGCCGATTGCTGAAGCTTGAATTTCGTCATCAAACATATGTTGCGACTCAATTCGTAGTGTTTCTTTTAATTTGACATTCGCATCGCCAACCCATACCAAGGTGTTGGTTGGAGAAACAAAATCTTCCGTTATAACCACGGGTTGATCCATCAAGAGCACCTTGTTTTGCTGTTGAATTCGAAGAAAAACCTCGTTTCTTCTCGCATCAAAAGCCGCGGCAATTGTTGCATTGGGATGTTTTACACGGGCTAAGGTCACCAAACTCTCCAACGAAGAAACGCCAATGAATGGAATGCCTAAACCAAAAGCCAATCCTTTGGCCGTGGCTAAACCAATACGTAAGCCAGTGTATGAACCAGGACCCAAGCTAAAGGAAATTGCTTTTAATGATTCAACGTCAATCGAATTGCGCTTGATTAGTTGATCAATCATAACCGTTAGCGCTTCACCGTGTATAAATTGATCACTTGAAGTCTCAATAAAATCAACCAGTTCTCCATGATTTGAAAGTGCAACAGAACAAATTTTAGTAGACGTTTCTATGTGAAGAATCATGCTTTGATTTCTAATTTGAATCCAACACCATGAATATTCAAAATTTGAATTCGTTCATCCTCCTTGAGGTATTTTCGAAGTTTTGTGATAAAAACATCTAAACTTCTGCCGACAAAATAATCATCCTGTCCCCAAACTGTATTTAAAATAACCTCTCTTGGAAGCACTTGATTTTTAAATTTGTAGAGAATTTTCAAGATTTGTGCTTCCTTCTTTGTGAGGGATTGAGCCGTTCCATTTAAGGTGAGTGTCAGATTTTCTGTATCAAAAATAAACGTGGAGACATTAAACACTTTTTCTTCAGGGATTTCAGTGCGAATGTTTACCCGTTTCAAGAGGGATTTAATCCGTAGATTTAATTCCTCTACGGAAAACGGCTTCGTCAGATAATCATCTCCGCCCGAATTAAAGCCCTCAATTTTATCTTCAGTCATCGACTTGGCTGTCAAAAATAAAATAGGAACATCCGAATTGATCTGACGGATATCTCTTGCCAAGGTAAATCCATCTTTTTTTGGCATCATCACATCAAAGATGCACAAGTGATAGGGCTGCTCATTAAAGCGTTTTAATGCCTCGACTCCATCGGTTGTTAACGACACGTGATAACCTTCTGCGCGTAATTGATCCGCGATAACAAACCCGAGATTTATATCGTCTTCAGCAAGTAAAATTGAGATTTTCATGGTAGGCAACATTGCGATTAACTTGATTATGAAAAGCCAAGAGCCTTGGTTACCCAGGGCCCTTGACTAATCAACCTAACCTACTACTGCTGCAAAGGTAATGTGAAAAATGAGATTGGTTACGAATAGACAGATTTTTTTTCTTAAAAAAATGTTAATCTTCCATTTATAGCTATTTCCATAACCTTTTGGAACAGAAATCTCCTTACCTTCGAAATCAAATGGGACATATACTAATTGTTGATGATGAAGCGGATATAAGAGAGTTACTTAAATATAACCTCGAAAAAGAAGGTCATACAACAGATGTAGCAGAAAATGGCGCTGTTGCATTAGATCGAATCAAAAACCGAAAACCCGATTTAATGTTATTGGATGTAATGATGCCTATCATGGATGGTATTCAAACATGTGAGACGGTTAAGGAAGATCAATCGAATAAAGATATTTTAATATGTTTTTTAACTGCAAGGTCAGAAGATTACAGTCAAATTGCAGGTTTAGAGGCGGGAGGTGACGACTACATCGCAAAACCTATTAAACCAAAGGTTTTAGTCAGTAGAATAAATGCGCTCCTTCGGAGAAAAAGCATCAGCACCCGTTCTCCTAAAGAACTAAAACCGGCGGAGGATTTAATCATAGATAAAGAGTCACATTTGGTTCATTTGCAAGGAATTCCTTTACAGCTTCCGCGAAAAGAATTTGATTTATTAGCCCTGTTGGCCTCTAAACCCAATATGGTCTTTAAACGTGAATATATCTTAACAAATGTGTGGGGAACCGACGTTATTGTTGGTGATCGGACGATCGATGTGCACATCAGAAAATTAAGAGAAAAAATTGGAGATTCTTACATACAAACCATTAAAGGCGTAGGCTACAAATATTGCCCAAAATCCTAAGTATGAAAACAACTTTTTTAATCGCATTCTTTTCCTTCGTTACCCTTAGTTTTGGTCAGCGAAATCCTGCCTATGAACCCATCAGGCAAAACCTAATGTCTTGGGACACCATTCGTGGTGCCTGGTTATTTGATGCAATGCAAGCACTTCATTCGAAGCAAGCGGTCCCTGACCGAACGTTTCCAGAAGATTTAACACCTGCTGAACTGTTCTCGCTTGCACCACGGGAAGATAGAGAAGCGCTTCAAACTGTTTTATTAAATACCAATCCATCTGATTCCTTCGTTGACTTAATGAACGCTTTGTATAATTCAACCCATTGTAGTTCAACGCAAGGGCGAAGTTATGGAGACCCACATATCGTAACCTATGACAACAGCAGTTATTCTTTTCAGACCGTGGGTGAGTTTGTTTTAACTAAGGTGGGCGAAAACTTCGAGGTACAAGCAAGACAAAAACCTCAACGGGATGATTTTTCCTTAAACACCGCAGTAGCAATTAAGCTTTATGGGGACCGTGTGGCGTATTATGCAGAAGATGTACCCGATGGATCCAATTCCCCCTTGTGGTTGAATGGTCAGCCGATTCGCTTGGAAGGGAGGACGTATTACCTACCCTCAGGGGGAAGCATCCGGCTTATCGGACGGAATTATATTATTTCAGGACCGCTCGGAGAAAAAGTCATCATTGATAACCGAGGAAGTGCGAACCGTGGATTTGTAAACCTCACGGTAAATTACCCTTCATGCAATATGCAACAAGTGAGCGGCTTACTGGGCAATGCAAACCTCAACCGTCAAGATGAATTTCAAGTAAATCAACTCAATGCATCCAATAACTTAACCGGATTCATTGGTATGAATAATCCGGAATTCTCCTCCTTATCACAAGATATTGAACAACGATATCAAAACGAAATCATTAAAGATTTTGCAGAATTACATCGCGTTACTCAAGAACGCAGTCTGTTTGATTACCGCCCCGGATTAACCACCTCTTTTTATACAGATCGTACGTTTCCACGGGTAATTAGAACCTTTAATTCGATACCAAATAATAACCGAGACGCTGCTCGGAATCGCTGTCAACAAATGGGAGTATCTGAAGCAGAAATGAATGGCTGTATATTCGATGCTTATTATTTAGACCTTACACCAAATCCAATTCCTACTCCACCTCCTGCAACAGAAGGCGTCATTCTAAATAAATTGAGGCACCCTATGGTAAATTCGAACACGATAGCTCCATCTAAATTTCCGGATAATCAAGCGCAACCGATGCCTACCAAACCGGTAGATGCTACGTCAAAACCAAGCGAATATGAACCCGTGAGTAAACCGACGTCCGAACCTGTCAAGCCAACGATTAATTTCAAGACTCCTGAGCCTAAAACACCCAATGTTTCTAAGCCAATCAGTGAACCAAAACCTGTTCAAAAGCCATCCGTATCCCCTGCGCCAAAAAACCCACCCGCTTCTGTGCCATCAAAAGGAAAAGGATAATGAAAGAACTTCGTTTCATCTTGCTGCTTGTACCGGTACTAATCTTCGGGCAAGCCCCAAAAGTTGTGGTTGGTATTGTTGTTGACCAAATGTGTTATGATTACCTATACCGATTTCAGCATCATTTTTCAACAGACGGATTTAATCGGTTTCTGAATCGCGGCGTAAATTGCAGAAACACCAACTACAATTATGTTCCAACCTATACAGGTCCGGGCCACGCCTCAATTTACACAGGAACTACGCCATATAATCATGGAATTGTTGCGAATGAGTGGTATGATCGAACCAAAGCCAAGGGTGTTAATTGTGTATCCGATCCAAGCGTGCAAGCCGTTGGAAATGCGTCAAGTGCATATGGGCAAGTTTCTCCGCACCACCTAGAGACCATGACGATTACCGATCAATTAAAATTTACCTATCCTGCATCCAATGTATTTTCGATTTCCATTAAGGACCGAAGTGCGGCTTTACCTGGTGGGCATTTGAGTGATGGATCTTATTGGTTTGACTACAGCAGTGGTAAATTTATTACGAGTACATTTTACATGGATCAGTTACCAAGCTGGGTTCAAACATTTAATGAACAACGGAATGCCGACACATATTTAGCAGATTGGGAACTTTTAAACGACCCCTCAAGTTACTCAAGGAGTATTGATAATTCACCGTATGAAGTGACAATCAAAGGTGCAAAAACACCTACGTTCCCCTATGCGTTCACATCCTTCGCCAAAGGGAACTACAGTCAATTTACTATAACTCCATTTGCAAATACCTTATTAACCGATTTTGCCCTTGAATTATTGAACCATGAAGGTGTAGGAAAGAATGACGCCACAGATATGCTATGCATAAGTTATTCAACACCCGACATAGCGGGCCATGCCTTTGGGCCATATTCCCTTGAGATAGAGGATATTTATGCGCGGTTAGACCTTGAACTTGCCAAACTATTCAAGGCCTTGGATAAGCAAGTTGGCAAACAGAACTATGTGTGTTTTTTAACAGCAGATCATGCGGTGGTTCCTGTTCCTCAGCAGTTAAAAGACGAAAAACTTCCGGGAGGTTATTTTGATATGTCAGCGTGTATAACGAGCATAAATACACAACTTCGACAAAAATATGGAACGAAACTAATACAAGCTGAAGAGAATCAAAACATCTATCTTGATTATCCACTGATTGATTCATTAAAATTAAATCGAAGTCTTATCCAACAGGAGGTAGCATCTATTCTTCGCTCTTTTTCTGAAGTCAAGGTTGTTGTTACAGGAACTGATTTAGAACGAGGAATCATTCAAGATCCTTGGATGCAGATGATATCGAATGGCTATTCTAAAGAACGGAGCGGCGATGTAATTTTTATTCTGAAACCGGGGTACCTAGCTATTTCCTCAGATGCAAGCGCTGAACACAAAGGCACGTCTCATGGATCTGCGTTTAACTATGACACCCATGTTCCGTTATTATGGTATGGAAATAGAATGAAAGCTCAAGAAATATTCAGGCCCCTAGAGATTACAGATATTTCAGCCACCTTGGTTCACTTGTTAAACCTTCAGCGCATTGGAAGCATGACTGGAAAACCAATTATTGAAATCTTAGGACATTAAATACGCGGAAACGCGTTCATTTATGCGCGCAATCATATCCTCTTGCGTATCTTTAATAAAGTTTTCGCCGGTTATTTTCTCATAGAGTTCGATGTAACGCTGACTCACTAATTCAACAAAATCATCCGGCATTTCGGGCATTTGTTGACCTTCCAATCCTTGGAAGCCTTGCTCAATTAACCACTGGCGAACGAATTCCTTTGACAATTGTTTTTGGGGTTCTCCATTGCGTTGGCGTTCCTCATACCCCTCTGCATAAAAATATCTAGACGAATCGGGCGTATGAATTTCATCGATTAATATTACCTGTCCATCTTTTAATCCAAACTCATATTTGGTATCCACCAAAATTAGCCCCCGTGCTTTAGCCATTTCGGTGCCCCGTGCAAACAAGGCTCGGGTATAGGCTTCCATTTGCAAATAAATTGCTTCGGACACATGTCCATGTGCCAAAATATCTGCGCGAGAGATGTCTTCATCGTGTCCTTCTTCAGCCTTTACCGCAGGGGTGATAATTGGTGTTGGAAAGGCATCATTCTCTTTCATGCCATCTGGCATTTCGACCCCACACAACATTCGTTTACCCGCGTGGTATTCTCGCGCCGCATGCCCTGAAAGATACCCGCGAATTACCATTTCCACACGTATTGGTTCGCATTCAACCCCAACAGAAACATTAACATCGGGTGTGGCCAAGAGCCAATTAGGTACAATATCCGCAGTTGCTTTTAAAAAGTAGGTAGCCACCTGATTTAATACCTGTCCCTTGAATGGTATTGGTCGAGGTAGAATATGGTCAAATGCGCTGATTCGATCTGAAGCAACCATAATCAAACGCCCATCATTTAAGGAATAAACATCCCTTACTTTTCCATGATAAACAGCAGTTTGTCCCGTAAAGTTAAACTCATGATTTTTCAGTGCCTCTTTCATATTTCTTTTGTTTGTCTAAGTGCTCTTGTTGTTCAAAAGCAGTAATAATTTTTGCAATCAACTTGTGACGAATGATATCACTTTGTCCCATTTCAATAATTCCAATACCATCCACATCACGCAGGATTGAGGTCGCATAGGCAAGTCCTGAGCGCTGCTTTCCCGGTAAATCTACTTGCGACATATCCCCTGTGATTACAAATTTGGCGGTCATCCCCATACGGGTCAGAAACATTTTCATTTGCATGATGGTAGTATTCTGTGCTTCATCTAAAATAACAAAGGCTTTATCTAAGGTCCTTCCGCGCATGAATGCTAATGGAGCAATTTCAATGACACCATATTGAATCATTTCGGCTAGTCGTTCTGGAGGTATCATATCTCGAAGTGCATCATACAGAGGCATGAGGTACGGATCCAATTTTTCCTTTAAGTCGCCTGGAAGAAACCCAAGATTCTCACCGGCTTCAACTGCCGGGCGAGTTAACACGATGCGCTTTACTTCTTTTGCTTTTAAGGCTTTTACAGCCAAGGCTACGGCCGTATACGTTTTTCCAGTACCTGCAGGACCGATGGCAAATACCATATCGTTCTTTTGAATGGAATCAACGAGTTTCTTTTGATTTACAGTTCGAGCTTTAATCTTAACCCCACCGTTACCGTGCACCAAGGTTTCGGAACCGTTGTCTGTATGAAGTAATTTTTCTCCGTCCGATAACATTAAATTATCAATGTTATTCTCCGATAGTGAATTAAACCGGTCAAAGTGCCTAAGGAGGAGGGATAATTTTAGTTCAAATTGATCAATTATTTCTTCTTCCCCTTTGACGGTAATCTTGTGTCCACGCGCAACAATCGACAATTTCGGGAAAAAGCTTTTCAAATGCTTTAGATTTTGATTGTTTACCCCAAAAAATGCTGCTGCATTTATCCCACCAAGTTCTATATTCCGACTACTTAAATCCAATTAAAATCAATTTATCAGGCTAAAATGTGTTGAAAAACTATACTTTTGGTAAAATTAAAAAATAACTCAAACATTGCGTTCTTAAAATGCAAATCATTACCCTTACTTCGGACATTGGATTGAGAGATTATTATGTAGCTTCAGTAAAAGGGCAACTCTTACAAGAAGTAACTGGTGTTCAATTGGTCGATATTACGCATCACGTAAAACCTTTTGAAGTTGCTGAAGCGGCCTTTCAGGTAAGGAGTTCTTATGCTTCATTCCCCGTTGGAACGATCCACATCATTGGTGTAGATTCAGAACCCTATCTTCCATACAAAATCACAGACCCCTCACAAGAAAATCAACTCGCATACCCTAGTATACTTCGTTTTGACGGTCATTATTTTATAACAAATGACAACGGATTTATCGGTACATTTTTAGGGGAGGATGTTCCTGAAGCGCTCTACCGCTATACAGCAATTGAAAACGAACCTGAGTCATGGACCTTCATGATGAAAACCTGCTTCGTTAAATTAGCGGGGAAAATTGCTAAAAAAACACCATTTAACGAGTTCACGACCGAGGTGAAATCTTATAAAAAAGCCTTTACCCAAAATCCAATTATTGAGCACAATGTGATTCAAGGAAACGTGATTCACATTGATCATTTTGGAAATATCATCACGAACATATTCAAGCATGATTTTGAGCGGTTTGGTGTAGATATCCCATTTACCATCAGTTACCAAAAAAGAAATTACGACATCGACATTATTTCTCGTGCATACAATGATGTAACCATCAGTGAGCGCGTGGCGATATTTAACGATGCCGGAAGATTAGAAATCGCGATTAATCGCGGGGCTAATGGAGGAAATGGCGGAGCAGATCGTTTGTTTGGTATGCGACTCGGAGAACCGGTTCGAATCACGTTTTATCCGAAAGGTTCTGTGCGAAATCTTGATGCCCTGTTATGATCACACGGATTGTAAAATTGACGTTTAAGCCTGAACTTATTTCAGAATTTTTAACTGAATTTGAAAAGGTAAAAACGCGAGTTGTTAATTCGGATGGGTGCTTGTCGATGAAATTGTTACAGCATCAATCCAATCCATGTGAATTTTTTACACACAGCATTTGGATCAATGAAACCGCGTTAGAAAACTACCGTTGTTCCGAAACATTCATTCAACTTTGGAGCACCATCAAGCCAATGTTTGCGAGTAAGGCCGAGGCTTGGACCCTTCAAACAAGATTTGAAGGCTTGAATGAACTCGTCAAAAAGCAATAAGATAAGCTGCTATTTCATTAAAAATCCTAATTTTGAACTCCACTAATTCAGGACGTCTATGTATGCCCTCTATCTAAAAGAAGTTAGAAGTTTTTTAAGCTCTATTGTGGGCTATGTTTTTATTGTGATTTTCTTAATTGCATGTTGGTTATTTAATTGGATGTTAAGTTCAAATATGAACATTTTGGATAGTGCTCAAGCGGAACT
>Ga0315899_10001682_pt1 | contig 25170 bp, 19 predicted proteins | sample LakEriMetagenome_2_FD_203518 | JGI IMG/M metagenome (GOLD analysis project Ga0315899, IMG submission 203518) | Freshwater fungal communities from buoy surface, Lake Erie, Ohio, United States - Buoy 4 MA112 | ecosystem: Environmental > Aquatic > Freshwater > Lake | place: USA: Lake Erie, Ohio... | reverse complement strand
CGTTCGTCTGGCGTTTCTTGCTTCCTGCGCCCTTACGCTCACGCTGGCGCAGGCCGGCGCAGGGGCTCGGGCTGAGACCATCTCGGGCGCGCTCGCCAAGGCCTATGTCTTCAGTCCTGATCTGAACGCCCAGCGCGCCGCGACCCGCGCCGTCGACGAGGCGGTGCCGCGCGCCATGTCCGGCTATCGCCCGACGATCACCGCCACGGCGGACGCCGGTTCTCAATACGCCGAGACATCCGCGCGCCCGAACGGCGTGAACACCAATCCTCGCGGCGTCGGCGTGACGCTCAACCAGAATCTGTGGAACGGCAACCGCACCGCCAACAGCGTGCGGCAGGCTGAATCGCAGATCATGCAATCGCGCGAGGCGATGCGTCTGACCGAGCAGACGCTGCTCGGCAACGCCGCCGGCGCCTATATGAACGTGCTGCGCGACACAGCGATCCTCAATCTGCGTCGCAACAACGTGGACGTGCTCGAGGAGCAATTGCGCCAGGTGCGCGACCGTTTCGCCGTCGGCGAAGTGACGCGCACCGACGTCGCGCAATCGGAGGCCGCGCTCGCGCAGGGCCGCTCCGACGCCTTCGTCGCGCAATCGAATTTGCAGAACAGCCTTGCGGCCTATCGCCAGTTCATTGGCGAACAGCCCAGGAGCCTCTCGCCGGCTCAGCCGCTTGAGCGCCTCGCGCCGCGCTCGCTCGAACAGGCGCTCGCCACGTCGCAGTCGGAGCATCCCTCCATTCAGGCGGCGCTGCACAACGCCGACGCCGCGGAACTCGCTGTGCGCCTCGCCGAAGGCCAGCTTCTGCCGACCGTCGGCGTCACCGGCGCGGTGAACAAGCGCTACGACCTGTCTAACGTGCCGGGCGCCAACGCGTACACCGCGTTCATCGTCGGCCAGCTCAGCGTGCCGATCTATGAAGGCGGCGCGGTTTACGCGCTCGTCCGACAGACGAAAGAGCAGCTCGGACAGGCCCGGCTCATCGCTGACCTGCAACGCGAACAGGTGCGCGCGCAGGTCGTCTCCGCCTGGGGCGTGTGGCAGAACTCGCGCCTCGTCATCGACGCGGTTCAGGCGCAGGTGCGCGCGGCGGAGATCGCGCTCAACGGCGTGCGCGAGGAAGCGCGCGTGGGCCAGCGCACGACGCTCGACGTTTTGAACGCGCAGCAGGCCTTGCTCAACGCGCGCGTCAATCTCGTGACCGCGCAGCGCGACCGTGTGGTGGGCTCCTACACGCTGCTTGGCGCAGTGGGTCGTTTGTCCGCCGGCAATCTCGGCCTCAATGTCGCGAGCTACGATCCCACCGTTCACTACGATCAGGTGAAGGGCAAATGGATCGGCCTGCGCACGCCTGACGGCCGCTAAGCGTATTCCACAGCTCCGGCGGGCTGCGCGCTTGCGCTCGAGCGCGCGCGCGTCCAGTGTGATCGCGAGGCGTCGACTCGGCGGATCCGCCGCAGGCGCCTGTTTGAGCCGGGCGTTCGGGCGTTGCGTCAGCAGATCAGTCAGGGCATCGGAGTCGATGAGCGCTTATCAATCCCCGGCGGCTTCCCAATCCTATGCGTCTCAGGGCTATGCGTCGGACCAGCGCGACGCCGCCAGCGCCCCGGAGCCGGCCGCCGATCCGTCGATGGAGGAGATCCTCGCTTCGATCCGGCGCATTATCGCGGATGATCAGGCCTTGACGGCAGGGGCGGCCGCCCCCGTCGCGCCGCCGGTTGCCGTTGCGCCGCCGGCCTCTGTGGCGGCCCCCATCCAGCCTGCGCCGTCTCCCGTCCTTACTGCGCCGTCTCCGGTTCTTGCGCCGGCCCCGGTGGCCTTCCGCTCCCAGCCTGCGCCCGTGCCGCCGGCGCCCCCGCCGGCGCCCATTGCGGCTCCCGCGGCTCCGCCTCACCTGTCCGTCGCGCCTGCTCCCGTCGCTGCGCCTGCGCCCGTGGCCCTTGCGCCCGTGGCCCCTGCGCCCATCGCTGGTCCTGCGTCTTTCGCGTCCGCGCCGCCAGCGCCTCCGGCTGCGCCGGCCTACGCCCCGCCTGCGCTGGCTGGGCACAGCGCTCTGCTTTCGCCGCAGGCTGACGCCAGCGTCGCCTCCGCCTTTGAGGCGCTGAGCGGCGCCATGATGCTCCAGAACGCGCCCTTCATGGAGGAGACCGTGAAGGAGCTGCTGCGGCCTATGCTCAAGCAATGGCTCGACGACAACCTGCCGCCGCTCGTCGAGCGTCTGGTGCGCGCCGAGATCGAGCGCGTGGCGCGCGGCGGGCGCTGAGCGCGCCTGCGCGCGTTGACAATCCGCGCGCCGTTACCTAACCCGCAAGCTCCCGTGATTTGACGCGTTCGGCGTCCGGAGCGCCGCTTTCCATGATGGACAAAACCTTCGATCCCGCCGCAGTCGAGGCGCGCGTGAGCGCCATGTGGGAGGCCGCGCAGGCTTTCCGGGCCGGACGGCCCGAGCGGGCGGACGCCCCGACGTTCTCCGTCGTCATTCCCCCGCCCAACGTCACGGGCTCGCTGCACATGGGCCACGCGCTCAACAACACCTTGCAAGACGTGCTGTGCCGCTTCGAGCGCATGCGCGGAAAGGACGTGCTGTGGCAGCCGGGCACCGACCATGCGGGCATCGCCACGCAGATGGTGGTGGAGCGCCAGCTCGCCGAGCGCGGCGAGCCGGGACGGCGCGACATGGGGCGCGAAAAATTCCTTGAGCGCGTGTGGGCGTGGAAGGCGGAGAGCGGCGGCACGATCGTCGGCCAGCTCAAGCGGCTTGGCGCATCCTGCGACTGGTCGCGCGAACGCTTCACCATGGACGAGGGCCTGTCGAAGGCCGTCGCGAAAGTTTTCGTCGAGCTTTATCGCGAAGGCCTCATCTATAAGGACAAGCGCCTCGTCAACTGGGATCCGAAACTGCTCACCGCGATCTCCGATCTCGAAGTGCAGCAGATCGAGACGAAGGGCCATTTGTGGCACTTCAACTATCCGCTCGAGGGCGAGACCTATGACGCGGAGAATCCCGCGACCTTCATCACCGTCGCCACCACGCGGCCCGAGACCATGCTGGGCGACGCGGCGGTCGCCGTGCATCCGCAAAACGAGCGCCTTGGCCATCTGATTGGCCGCCACGCAATCCTGCCGCTGGTCGGCCGGCGCATCCCAATCGTCGGCGACGAATACGCCGATCCTGAGAAGGGCACGGGCGCGGTGAAGATCACCCCCGCGCACGACTTCAATGATTTCGACGTCGGCCGTCGCCATGATCTGCCGCTCATCAACGTGCTCGATCAGGAGGCGCGCGTCACGCTCGCCGACAATCCGGGCTTCCTCGCGGACCTTCCCGCCAGCGGCGAGCGCGACGGGCTCATCGCCGCTCTTGAAGGCAAGGATCGCAGCGCCGCGCGCAAGCTCATCGTGGAGATGATGGAGACGCGCGGCTTCTGCCCGAAGATCGAGCCGCACGTCCACATGGTTCCTCATGGCGACCGCTCCGGCGTCGTCATTGAGCCGTGGCTCACCGACCAATGGTACGTGGACGCCAAGACCCTCGCGGCGCCAGCTCTCGCTGCGGTGCGCGAAGGCAAGACCGCTTTCGTGCCGAAGAATTGGGAGAAGACCTATTTCGACTGGCTGGAGAACATCCAGCCGTGGTGCATCTCGCGCCAGCTCTGGTGGGGCCATCAGATCCCCGCATGGTATGCGCCATGGGGTGAGGTCTATGTCGCTGAGAGCGAGGAGCAGGCTTACGCGGCGGCGCTCGCCGACGGCGTGGAGCGCGGCGCGCTCAGCGTCGCGGAGGCGGATGGGCTGGCGCGTGATCCCGCGCGCTGCGCGCAGATGTTCCATCGCGACGAGGACGTGCTCGACACGTGGTTCTCCTCTGCGCTCTGGCCGTTCTCGACGCTCGGCTGGCCGCAGGGCGAGGATCCCGCGCTCGCGCGCTTCTATCCCACCAGCGTGCTCGTGACGGGCTTCGACATCATCTTCTTCTGGGTCGCCCGCATGATGATGATGGGCCTTCACTTCATGAAGGAGGCGCCCTTCCGCGACGTCTATATTCACGCCCTCGTCCGCGACGAGAAGGGCGCGAAAATGTCGAAGTCGAAGGGCAACGTCATCGACCCGCTGACGCTCATCGACCAATATGGCGCCGACGCTTTGCGCTTCACGCTGGCCGCCATGGCGGCGCAGGGGCGCGACATCAAGCTCGCCACGAGCCGCGTGGAAGGCTACCGTAATTTCGCGACGAAACTCTGGAACGCTGCGCGCTTCGCCGAAATGAACGGCTGCGCGCGCGCGGACGGCTTCACGCCCCACGGTCTGCGCCTCACGCTCAACCGCTGGATCGTGGGAGAGACGGCGCGCGCCGCCGCCGACGTCACCGCCGCGATTGAGGCCTATCGCTTCAACGACGCCGCCAACGCCGTCTATCGTTTCGTCTGGAACGTGTTCTGCGACTGGTATCTCGAATTCGCCAAGCCCATCCTGCAATCGGAAGACGGGTCTTCGCAGGATCCCGACGCGAAGGCGGAGACGCGCGCCGTCGCCGCATGGGTGATCGACGAGATCGCGAAACTGCTCCATCCGTTCATGCCCTTCCTCACTGAGGAATTGTGGGCGATCAAGGGCGCGCAGGGGCCCGCGCGGGAGGGCCCCCTCGCGCTCGCCTCATGGCCCGCCCACGCCGGCTTGCAAGACGGCGAGGCGGAGGCCGAGATCGGCCTGCTCGTCGATCTCGTCTCGGAAATCCGCTCCGTGCGCTCCGAGATGAATGTTCCGGCCTCCACGCTGATGGAGCTCGTGATCGTGGGCTCGGACGCGGCGTTGCGCACGCACCTCATGCCATGGCTTGAGACGATCAAGCGCCTCGCGCGCCTGTCGGAGGTGTCATTCGCCGTGCAGGCGCCTGCGGAATCCGCGCAGATGCTCGTGCGCGGCGCGCTCGCCGCCTTGCCGCTCGCCGGCGTGATCGACGTGGGCGCCGAGCGCGCGCGCCTCGCCAAGGAGATCGGCAAGGAGGAGAAGGAAGTTCAGAAGGTCGAGGCGAAACTCGGCAACGCGGACTTCATCGCCCGCGCGCCCGAAGAGGTGGTCGAAGAGAACCGCGAACGACGTCAGGCCTCGCTCGACCGCATCGCGCGCATGAAGGCGGCGCTCGAACGCCTCGGCTGAGGGCGCGCGCTTGTGCGTGCGCCTGCGCGCGCGTCAGGCGAGCGTCGAGAAAGCGGCGAGCGCGCGGTCGCGCGCAGCCGCGTGCTCCACGATGGGCGCCGGATAGGTCGCGCCGAGCTTCACGCCTGCGGCCGCGAGAATTTCAGCGGGCGCGAGCCATGGCGTGTGGATGAATTTCTTCGGCACCCGCGCAAGCTCCGGCACATGTGCGCGCACATAATCCCCCTCAGGGTCGAAGCGTTCGCCCTGCACCATGGGATTGAAGATGCGGAAATAGGGCGCGGCGTCCGCGCCGCTGCCCGCCACCCATTGCCAGCTCGCGGGATTGTTGGCGGGGTCGGCGTCGCACAACGTGTCCCAGAACCATTCCTCGCCAACGCGCCAGTCGACGAGAAGATGCTTCACGAGGAATGAGGCGACGATCATGCGCACGCGATTGTGCATGTAGCCCGTGCGCCACAATTCGCGCATGCCTGCGTCAACGATCGGATAGCCCGTGCGGCCCAAGCGCCAGGCCTTCAGGGTCGCCGCGTCTGGCTTGCGCCAGGGGAAGTGATCAAACCGCGGCTGATGGTTGCGCGTGGCGAGTTGCGGATTGTGATAGAGCAGATGAAACGCGAATTCGCGCCAGCCTATCTCCGACAGAAACTTCGTCGCGCCTTTGGCGAGTTTCGGGTTCTCCGCCTCAAGGTGGCGCGTCGCGTGGAGGACGCTGCGCGGCGAGATTTCGCCGAAACGCAGATGCGGCGACAGGCGCGAGGTCGAGGGCTTGGCGGGCAAGTCGCGCTCCTGCGCATAGACCTCAAGCCCGCTCTTGAAGAAGGCCTTCAGCCGCGCTTTGGCGCCGGCTTCGCCCGGCGTCCATTCATCGCGCATGCCGCCGGCCCAATCGGGTTTCGTCGGCAGGAGCGCGAGGTCTTCAATCTTCGCGCGTTTGGGCGCCTTGCGCGGCCAGTCGGCGGCCGTGATCTTGCGCGGCGCGGGCAGGGGCGCGCCTGTGTCGCCCAGCGCCTGATGGGCGCGCCAGAACGGCGTGAAGACGCGCATGGGCTGGCCCGCCTGCGTCGTCACTTCCCACGGCTCGCGCAGAAGCTGGCCGCAATAGCTGTTCGCCTCAAGGCCCGCCTCAAGCAAAGCGGCCTTGACCGCCTTGTCGGTCTCGATCGCCTCCGCGCCATAGCGGCGCGTCCAGTAGACCGCGCCTGCGCCCAAAGCCTGCGCGATGGCGGGCAGATCGGCGTGGTTGGCTTCAACGATGTCGAGACGGCCGCCGATCTTCTCGAGCGCGGCCGCATGGGCGCCAAGCGAATGATGCAGCCACCAGCGAACCGCGGCGCCGAGCGCGCGACCCTCCGAGCGGCCGGCGTCGAAGACATAGAGGCAGATCAGCGGGCGGCCCGACGCCGCCGCCGCGTGCAGCGCCGGTTGGTCCGACAGGCGCAGATCGTCGCGGAACCAGACAAGGGCGGGGGCGTCGGCGGCGGGCATGGGCGGGCGTCTTTCATGACAGGGACAACACCTGTCATTTACGCACGGACGCCGCCGCCGGATGCCTGCGGACGTCCTTGCCCCGCCCCTTCCGTCAGACGTTCAGCTCAAGAATCTCCACGCCGCGGATGCGGTCGATGAGATAGACGAGCCCGCGTCCGTCGATCGTCACGTCATTGGAGGAGGCGCGCTCCTGTCCCGGCGCCGGATCGGGCAGGTAATGGGCGACCCGTTTTGGCGCGAAAGGATCGGCCACGTCGAAGACCTGGAGGCCTTGCGCGAACCAGGCGAAGGGAATGACCGTGCCGTTGAAGCGCTCGGAGGGTTGGTGGCAACCGGTCATCTTGGGCTGGGTCGCGCCGTCCTTGTCGAGGCCCGGCACGTTGATTGTGGCGATGGGCGTCGGCAGGCTTTCCACCGAAATGTCATAGACCCACGCAAAGGCTGGCGCGGAGGGGCGCAATTGCGCCACGTCCTCATCGGCCACCACCATGATGTCGCGGCCCTTCAGTTTCTGCGGGATCACAAGGCAAGTGTGGGTGGGATGAGGGAAGGCGGGGCTGCGCCGGTCATGGCCCACCATTTTCGGCTTCGACAAATCGGAGATGTCGAGAATGTAGAAGCCGTGGTGCCAATAGCTCACATAGAGCCGGTCGCCCATGCGCAACGGATGGTGACACTTGGGCGTGACCAAATCATCCCACGGATAATGTTCGCCGCCGGCTTTCCACTGGCCGGGAATCCACCAGCGCGACACTTCGCGCGGTCGCGCAGGGTCGATGAGATCGAGGATGACGACGATATATCCCACATAGCCATCCGCCGTCGCCGACACATAAGCGTAGCGTCCATCGAAATCGTAGCGATGCACGCCCGCGCCGCCCGTCTCCCATTTCGTGATGAGCTTCGGCGCCGAAGGGTTCTCGACGTCGTAGATGGTGAGCCCGCCGGAGAAGCCTTCGCCCGCGTTCGCTCCGTTCGTCTCATGATTGACGATCATCACGCCGTCGCGGGCGCGCACCTTGTGGGAGTGCCAGCCCTCCGGCATGTCGATGCGCGCGAGCTGACGCGGATTGGCGGGGTCCGACACGTCGTAAAGGCTCGTGCCGCCCGGCGCGCGCATATGGCCGACGAAGAGCACGTCGCCCTCGACCCAGACCTGCCCGCCGCCCGGACAATCAATTCGGCCCACGCGCTTGACGTTCCAACCCTCAGCCATCGCGATTCCTCCATTTTCGCGGCACGATAGGCGATCCTGAGCCTGCGCGCGAGGGGGCGGGGCGGGGGGCTGGACAAGCCGCGCGGCCATGGCAAACTGTCCCGTGAAAAGGCGCGCGAAAGCGCCGGACAGGGAGGAAGACATGATCTCAAGGCGCGGCGTCGTTCAATCAGGCGTGGGCGGACTTCTCGCTTCGGCTCTGGGGCCTGTCACCGTGTTCGGTCAGTCGGCCGCCACCTATCCCGAAAAGCCCATCCATTCGATCTGCATGTTTCCGCCGGGCTCCGGCGCGGACATCACCGTCCGCTTCTTCGCCAAGAAGCTGAGCGAGGTCGCGGGCAAGCCTGTGGTGGTGGAGAACCGCGCCGGCGCCTTCGGCAACATCGCCTCGGAGGCGGTCGCGCGCGCCAAGCCAGACGGCTACACGATTTACATCGCGCCCGGCTCTTCCGTTCTGGCGGCGGCGAAACATCTGTTCAACAAACTGCCGTTCGATCCGGTGAACGATTTCGAGCACGTCACCACGCTCGCGCGTCTGCCGTTCCTTTTGCTGGTGCGCGGCGACGGCCCCTATAAGAGCGTCGCCGACCTCACCGCCGACCTGAAGGCGAAGGGCGACAAGGCGTCTTATGGATCAGTCGCCAATACGGGCCTTGTGAGCAGCGAGCTTTATAAAGCGGCGTTCGGGCTCAAGACGGTGGAGATCAAATACAAAGATCCGCAAACCATGCTCAACGATCTCATCGGCGGCAATCTCGCCTTCGTGCATCTTGATCCCACAAGCGGTCTCGGCCAGCTCAAATCCGGGAAGGTGCGCGCGCTCGCTTCGAGCGCGGCGGAGCGCATGAAGGCGCTGCCCGACGTGCCCAGCGCGGCGGAGGCGGGGATCGCCAATTCCAATCTCACGGCCTGGTGGTCGGTGCACACGCCCGCGAAGACGGATCCCGCGATTCTCGCCAAGCTCGAAGGCTGGTTCAACGCCATTGCGCCGCAGCCCGACGTGGTGAAATTCCTCGCCGACATCGGCGTGGATTCCTACCCCGGCGATTCCGCAAAGCTGAAGAAACTGCTCGCCGACGACATTCAGGCCTGGGGCCGCTATGTGGAGCTCGCCAAGATCGAGAAGCTGTGAGGCTGTCGCTGGATCACCAATGAAGACTGCGCGCGGGGACGCGCGCGGTCCGTTCAGCGCCTCATTGGAGCGCGCGCATCCGCTAGAATCCGCGATTTGACCGCGTGGCGAAACGCACCGCTTCCTCCGCCGCGCGGAACAAGGCGGTGGCCTTGTTCACGCATTCGCGGTGCTCCGATTGCGCGTCAGAATCGTATACGATGCCCGCGCCCGCCTGCGCGTGCATCATCCCGTCCTTGATGACCGCCGTGCGCAGCACGATGCACGTGTCCATCTCGCCGGCCGCGCCGAAATAGCCGATGCAGCCTGCGTAGATGCCGCGCTTGTCGGTCTCCAGCTCGTCGATGATCTCCATGGCGCGCACTTTCGGCGCGCCCGACACCGTCCCCGCCGGAAAACCCGCGCAAAGCGCATCGATCACGTCGCGGCGCGGATCGAGCTCGCCCTCGACGTTCGACACGATGTGCATCACGTGGCTGTAGCGCTCGATGAAGAACTGATCCGTCACCTCGACGCTGCCGATCTTCGCCACGCGGCCGACGTCGTTGCGCCCGAGATCGAGCAGCATGAGATGTTCGGCGCGCTCCTTGGGATCGGCGAGCAATTCCTGCGCGAGCGCTGCGTCTTCCGCCGGCGTCTTGCCGCGCCAGCGCGTGCCGGCGATGGGGCGGATCGTCACCTTGCCTTCGCGCACGCGAACGAGGATCTCCGGCGAGGAGCAGACGATCTGAAATCCGCCGAAATCGAGATGGCAGAGGAAGGGCGCAGGGTTCACGCGGCGCAGGGCGCGAAAGAGCGAGAAGGCGGGCAAGGAGAAGGGCGCGGTGAAACGCTGCGACAGGACGACCTGAAAAATATCGCCGGCGCGGATGTAGTCCTTCGCCTTCTCCACCATGTCGAGATAGCGCGCTTCCGGCGTGTTTGGGACAGGGGAGGGCGCCGACGCGCCGGGCTCCATCTGCGGCGCCTCGTGGGTGAGGGGGCCTTCGAGAACGCGCACCACGCGTTCGATCCGCGCCTGCGCCGCCTCATAGGCCGCGCGCGCGTTCACGCCCTTTTGCGGACGCACAGGCGTGACGACGCTCATCTCATCGCGCACGGAATCGAACACGACCATCAGGGTCGGGCGGATCATCACCGCGTCGGGCACGCCGATGGGATCAGCCTTCGCCGGCGCGAGGCGCTCCATCTGGCGCACCATGTCGTAGCCGAGATAGCCGAACACGCCGGCCGCCATGGGCGGCAAGCCGGCGTCAGGCTCCACGCTGCTTTCGGTGATGAAGGCGCGCAACGCGTCGAGCGGCGCGCCGGGGCAGGGCGTGAACGCATCGGGACGCGTGAGCGCGTCGCGGTTGATTTCGCTCGCTTCGCCCTGCGCGCGCCAGATCGCGTCCGGCTCCATGCCGATCATGGAATAGCGCCCGCGCGCGGCCCCGCCCTCGACGGATTCCAGCAGGAACGTGTTGGCGGCCTGCGCTGCGGAGAGCTTCAGATAGGCTGAGACCGGCGTCTCCAGATCGGCGACCAGCGTCGCTGACACGAGGCGCGCGCGCCCATTGTCATAGGCTTGCGCGAAGTCCTCGAATGAAATGCCGGTCATGCTGCGGTCCGTTCAATTCTGCTCGCCGCCGACGACCATGCGCACGGCCGCCTCGTTGATGCGCACGCCGATGTCCTCCTGCGTGCGCGCGATGAATTGCTGCAGGATGTCCTCGGTGATGGCGTCGCGCAGGCGCGGCGCGATGGCGGTGATGAACGGGCTGTCGCCGTCGAAGGGCGGTGTCGCGGAATCGAGCACCTTGAAGACGACGCGCTCAGGCCCATTGGCGGCGGAGGCGACGGCGCCCACGCCGATGGAGAAGGCGCGCGCGACAGCAGACGGCGGCAGGCTTTGTGATCCGGAGCGCTTCACGTCAGGCGCGAGCTGCGCCTCAAGGCCGGCGACCTTCGCCACGGCCTCGACGCTCTCGCCCGCTTCGATGCGCTTGATGAACTCAGCGGCCTTGCGCTGCAACGCGCGGTCGGTCTCCTCCTCGGTCCACGCCTTGACGACGCGATCGCGCACTTCCGCAAGCGTGCGGTCGCGGGCGGGATCGATTGCGGCGATCTCAAACCACACATAGCCGTTGTCGCGGGTGTTCAGCACGTCGTTGTCGACGCCGATGTCGGAGGCGAAGATCGCGCGCAAGAGATCCGCGCGCTCCGGCAGATCGGCGACGGGCGCTCCGTCGCGATCTTGTCCGAGCTGGTCGAGGGCGTCGATGGCGCGCGCTTGCAGGTTGAGCGCGCTCGCCGCCTCCGCCAGCGTCTTGCCGGAGGTGCGCTGATCCTCGATGCGGTCACGCGCCTTCATCGCCTCGTCGCGCGCGCGCCGTTCCGCGATCTCGCGCTTCGCGTCGCTTGCGACCTCTTCGAAGGGCTTCGTCGATTGCGGCGCGATCTTGCGCACGCGCAGGAGCGCGTGGCCGAAGGCGGTTTGCAGCGGCTCGCCGATCTCGCCTTCCTTCAGCGCGAAAGCGGCCTGCGCCACGGCGGGATTGGCGAACTCGCCCCATGTAATGAAGCCGAGCGACACGTCCTTGTCGGAGAGGCCGCGTTCGGCGGCGAGCGCCTCGAAGGCCGCGCCGGCCTTCGCCTTCTCCAGCGCGGCGCGCGCTTCAGCCTCGGTGGGATAGACGATCTGCTGCACGTCGCGCCGCTCGGGCTGCGAATAGCGCGCCTTCGACTGCTCATAGAGCGCGCGCGCGTCGGCGTCGGAAATGCGGGCGGGATCGGCGAGCGTCGCAGGCGAGACGGCGAGGATGGTCACGCGGCGATATTCGGGCGCGCGGAACGACGCCTTGTTCGTCTCGTAATAATCCTTGAGCGCGTCCTCCGTCGGCGCGCCAACCGGATCGATCTTTGAGGCCGGCAAAACGAAGAACTCCACGCTGCGCGTCTCGGCGTCGTACTGGTGCACGGCTTCAAGCAAAGCGCGCGGCGCTTGGGCTTCGCCCGCGATGGAGAGCGCGAGCTCGCGGCGCACATAAGTCTGGCGCTGCTCCTGCACGAAACGCTGCTCGCTAGGATAGCCCGCCTCGCGCAAAGCGTCGTTGAAACGCTGACGGTCGAACTGGCCCGTGGCGCCGTGGAAGGTGGGATCGTTGACGATGGCCTGCGCGATGTCGCGTTCCGCCATGGCGAGGCCCATGGATTTCGCGCGCTGGTCGAGGGCGGCGTCGGAAATGAGGCGGGAGAGCACGGCCCGGTCCACGCCCACCGCGCGCGCCTGATCGGAGGTGATGGCGCGGCGCGTCTCGCGTTGCAGGTTCTGGAGCTGGGTCTGGTAGGCGGCGCGATAGGTCTCCGTCGAGATCTCCACGTCGCCGACCTTGGCGACGTTGGACACGCCGATGCCGCGGAAAATGTCGCCGATGCCCCAGATCGCGAAGCTGAGGATCAGGATGCCGAACAGGATGGTCACGACCGTCTTGCCGAGCCAGCTTTTGGAAGCCCGGCGCATGCCTTCCAGCATTTTCGTCTCGTCCTTGTGCGCATCGGGCGGCCGGGCCGCCCCTGTCTGGTGAAGGGCCCTCATAGCCGCTGGAGGCGGCTTTGCATAGCGCGCGCGCTCTGCTAACGCCGGGGCCTCTCTCTCGCCAAGGAGCGCCCATGTCCGCCTCTCCCCGTCCCCTCGTCGCCGGCAATTGGAAGATGAACGGCCTTAAGGCCGCGCTGGCCGAGATCGAGGCCATGGCGCAGGGCTATGACGCCCCCTTGCGCGCGCGGATCGACATGCTGGTGTGCCCGCCCGCCACCCTCGCAGCCTCGGCCGTGACAGTCGCTGCCGGGCGGATCGCCATCGGCGGGCAGGACTGCCACCCCAAGGCGTCGGGCGCCCATACCGGCGATCTCTCTGCGGACATGCTGAAGGACGCCGGGGCGTCTTACGTCATCGTCGGCCATTCGGAGCGGCGCGCCGACCATGGGGAGACGAGCGCCGTCGTGAAAGCCAAGGCGGAGGCGGCCCTGCGGGCGGGCCTCGTCGCCATCGTTTGCGTCGGCGAGACGGAGGCCGAGCGCAAGGCCGGACGCACGCTCGAGGTCGTGGGCGCGCAGCTGCGCGAGTCCCTGCCCAATGGGGCGAGCGCCGCGGGCGTCGTCATCGCCTATGAGCCGGTCTGGGCGATCGGCACGGGAATGACGCCGACCGCGGGCGACGTCGCCGAGGTTCACGCCTTCCTGCGCGCGGAACTGGGCAAGGCCATGGGCGGGGAGGGCGCCGGCGTGCGCATTCTGTATGGCGGATCGGTGAAGCCCTCGAACGCGGCGGAGCTGATGGGCGTGTCGAACGTCGACGGCGCGCTTGTGGGCGGCGCGAGCCTCAACGCGAAGGATTTTCTGGGCATCGCCGCCGCCTATCGCTGAGGGTCTTTTGGGCCGCGCGGTCCGGTGCGCGCCCTTCTTGGACCGCGCGCGCATGGGTTCGCGCAATCAGCCGACGCGCGCTTCCAGTAGCCCGAGCGCGGTTTCAAGCGCCGCGCGGCGCACCTGCGCGCGGCCGATGTCGCCGAAGCGCATCTCAACCGGGCGCACGTCCTCGCCGCGGCGCGCGCTGGCGAAATGAACGAGGCCGACGGGCTTGTGCGGCGAGCCGCCGCCGGGCCCCGCCACTCCCGTGATCGACACCGCGACGTCGGCGCGCGAACGATCGAGCGCGCCCTGCGCCAGCGCCGCAGCGGTTTCAGCGCTCACCGCGCCGTGGGCTGCGAGAACCGCGTCCGGCACGCCGAGCATCTCCTGTTTCGCCTCGTTGGAATAGACGACGAAGCCGCGCTCCACCACGGCGGAAGAGCCGGGGATCTCCGTGAGGAGTCCCGCAAGCAATCCGCCCGTGCAGGATTCCGCCACAGCGATCTTCAGCCCCTTTTCGTTTGCGCGCGCAATGAGGCTTGCGGCGCGGGCGATGAGCGCCGCGTCGAACGCCGCGCTCATTCCTCGCTCCAGGGCAGGCGGATCGTGGCGAGCGCCTGTGCGGCGATCCCCTCGCGCCGACCGGTGAATCCGAGCTTCTCCGAGGTCGTCGCCTTGATGGCGACGCGGCCCAGCGGCAGGCCGCAGATGCGCGCCACGCTTGCGCGAATGGCGTCGCGGTGCGGGCCGATCTTCGGCGCCTCGCAGACGATGGTCGCGTCGAGATGGGCGATCACGCCGCCGCGCGCGGCCACGCGCGCCGCCGCGTCCTTGAGGAACACATCCGAAGCCGCGCCCTTCCAGCGCATGTCGGAAGGCGGGAAATGCGCGCCGATGTCGCCGTCCGCCAGCGCGCCGAGAATGGCGTCCGTCAGCGCATGCAGCAAAACGTCGGCGTCGGAATGGCCGACGAGCCCCGCATCATGGGCGATCTTCACGCCGCCAAGCCACACGTGGTCGCCCGGCCCGAAGGCGTGCACGTCATAGCCGAGGCCGGTGCGGACATCGGGCAGCTCCATGAGAAGACGCGCCTGCGCCATGGCGAAATCCTCCTGCGTGGTGAGTTTGACATTGCCTGTTTCGCCGGGAAACGCGCGCACCTCATGGCCGGCCCAGCGCGCGAGCGCGGCGTCGTCGGGCATGTCGGCCCGTCCAGCCGCGGCGGCGCGTTCATGGGCGTCGCGAATGAGGCGGAAGGCGAAGGCCTGCGGCGTCTGCACCGCGCGCACGCCTGCGCGATCCACGTCGTCGAGGAGCGTCTCGTCGGCGCCTGCGGTCTTCAGCGCATCGACCACAGGCAGAGCGGGAACGGCGGCGCCGTGCGCGCGCGCCGTCGCGACCGCCGCGCGGATGAGCCGCGCGCTGGCGAAGGGCCGCGCCGCGTCATGGATGAGCACGACGGCGGGCGCCGATGCGTCAAGCGCGCGCAGGCCCGCGAGCACGCTCTCCTGTCGCGTGGCGCCGCCGGCGGTCCAGCGCTGGGCAGGCAGGCCGACGACGGCGGCCTCGAACAAAGCGCAGTCGTCGGGGTGAATGACGGGGAGAATGCGCGCCCCGGGCAAGGCGGCGGCGAGCCCTTCGATGGTGCGCGCCAGCACGGGCCGGCCGGCGAGCGAGCGATATTGCTTCGGCGGACCCTCGCCGGCGCGCTGACCGCGTCCGGCCGCAACCAGCACGACCGCGACATCCGCGAAGCTCGTCTCGTCGCCCGCGCCCTGCGTCATTTCGTCCTTCCCGAAGCCCGCGTCATGTTGCCGGGGATGTTCCGCGTTTCCGGCCCAAGGTCAATGAGCGCCGGCCCAATGGCGGCGGAGGCGCCCCAGCGTCATTTCCGAAATTGCGCAGCGCACAATTTTTTGCTTATGATCTGGGCATGCTTTCGGCTGCACAAGATTTAAGCACTCCGATCCGGATCGGGCCGGTCGTCCTGACCGGGCGGGCCGTGCTTGCGCCCATGTCGGGTGTGACCGACATCGGGATGCGGCGGGTCGCCCATGCGGCCGGGGCCTCGCTCGTCGTGTCGGAAATGGTCGCTTCTGACGAGTTCGTGCGCGGCTGCGAGGAGAACCGCCTGCGCGCCGAAGGGGCGGGGATCGCCCCCCACGTCCTTCAGATCGCCGGCTGCGACCCGCGCTGGATGGGGGAGGCCGCGCGACTGGCGGAGGCCTCGGGCGCCGACGTCGTGGACATCAACATGGGGTGCCCGGCCAAGCGGGTGACCGGCGGCTATGCGGGGTCCGCGCTCATGCGCGCGCCAGACCATGCGCTCGCCCTGATCGAGGCCACGGTGGCGGCGGTGAAAATCCCCGTGACGCTGAAAATGCGCCTCGGCTGGGACGAGGCGAGCCTCAACGCGCCGCAGATCGCCGCGCGGGCGGAAGCGGCCGGCGTGCGGCTCATCACCATCCATGGGCGCACGCGCCAGCAGTTTTACAAGGGCCGGGCGAACTGGGCCGCCATCGCCCGCGTCGTCGAGGCCACAGGCCTGCCCGTCATCGCCAACGGCGATTGCGCGACCGCTGACGACGCCCGCGCCATGCTGGCCCAGAGCGGAGCGGCGGGCGTGATGATCGGCCGCGCCGCCGTAGGCCGGCCCTGGCTCGTGGGGGAGATCGCCCGCGCGCTCGACGGCGGGCTTCAAGGATCGCCGGCGGCGCCCCTGAGCGCCGCGGACAAGCGCGACGGCGCGCTCGCCCATCTGGAGTCCCTGCTGGAGACCATGGGGCCGCAGGCGGGCCTGCGCCACGCGCGCAAACATCTGTCGGCCTATTGCGACCACGCTGGCGCCCTCGGCAGCGAGGCGGGGCGGGATTTGCGTCTGCGCCTCGTCACGACGGAGGACGCGCGCGAGGCCCGCGCTTTGCTTTCCCGCGCCTTTGACCTTGCGACCCTGCCGGAGGCCGCCTGATGAAAGAAGACGCCCCCATGCGTCCTGCAGCGGACGCCGCGCAGGTTCTGGGCGCTCTGCCCCATCCGGTGATGACCGTGGACCCTGAGGGGCGGATCGTGGACGCCAACGCCGCCTGCGAGGCGTTTTTTCATATGAGCCAGAGCCAGTTGCGCCGCAGCCGCCTCGAGGACCTCCTGCCGTTCGGCTCGCCGATCCTGAGCGTGGCCGAGGACGCGCGCCAGCGCCGGTCCACGGTGAACGAATACCGCGTGGACATCAGCACGCCCCGCATCGGTCCGGATCGATTGGTGGACGTGAACGCCGTCCCCCTTGGCTCAGATGCTGAATTTATAGTCATAATGCTTCAAGAACGCACAATCGCCGATAAAATGGACAGGCAATTGACGCATCGAGGGGCAGCCCGTTCGGTCTCGGCGCTCGCCGCCATGCTGGCTCACGAGATCAAGAACCCGCTCTCGGGCATTCGCGGCGCGGCGCAATTGCTGGAGCCGGGGCTTGAGGATTCCGACCGGGCCCTGACCCGGCTCATCTGCGACGAAACCGACCGCATCGTGAAGCTCGTCGACCGAATGGAGGCCTTCTCAGACGAACGTCCGGCCGAGCGCGAGGCGGTGAACATCCATTTCGTGCTCGACCACGTGAAACGGGTCGCGCAGGCGGGTTTTGGACGGCATATCCGCTTCGTGGAGAGCTATGACCCCTCCTTGCCGCCCGTCCACGCCAATCGCGACCAATTGATTCAGGTCTTCCTAAATCTCGTGAAGAACGCCGTGGAAGCCATTGGCGGAGATGCGATTGATGGCGAAGTGGAGCTGACGACCGCCTTCCGTCCCGGGGTGCGGATGCGCGTCGCGGGCTCCGCCGCCCCGGTCGCTCTGCCGCTCGAATTCTGCGTGCGCGACAATGGGCCGGGCGTCGCCTCCGAGATCGTGGACAATCTGTTCGACCCCTTCGTGACCAACAAAGCGAGCGGAACTGGCCTCGGCCTTGCATTGGTTGCGAAGATCATCGGCGGCCATGGCGGGATCATCGAATGTGAGTCCCAACCGCGCCGCACGACGTTCAGAGTTCTTATGCCGATGCACGCGCCGCGCGACGGGCGGCAGGGCTCCGGCGAAGCATAGAGGTTTCGATCCCGCGAGGGATCGTCAGTCGGCGCCCGCGCCGGCGCGCATTCCAGGAGACAGGCGCCCATGGCGAGCGGAAGCATTTTGGTGGCCGACGACGACGCCGCCATTCGCACCGTCCTCAACCAGGCGCTGTCGCGCGCGGGATATGAAGTGCGGGTGACAGGGGCGGCCTCCACCCTGTGGCGCTGGGTGCAGGCGGGGGAGGGCGACCTCATCATCACCGATGTCGTGATGCCTGACGAGAACGCCTTTGATCTCCTGCCGCGCATTAAGAAGCTGCGGCCTGATCTGCCGATCATCGTCATGAGCGCGCAGAACACGTTCATGACCGCCATCAAAGCGTCCGAGCGCGGCGCCTATGACTATCTGCCCAAGCCCTTCGACCTGAAGGACCTTGTCGCCATCGTCGGCCGCGCGCTGAGCCAGCCGAAAGCCCGCGTTCCGCGGGAGACGCACGGCCCCGAGGAAATGGAGGGCATGCCCCTCGTCGGCCGGTCGCCGGCCATGCAGGAGATCTACCGCACCCTCGCGCGGCTGATGCAGACGGACCTCACCGTCATGATCACGGGCGAGTCCGGCACCGGCAAGGAGCTCGTGGCGCGCGCGCTGCATGATTACGGCAAGCGCCGCGGCGGGCCCTTCGTCGCCATCAACATGGCGGCCATTCCGCGCGACCTGATCGAGAGCGAATTGTTCGGCCACGAGAAGGGGGCCTTCACCGGCGCCAACGCGCGCTCCGTGGGCCGGTTCGAACAGGCCGAAGGCGGCACGCTCTTCCTCGACGAGATCGGCGACATGCCCATGGAGGCGCAGACCCGCCTTCTGCGCGTGCTCCAGCAAGGCGAATACACGACCGTCGGCGGCCGCGCGCCCATTCGCACCAACGTGCGCATCGTCGCCGCCACGAACAAGGATCTGCGCGTCCTCATCCAGCAGGGCCTGTTCCGCGAAGACCTGTTCTTCCGCCTCAACGTCGTGCCGTTGCGCCTGCCGCCCCTGCGCGAGCGCTCCGAGGACATTCCCGATCTCGTGCGCCACTTCTTCAAACTCGCCGCCGAACAGGGCCTGCCGCAGAAACATGTCGACGGCGCGGCGCTCGAACGCATGAAGCGCCATCGCTGGCCCGGCAATATCCGCGAGCTTGAAAATCTCGTGCGCCGCCTCGCCGCGCTCTATCCGCAGGAGACCATCACCGAGCAGCTCGTGGAGACGGAGCTCGGCTTCGACGCGGCGCCTGCTTTTGAACAGCCCGCCGCGGCGCCCGCGCCGGGCGCCAGCGCCGGCGCGCAGGCCGGCCGCGTCGAACCGGAAAGCTCTTCGCTTTCGCTTTCGGTCGAGCATCATCTCGCCGCGCTGTTCCGCGCCCACGGCGAGCAATTGCCGCCGGCCGGGCTCTATCATCGGATCTTGCGCGAAGTGGAGGGCCCGCTGCTCTCCGCCGCGCTCGCCGCGACGCGCGGGAACCAGATCAAGGCGGCGGAGCTTCTGGGCCTTAACCGCAACACTTTGCGCAAAAAAGTCCGCGACCTCGACATCCGCCTGATGCGCTCGCCGCGGTGACGTCTGCGCGGTTGCGGTTGCGCCCGCGCCTTGCTTGGGTCATGTTGCGGGCGTTTCATTCCCGCCCGATGGGCCGGAGACGCGCGCCATGGACGCCGACCTGAAAGACGTCAGACGCATCATCCGCGACCGGCTTGACGCCGAATGGCCGCAGCTGCGGATCATCGACGTCGTGGTGCGCGCCGAGGGCGATCAGGACGGCGAACCGGTTCTGACCGTCAACCTGATTTTCAAGGGCAAGTCCCCCAATGTGGATGCGGCCATGGACGCAGTCGATCGACTGCATCCTGCGATTTGGGACGCGTTCGAAGCTTTTCCCGTTTTTTCATTCATTGCCGAAAAAGAAGCGAGTTCATTGAGACGTGGCGCAAGATGATCTTCTGGCCGTCGCCGAGCGTTTGACCGACATCAGCCGTGGCAGACCCAAACAGGCTTATCTGCGAAGGGCGGTGAGCTCGACCTATTACGCCGTCTTTCATTGTCTCGCGCGATGCTGCGCGGATAGCCTTATTGGCGGAAAGGGCGCGGAGCGCAGCCCCGAGGCATGGCTGCACGTCTATCGGTCCCTCGACCACGGTTTTCCGGCCCGGCAGTTCAGGAACAGTCGCTTCAAGTCCTTTCCCCCGGCCATTCAGCAATTCGGTCGTTTGTTTTCGGAATTGCAGCTCAAGAGGAACGGCGCGGATTATGACCCCTCGAAGACGTTCGAGGTTTCGCAGGTTCGGATGGACATCGACTTCACCCGCAAAACCCTCGCCGCCTTCCGCAAGGTCGACCCCCGGGACCGGCGGGCCTTCGCCGCTTTCGTCCTGCTGAAACTGCGGGATTAGTCGGGTTTGTGGCCCGACCGCTCTGAAAATTGTCGCAATCCGGCAACACCGTTGTATTAATGCAACGTCTTTGCCTGAGTCGCGCCGCCGCGACCGGGGAGGCGGCCGTTGGGCGGCCGTTCAGTCAGGGTGCGCATGATCGACGAGTCCGCCAACGAGGAGACCGGGGGAAAGGGCGAACGCCGCTGGCTGGCGCGCCTTGGCCTCGCCGCCGTCTCGCTCGCTCTTGCGAGCGCGGTCGCCACGCTCCTGATCTTCGCTGATTACACGCCGATCTCGCCGACCAGTCAGGTCGTCCTGATCCTGTTCGGCGCGAACGCCTTCATCATCCTGTTTCTCGTCGGCATTCTCGTCGCCGAACTGCGCCGTCTCGTCGCCGCCCGCCGCGCCCAGCAGGCGGGCGCGCGCATCCACATCCGCATGGTGGCCCTGTTCTCCGGCATCGCCGCGGCGCCGGCCATCCTCATCGCGCTCGTGGGCTCGGTCACGCTCGACCGCGTGCTGAACCCGGCCTTCCTGCAGGACGTGCGCGGCTTCATCTACACGACCGGCGAGGTCGCCCGCATCTTCCGCGAGGCGCAATGCCGTGCGCTCCTTCAGGAGGCTTCGCTCACCGCCTCCGACCTCGACCGCATCGCGCCGCTGCACAGCTCCAACCGCGGCCTGTTTCTGGAATATTTCGGCGGCCGCTCGCGCATTCTGGGCTTCACGTCGGCGGCGATGATCAAGCGCGACGGTTCGGTTATCGAATATGGCACAGCGCCGTTCTCGCGCATCGTCACGCCGGAGCCCGCCGATTTCGAAGACGCGATCCGAGACGAGCCGCTGTGTCTCGTGCTCGACGAGGGACGCACGTTCGTCGCCTTGCGCGCGATGAAGAATTTTCCCGATACTTATATGTACGCCGCCCGGCCGGTCGATCCGCTGGCCACGGAATTTCCAGCGCAGGTGCGCAACCTCACCTCGCTCTACGACGCCTATGAGGGCCATCGCCGCAACATTCAGATCGCCTTCGCCACCATGTACGCGCTGATTGCGCTCATCATGCTGTTGTCGGCGACATGGCTCGGCCTGTCCGTCGCCAATCGTCTCGTGCGGCCCATTCGTCGCCTCATCAACGCGACCGATGAAGTCGCGAGCGGCAATCTCTACGCGCAGGTGCCCGTCCATCGCCGCGAGGGCGACCTCGCCCATCTGGGCGAGACCTTCAACAAGATGACGTCGGAATTACGACTCCAGCAAAACCGCCTCATCGCCGCGAGCCGGCTCAACGATGAGCGCCGCGTCTTCACGGAAGCGGTTCTGTCAGGCGTGCCGGCGGCGGTGATCGGCGTCGACTCCCATGGCGTCGTCACCGTGCTCAACCCCTCCGCCTACAAGCTCCTGCACGAAAGCGTCGAGATGGATCCCGAGGAGGCGCCCGGCCGGCCGCTCGCCGAGATCGTGCCTGAGCTAGCGCCAGCGCTCGAGGAGACGCGCCAGAGCAATATGCGCACCTATCAGGGGCAGGTCGCCATGATGCGGCGCGGACGCGAGCGCATTTTCAACGTGCGCGTGACGACCGAGCAATCCCAGAGCGACGAGCGCAATCAGGTCGTCACCCTCGACGACATCACCGATCTCGTCACCGCTCAGCGCACCTCCGCCTGGGCGGACGTCGCCCGTCGCATCGCCCATGAGATCAAAAATCCGCTCACGCCGATTCAATTGTCCGCCGAGCGGCTCAAGCGCAAATACGGCAAGGTGATCGTTGAGGACCGCGCGATTTTCGACCAGTGCACGGACACGATCGTCCGACAGGTGGACGACATCAAGCGCATGGTGGACGAGTTCTCCTCCTTCGCCCGGATGCCACGTGCGCGCCTTGAGCGCGACGACCTCAACGGCTGCGTGCGTCAGGTCGTCTTCATGATGCGCGTGGGTCATCCCGAAACCACGATTGAGGAGGATCTTCCCGATCCGCCAATCGTCACGTCCTTTGACCGGCGTCTGCTGTCGCAGGCGCTCACCAATATCGTGAAGAACGCGATGGAGGGCCTGGCCGGCGACGAGCGCGCCGACAGGCCTGCGCCGCGCGTGCGCGTGCGTGTGTCGCGCTCAGCTGACGGCGTGGTCGCCATCGACGTGATCGACAACGGCAAGGGGTTTCCCAACGAGAACCGCCAGCGCCTGCTTGAGCCCTATATGACCACGCGCGCCGAGGGCACGGGCCTTGGCCTGCCGATCGTGGCGAAAATTCTCGAAGACCACGGCGGGGGCATCGAATTGCTCGACGCGCCGGAGGGGCAGGGCGCCTGGGTGCGTCTGCATTTCCCTGACCGTCAGGAGACGACGCCCGACGGCGCCGATTTTTCACCTTTCGCCGGCGGAAACGCCCGCGCCTCAGCGTAAACACGGATAGCAGATGGCCGCTGACATTCTCATCGTTGACGACGAAGCCGACATCCGCGACGGCGTGGCGGGCATCCTCTCCGACGAGGGCCATTCCACCCGCACGGCGAAAAACTCCGACGAGGCGCTGGCCGCCATCGAGGCGCGACGGCCCCATCTCGTCTTTCTCGACATCTGGATGCAGGGCTCGCGCCTCGATGGTCTGCAATTGCTGGAGATCATCAAGGAGCAGCATCCCAGCCTGCCGGTGGTGATGATCTCGGGCCACGGAAATATCGAAACGGCGGTCTCAGCCATCAAGCTCGGCGCCTATGACTTCATCGAGAAACCGTTCAAGGCGGATCGGCTGGTGCTCGTCGCCGACCGCGCGCTGGAGGCCTCCCGTCTCAAGCGCGAGGTGAGCGAATTGCGCGCCCGCGCCGGCGCCACCAACCGCATCGTCGGGCGCTCGTCGGTGATGAACCAGTTGCGGCAGGTCATCGAGCGCGTCGCCCCCGCCAATTCCCGCATCATGGTGACGGGCGCGTCAGGCGCCGGGAAAGAACTGATCGCGCGCGTCATCCATGAGGCATCGCCGCGCGCGCAGGGGCCGTTCGTGGCGCTGAACGCCGCAAACATCACGCCGGAGTCCATGGAGGTGGAGTTGTTCGGCGTCGAGGGCGCCGACGCGAAAGCGCGCAAGGTCGGCGCGCTGGAGGAGGCCCACGGCGGCACGCTCTATCTCGATGAAGTCGCCGACATGCCGCGCGAGACGCAAAACCGCATCCTGCGCGTGCTGGTCGATCAGAATTTCCAGCGCGTGGGCGGGGCCACGCGCGTGAACGTGGACGTGCGGATCATCTCTTCCACCAGCAAGGACATGACGGCGGCCATCGCGGACGGCGCCTTCCGTGAGGATCTCTTTCATCGTCTGTCGGTCGTGCCGATCCGCGCGCCCGCGCTCAGCGAGCGCCGCGAGGACATTCCCGAACTCGTCGATTACTTCATGGAGCAATTGTCGGCCTCAGGCGGCCTGCCGCGCCGGCGGATCGGGGCGGACGCCATGGCCGTCCTCCAGAGCCACGACTGGCCGGGCAACATCCGCCAGCTGCGCAACAACGTCGAGCGGCTGATGATCCTCGCCAGCGGCGATCCGGAGGCGGAGATCACAGCCGAGATGCTGCCCTCCGAGATCGGCGCGCTCGTGCCCTCGACCCCCAACGGCTCGGGCGGCGAAAAGCTGATGAGCCTGCCCCTTCGCGAGGCCCGCGAAGTGTTCGAGCGCGAATATCTGGTCGCCCAGATCAGCCGCTTCGGGGGCAATATCTCGCGCACGGCGGAGTTCATCGGGATGGAGCGCTCGGCGCTCCACCGCAAGCTGAAATCGCTTTCCATCGACTGATTGCGCGGCGCGCGCAACGGAACGGCGCCGGAAAAGGCGGCGCCGGCGCCCAAAAGGGGATGTCGATAAACCCGGCGCGTCCTTTACTTGATTTCGGGCTCATGCAATGTCTGAAAGCGACGCAAGTCTAAGGGCCCGCGATCCGATCGTGGGCTAAAAGGGGTTACGACATGGCGACTGAACGCGCCCAAAACCTACAGGACACTTTTCTGAACTATGTTCGGAAAAACAAAGTTCCGCTCACCATCTTCCTCGTCAACGGCGTGAAGCTTCAGGGCGTCGTGACCTGGTTCGACAACTTTTGTTTGCTGCTGCGCCGCGACGGGCACTCGCAACTCGTCTACAAGCACGCCATATCCACGATCATGCCGGGCGCGCCGATCTCGATGTTCGAGCCGGCGGAAGAGGGCGGGAGCGTCCCGCAATCGTGAGCGCGCCGGCTGAAGCGGAGCGCTTTTGACCGACGTCCACGCCAGCCCTGACGACGCCCGCCGCCCGGACGGTTTCGACCCCGAGCGCGCGGCGGCGGAGCGCACGCGCGCCCTCGTCGTCGGCCCCTACCTGACCGAACGCGCCGCCGCGCGCGCCGAAGGCGGCGCCCGCGCGCTTGTGACGCGCGACCCCCACGCCCGCATCGCGGAGGCGGAGGGGCTTGCGCGCGCCATCGACCTCGACGTGGCGGGCTGCGAAATCGTCTCCCTCTCCCAGATCCGCCCCGCGACCTTTCTGGGGACCGGCAAGGTGGAGGAGATCGCCGAGCGCGTGAAAGCCGAGGAGGCGAGCCTCGTCATGGTGGATTGCGCGCTCTCGCCCGTGCAGCAACGCAACCTCGAAAAAGCGTTCTCCGCCAAGGTGATCGACCGGACCGGCCTGATCCTGGAGATTTTCGGCCGGCGCGCGCGCACGCGCGAAGGCGCGCTTCAGGTCGAGCTGGCTCATCTCGCGTACCAGAAATCCCGCCTCGTGCGCTCATGGACCCATCTTGAGCGTCAGCGCGGCGGCTTCGGCTTCCTGGGCGGCCCCGGCGAAAGTCAGATCGAAATCGACCGGCGGCTCATTCAGGACCGCATCACGCGCATCGAGCGCGAGCTTGAGACGGTGAAGAAGACCCGCGGCCTGCATCGCAAGCAAAGGCAGGACGTGCCTTATCCGGTCGTGGCGCTCGTGGGCTACACAAACGCCGGAAAGTCTACGCTTTTCAATCGGCTGACGCGGGCGGAAGTCCTCGCCAAGGACATGCTGTTCGCCACGCTCGACCCGACCCTGCGCGCCGTGCGCCTGCCCCATGGCGAGCGCATCATGCTCTCCGACACGGTGGGCTTCATCTCCGACCTGCCGACCATGCTGGTCTCGGCCTTCCGCGCGACGCTTGAGGAGGTCATCTCGGCCGACGTCGTGCTGCATGTGCGCGACATCTCCCATGAGGACACGCAGGCGCAGAGCGCCGACGTGCAGCAGATCCTTGAGGAGCTGGGCGTCGATCCCCATGATCCGCGGCTCATGGAGGTCTGGAAC
>Ga0315899_10001681_pt1 | contig 25182 bp, 16 predicted proteins | sample LakEriMetagenome_2_FD_203518 | JGI IMG/M metagenome (GOLD analysis project Ga0315899, IMG submission 203518) | Freshwater fungal communities from buoy surface, Lake Erie, Ohio, United States - Buoy 4 MA112 | ecosystem: Environmental > Aquatic > Freshwater > Lake | place: USA: Lake Erie, Ohio... | reverse complement strand
AACTGTGGTAGTGGTTAGGCAGATTGTACTGGAGTAGAAACTTTCGCAGAAGGCAGTTCACGCAAAGACCGCAGAGGGAGATGCACGCAGAGTTCGCAAAGTAGAATTCACTTAGAAATTTCGAAGGGAGCCTTCTCTGCGTGATTTTTACTCTGCGCACTTTGCGAGAAATCCCCCTCTGCGCACTTTGCGAGAAACTCCCCTCTGCGCACTTTGCGAGAACTCCCTCTGCGGGCTCTGCGAGAAACTCCCTCTGCGCACTTTGCGAGAAACTCCCTCTGCGGTCTTTGCGAGAACTCCCCTCTGCGCACTTTGCGAGAACTCCCTATGCGGGCTCTGCGAGAAACTCCCTCTGCGGTCTTTGCGAGAACTCCCCTCTGCATGAAAACCCAACCTCACACCACCATCAAATTACACCCCCTCACATCCGCAAAATCAAACCGCCCCGTCACTTCAAAACGTCCATCACCATACACCACGCCTAAGTCCTGCGTGGCGATGAACGCACACGAATCGACATTCGCCAGATCCATGATGTTGAGTCCGCCTTTGCCGGTGGGGAAATTGCTCAGCGGATCCTGCACATCGCGCACGGTCACTGCCATCCACGGCGGACAACGAAACACACCCTCGCCCTGCGAATAAGCCTGCGACAATAATTCCGTCATACCATACTCACTGTGCACGTGCGCCAACTGAAACGCGGTCTTCAGCACACGATGCACCTCTTCGCGAATCATCTCTTTGCGACGGCCCTTCATACCGCCCGTCTCCATGAAAATCGTATGCGGCAGAGCGGTGGGCATGGCCTCCGCGAAATCAAGCAGCGCAAACGTGACACCGAGCACCAGATTCTTTTTGCCTTCCGCCTCAGAGCGCACCAACGCGTCGCGCAACTCCTCGTGATGCTTTAGAAAAAAACCACTGCCGGGCAGCGCCTGTGCGATGAGCTCCTCGGCCATCAGAATCAACGACGAGCCTTCGCGCTCGAGATACGATGGCAACAAGGCGTAGATGACATAATCGGAAGGCGAACCATAAGCGAGTTCAAACCCTCGCTGAAACGAACGACGATACACGTCGAGCGCACGCACCTCATGGCGGCTCGTTTGCAAGCCCGTTGTCCCACTGCTGGTGAAGACAACCTCCGGTGTAAACTCGCCCGACACCACCCGGTGTGTCTTAAAAAAGGCTATCGGCAAATAGGGAATATCACTTGTCTGTTGTATGTCATCATAGCGAACATGAATCGCCTCGAGATACCGGCGATAGATGTCGCAATGCACCGCCTGATGACGAAATACGGCCAACGCCGCGGCATCGCGCTCAACGGTGGTCGCAATCGAAAAAGGATCAGGCAGATTTTTCATTTCGGAACAAAGAAAATCGATAGTTTTGAGCAACATGAAGCAGGCACTCTTTTTATTCGGAATTTCTGTGTTTTTCTGGGGATGCCTGGACAAAGAGACCTTCCCCGATGAGCCGCAATTAACCTCTGCCCGACTCGACGTGGTAGGAACAGGAGCGAAAATGGTCCTGGGCTTCACCGATGGCGACGGAAACTTCGGGTTGGAAGAAGATGACACCACAGGGCTCTTCGACCCCTGCATCCGCCGCTGGAACCTCTACGCTGAATATTACGAAAAGCAAAACGGACAATGGGTGTGGATTCCTATCGATCCCTGCGACGGCCCCTTCCCCGATGGCGATGTGGCGTTCTATTACGTCGTGCCTTGGGCCAAACCCACGGGACAAGACCAAACACAGCAAGGCGAAGTGAGCATCGACATGCCCTTCTGGAACCTGCCCAGCGAATTCGACACCGTACTCTTCAAGGTCAAAATCGTTGACCGCGATATGAATGAGAGTAATGTCTTAGAAATAGGACCGATTGTGAAGTGAGGAATGATTAGTTACTAATGACAAATGACTAGTGACTAATGTGGCAAAGGCCTCACCTTCACTCACTAGTCACTAGTCATTTGTCATTTGTCATTTGTAATTATTCACTACCCCGCCGCCAGCTCCCCCTCATGCGCATGATGCGCACGCGAAGTGCCATATACAGGTCCCTGATATTCCTCATTATACGCCAGCGCCAGATTCAACACGTAAAACACGTTGAACACACACACCAGGACATAGTCTATTAACGAATACTTGCCAAACGACTGCGCCAATTCAACGCACAGACGGAAGAAGAAATAAACATTGTAAAAAGGAACCAGGAAAAACGCCAGGTGGCTTACCGGCCGACCTACCATTTTCAGAACAACAACCACATTCCAAATTGGAACTAACGCAGCCACCCAAGGCTGATTTGCTTTGGCGAATAATCGCGCCGCACCTAACGAACCAATGACGAGCAGAAAGCCCACCAGGAACGTATACCCCGCATACTCATTCACCAACGACTGAAAAATGCTTGAGGAAACCATAATAAAAGAGATTTAGTTATGGAAAGGACATTTCCCTTCCACTACTAAGACGCGGTGGAAATCAAAAGGTTGCCCCGAAGTAATGACGAATGACGAATGACAAGTGACGAATGTGGCAAAGGCCGGACCTTCGCTAATTCGTCACTTGTCAATTGTCACTTGTCACTAGTATCTATACGTCTCCGCCTTATACGGCCCTTCCACCTTCACACCGATGTAGTCGGCTTGGCTGGTGGTGAGAACTTCCAATTCGGCGTTCACCTTGGCCAGGTGCAGACGAGCTACCTTCTCATCGAGGTGCTTTGGAAGAACGTATACTTTGTTTTCGTAATTCTTGTGATTCTCCCACAACTCGAGCTGAGCAATGGTTTGGTTGGTGAACGATGCACTCATCACGAACGATGGGTGACCGGTAGCGCAACCGAGGTTTACCAAACGGCCTTCAGCCAATACGATGATGTCCTTATCACCGATTGAGTATTTGTCAACCTGTGGCTTGATGGTGTCCTTCGTGTTACCGTAGTTATCATTCAACCAAGCCATATCGATTTCGTTGTCGAAGTGACCGATGTTACATACCACCGCGTTGTGCTTCATGTTTTTGAAATGACGGTCCACGATGATGTTGTGGTTACCCGTTGCTGTTACCACGATATCCGCCTCAGGAATCGCATTATCCATGCGCTTCACCTCGAAACCTTCCATCGCCGCTTGCAATGCGCAAATCGGGTCAATTTCAGACACGATTACACGAACACCCGCATGACGCAATGAATCGGCAGAGCCCTTTCCTACGTCACCGAAACCGGCTACAACCGCCACCTTACCGGCCATCATCAGGTCGGTAGCACGACGGATAGCATCCACGAGCGACTCGCGGCAACCGTATTTGTTGTCAAACTTGCTCTTGGTTACAGAGTCGTTGATGTTGATCGCAGGCAACAACAAGCTGCCGTTCTTTTCACGCTCATACAAGCGAAGAACACCCGTTGTCGTCTCTTCAGAGATACCACGGATACCGGATACCAACTCAGGGTATTTATCGAATACCATGTTGGTGAGGTCACCGCCATCGTCCAAAATCATATTAAGAGACTGTCCACCGCTGAACGCATGAAGCGTTTGCTCGATACACCAGTCAAATTCTTCGTTGTTCATTCCTTTCCACGCATACACCGGAATGCCCGCAGCAGCAATCGCCGCAGCAGCATGGTCTTGTGTAGAGAAGATATTGCAAGAGCTCCAGCTCACTTCCGCACCCAATTCAATGAGTGTTTCAATCAACACAGCCGTTTGAATCGTCATGTGCAGACAACCCGCAACGCGAGCGCCGGCCAATGGCTTCGACGGACCAAACTCTTTGCGCAGGCTCATCAAACCCGGCATTTCTGCTTCGGCCAATTTGATCTCTTTGCGGCCCCATTCGGCGAGGCTCATGTCTTTCACTTTGTAGGTTGTCACCTGATTAGCTGTTTGAATGCTCATGTGTATTGGTTTTAATATCTTGAAAAAGAGGGCGCAAAGATACGTCTTAGATTCGGAGTTGCGTTAAACAAAACCTTAAAAAAGAGGTTTCGTAGGTTTGCACGACCACATTAACCCATGCCGGCAGAAATAGTTCACGCCCCCAACGAAAATGCGCCATTTACCCTGGCCATTTGGACCCTTAATGAGTCCGATGAAGCCCTGCATGCACAATGGGTACAGTGCGGCTCATCCGAAGTAAAACCCGTTATCAAATCGGCCCGCCGAAACCGTGAATGGCTCGCCTCTCGCCTGCTCATGCACCACATGAACGTGCCAAAGCTCACCTATCTGCCCAATGGCAAGCCGATGTTGCCCGCAGGACAACTATCCATTTCGCATTGCGACAACCTCGTTGCGCTCGTGCTCGCTGACAGCCCTGTTGGTATCGATGTCCAACAACCGACCGAGCAAATTCGAACCATCCTCACCAAATTCTGTTCACCTGGCGAACAAGCCCGCCTCATGAGCGCATCCCAAGCAGATCCGACGTCAGCCCTGCGCGACATGACCATCATCTGGAGCGCCAAAGAAGCCATCTTCAAATTTTGGGGCGAAAACGTGGCCTTTGCTGAGCATATCGAAATCGCTCCTTTTACAGCCGACGATGCGCGAATCACCGCACATTACAGTGGCGTTCATGGCCAACGCACCTTCGAGCTATGGCACTACCATCATCAAGCGCATGAAATCGTCATAGCCCTCTGAGCATCGTCAAAGAATGCCTTCTCTAACCCCCTATTCATCCCCTATATTCGCTACGAACAATTAAGCGTATGAGATATCTATACACGTCCGTTCTCGTTTGTCTACTCTGCCTTACCGCCATCGGACAGCAGCTTTTCAACCCCGCCCCCGGCACCTACGCGCTCGATTCACGCGATGCGGCAGTGCAGGGACAAAACCGCGAGGTCATCTGGGAAGAAGATTTTGCCACTGGCTTCGACGGCTGGACGAGCTTTGCCGCCGGTGGTATTGCTGCTTGGGAATACCGCGGTCCGGCAACACAGCCCAATAACGAAGTCGGCTCACGCGGAAGCTGCGTGTTGGACAACCTCGGCGAACCTATCCTGAGTCCCACAGCTGCCAACGGCTTCATGATTTTCGACTCAAACTGGTGGGACAATCCCAACCTTCCTTGTGCGGATGAAAACATCGGCACAGGTCCCGCACCCGGCCCCCATTTCACCACACTGACCTCGCCCGTTATCGACCTGACCAACTATGGCAGCGTCGCACTTCAATTCAACCAATACCTCAAAACACTCGAGGCTACTGCGCGTGTAGAAGTCTCTACCGATGGCTTCACGTGGTGGCCCGTCTTCACCAATCCCGGCATACCGAATCCCACCCCGCTCAACGACGTGCACGTCATTCAGATTTCCAACTACGTGGCCTATCAGCCTGCAGTGCGCATACGCTTTGTGTTTGATGGACTTTACTACTTCTGGCAACTCGATGATGTGAAAATCGTTGACACCTATTCCAACGACCTCGAGCTGACCTCCTTCAACTACGGTGATTTCAACCTGACGGATCCAACACACCCCACGGGATACGAGTTCATGCAATACTCAAAGTATCCAACCTCCATGGCGCCTAGCCTGAAATTCTCGGCAACGGCCGTCAATCAAGGCAGCACTATACAAACCGATTGTCGCTTGCATGTTGATGTGATCAATGCCGCGTCGGGCACCGTCATTCACGAAGCTGTTTCCACCGAAGGTTCATTTGCCTACGTGGGTGAACCCGTGGCTCTGCGCGCAGGCAATTATCAAATGGACCCAATCCTCGGCGAATACAAACTCGCGTTTGAAGCCACCCAATTAGAGACCGACGAAGAGCCACTCAACAACCGCGATACAACCTATTTCTTCATCGATGATGTTCAGTACGCACGCGATCGCATATTCGCCAGCGCCGTGTATCTGGGCACTCCCGATTACGCCGATGTCGAATACGAACTCGGCAATGTGTTTCTAGTGACGGCTGAAGACCTCACCTGTCACTCCATCACCGTTGGTGTTGGCATTGGCTCGTCGACGCCAGCAACCATCGAAGGCCGACTCTATCGCTTCGATATTCAAAACGGCGTCGAAGCCGATCTCCTCGGTGTTAGTCAACCCGTTCAACTGACTTCCTCCATGCTGAATAGTTACGGCGATCAGATTTTGACCAACCTCGTTTTCGACAGCCCCATTCAAGTCTATGCAGGTGAAGCGTACTTCGTTGCCGTTGCGAGTACCGATGGCGTCGACAATTTCGTGTGCGCCATGTCGGGCAGCGCCGAAGAAGGAACTGCACTGGTGCGCTACTTCCCGCAAGATTGGTTCTACCTCGACATGCTGCCTATGGTGCGGATGAATTTCGGTGCGTTCAATACCGTTGAAAACAGCACAGCGCTAATACAACAGTTACAAGCGTTTCCGAATCCCGCCACCGACGGAGTTACCATCACGCTTCCTGTTTCCGTCAATACCGAACTGACCGCTTCGTGGTATGATGTGACGGGACAACTGGTACGCACGGAACGCATTACCGCGAATCAACACACGCCTTACACGCCGTCGCTAACGGCACTTGCTCCGGGCTTATACCGCATCATCCTCAGCGACAACACGAACCGCTACCAAACGCAAGTGGTCAAGCAGTAACAGAGGGCCAACATGTCGATCAAGTCATTTGCCGCACGCGCCTACGCCAAGCTTGTAGAAAAGCAACTGCACCGCGATGCCCGACAGGCGATTGCTTGTCAGGAAGCTGTGCGCAAATCACTGCTCACCAGCGGCGCATCCACAGCCTTCGGTCGTGATCATCAACTCGCGCAAGTCGACTCTTACGCGGCATGGAAACAAGCCCTTGCTGTTGTCGAGTATGAAGCGCTCCTGCCCTACATCGAACGCGCAAAGCAAGGCGAGCGCGATGTGTTGTGGCCGGGTCTTCCGCAGTATTTCTGTAAAACGAGCGGAACCACCAGCGGCGCGAAGTACATCCCTCTTACCAAAGACTCACTCCCCAATCACATCGGCACAGCACGCAATGCGCTGTTGAGCTATATCGCAGAAACCGGCAATTCGAAATTCACTTCAGGCAAAATGATTTTCCTTCAGGGAAGTCCGAAGATGGATACGTTGCCGAGCGGCATTCCTTATGGTCGACTCTCGGGTATCGTCGCCAATCACGTTCCCGGTTACTTGCAAAAAAACAGACTGCCCTCGTATGCCACCAACTGCATCGAGGACTGGGAAGAAAAGGTGAACCGCATCGCAGAGGAAACGCTGCGTGAACGCATGACGCTCATCAGCGGCATCCCCAATTGGGTGCAGATGTATTTCGAAGTGCTGCTGGCTAAATCAGGCAAGCAGACCATTGCGGACGTGTTTCCCGATTTCGATTTGTTTGTATACGGCGGTGTTAACTTCGAACCGTACCGCGCCAAATTCGAATCCCTCATCGGCAAGCGCATTCCCATCATTGAATTGTATCCCGCCAGCGAAGGTTTCCTGGCGTTTCAGGATTCGCAAGAGGCGGATGGATTGCTCCTCAACATCAACAGCGGCATCTTCTTCGAGTTTATTCCGACGGAGGAATACTTCAACGAACATCCGACACGTCTCTCGCTGAGTGAGGTGAAAATCGGCGTGAACTACGCGCTCATTCTTTCCAACAATGCGGGACTATGGGGCTATAGCATCGGTGATACAGTGAAGTTCACTTCGCTCGATCCGCCCCGCATCAAGGTGACGGGACGCATCAAACATTTCACCAGTGCCTTCGGCGAACACGTAATTGCGGAGGAAGTAGAAGGCGCGATGATTGAAGCCTGCACAGAGCTCGGTGTTCAGGTGAATGAATTCCACGTTGCGCCCGTCGTTGCGCCTGATTCAGGACTACCCTATCACGAGTGGCTCATCGAAACCGACGCCGACGTGCCTGAGGAAAAACGTACACGCATGGCGACATTGCTCGACGCTTCCATGCAACGCCGCAACATCTACTACCGCGATCTCATTCAAGGCAACGTATTGCAGCCTGCCGTGCTCACCTTCGTACGCAAGGGGGCGTTCAACGATTACATGCGCAAAGCGGGCAAGCTGGGCGGGCAGAACAAAGTGCCACGCTTGGCGAATGACCGGAAAATTGCGGAGGGATTAAGGGGGTAACTCACGAAACGATTTTTCACGCAAAGACCGCGAAGGGAGATTCACGCAAAGCTCGCAGAGCTCGCAAAGAACTTCGCCCTTCCCTGCGTGCATTGGCCCCTCGACGGTTGGTGAGCGCCCCTCGGCTTCGCTCGGGGACCGGGACGTTCGAACAACACTATGGCCTCGGCTCCGCTCGGCCGAGCGCACACGAAGGGCGAGCGGATCCAGGGGGCGGTCCCCGAGCGGAGCCGAGGGGCAAAAAAAGGGGCGCCCTTAGCGCCCCCTATAATCCTACAATCCTACAATCCTACAATCCTTTCAAAACTACTGAATCACGATCTGCCTAGTCTCCACCGGCACACCACCCGCATTATACACCACCACCTGATATACACCCGCGCTCCACTGCGTAATGTCGAGTGTCTCTTGTGCTTGTGAAATGCTTTCGTTTTCATGCACCGCACTTCCGCCATTGTCGAAGATGCTGAGTGAATAACCCGCCATCGCTGCGAAGTTGCCATAGCTGATGGTGAGCTGATCGCTCGTCGGGTTCGGGTAGAGCAATAACGTATTCAGAATAGTTCCACCCACACCTGAAGGAATATCGATGATGAGCGTGTCCGTCACCGTCACATAGGTGGTATCATACACATCGATCACGTTCTCCACGGTGAGTGTATCAAACACTACCACCGTCTCGACCACGGTTGTTGTATCGAATACATCGATGACATTCTCCACGGTCAGTGTATCAAACACCACCACCGTTTCAACGACTGTTGTCGTATCGAACACATCAATCACATTTTCCACGGTCAGCGTATCAAAGACTACAACGGTTTCAACGACAGTTGTTGTATCGAATACATCGATCACGTTTTCGATCGTGAGGGTATCGTACACATTGATGATGTTCTCCACCGTCAGCGTATCGTACACTTCCACATTGATGTAGGTGGTATCGTAGATGTCGACAATATTCTCAATCGTGAGTGTATCATACACGTTGATGATGTTCTCGACCGTCAGCGTATCATACACCGTAAACGTGCAGGCATCGAGGGTGTAGAGCTCCTGCACTTCCGCTGGTGTGAGGGCGCGGTTGTAGATTGCGATGTCGTCGAGGTTGCCCTTAAACCATCTATTATCAAGAGCATTATTAAAATCAAACTCTTTTCCAAAAAACAAAGGTTGATCTGAATTTAAAAGATTTAAGTTGAGAGAACCACTATTCGATTCCACCCCATTCTTAAAGAGTTTAGCTACAACTCCATCATAGGTAAAAACAATATGACTCCAAGAATCAAGGGGTAAGGTGTCACTTGAAGCAATGAAACCGTTGGCAACATCATCATTCCAACCCGAACCGTATCTCAGAGTATTTAATCCTGGCACCTCATTGCCTGTCAAAGCTATCATTGAATAACCGGTTCCTCCTACAGGTCTTGGTTTACTCAATATTGTTCTTTGCGGATACTCAGAGTTATTCAGTGTATAGTCAGGTATTTCAACCCACACGCTTAAACTATATTGATTTGATAAATCAATGCTACTGTCATCCTGAACTTCTATGAAATTTGAAAGGCCATCAAACCCATACGCCGCATTCGCATTCCCAAAACGATCCTCCGTCAACGTCGCGCCATTCACAACGCCGTCGTTACCGTTACCACTTTCATCATTGGCATTACCGCAGAAGGGCCAATAGCCGACGAGGCCGGTTTGGAGGTTGGAGGGGAGTGGCGTGCAGGTAACAGGGGGTGTAACCGGTTGGCCGGTGTAAAGCTCCTGCACTTCTGCTGGTGTGAGGGCGCGGTTCCAGATGCCGATGTCGTCGAGGAGGCCATTCCAAGGCGTATTATTTGGATCTGTAATTAAAGCCCCAACCCCGTTAGTATTCGTATATGCCCCGATGCAAAAGTCTTTTCCTGCCACGACAGTGTTGTTTATAAACGCCGGGTCTGTAGATACTAGTTCGCCATCCACATAGAACTGTGTGCCTAGGCTGCTAGTCACTGCAACCCAATGATGCCAAGCACCATTCGGCGCATCTGCACCATAATTACTTGTAATACTAAAAACATTGCAATGTGAATTGACCTCATAAGAATCTGGACCTTGCGGAGATCCTGCATTATCCAAATGCATATTCCATGACTGCCCACACGATTGTCCCCCATAACCAAGAATTGCCCTTCCAGATGGACCTTCTCCAATATTTGTTGAATAAAACCAAGCAGAGACTGAACGAGTGCTTGTGGGGAGGTTATCTGCCTCATACTGAATAAAACTATTGGTGCCGTTAAAACCATAAGCACTCGCCGCATTCCCAAACCGATCCTCCGTGAGTGTCGCGCCATTCACCACGCCGTCGTTACCGTTGCCACTTTCGTCGTTGGCATTACCGCAGAAGGGCCAGTAGCCGACGAGGCCGGTTTGCAAATTGGCTGAAAGCGTTGGGCAAGCCGCAGGGGTTGTTCCCGCATACAAGTTTTGGATTTCTTGTTCGGTGAGGGCGCGGTTCCACCAACAAAAATCATCGATAACTCCGCGAAAACCACCCATTGGAATCATATCCGGGCCATTTCTTCTTCCCCCAATAGTTAAATCAACTTGATCCGTCAAATTGAAATCGGCGTTCAACGTTAATATCAAGTTTGAATTCAAATACATCAAAAGGGTTTGATTAATGTAACTGACCGTAACCTGATACCATTGACCAGTTTGAACTAGAGGGCTTGAACTTAATCCATTCCACGAATCTTGGCTTGTCCATGTCTGACAATACAACTTAGAATTATCATAACTTAGACCCGAATCGAAGGCATTACCGACACTCCATGTGTTCGGATTAATCGATGCAATACATTGAATATTGAAATTATCGAAATCAAATGATGTTGCAGGGCTCTGGTTTGCATTGAATTGATCCGATTTGAACCAGGCCGAGTACGTAAACTCTTCCTCGGATATTGAAGAAATATCGCTAGTTACAAGGTATTCGGCATTTGAAGGTAATCCGTTAAACTGATAAGCGCTATTGTTATTTCCATACCTGTCCGTGGTAATTGTTGGACCGACTACTGATAGATTTCTCCCATTCCCGCTCTCATCATTGGCATTGCCATTAAACGGCCACCAGCCAACAAGGCCATCGGTGGGGACATAAGCGGGGACTTGCGCATGCAGGGTTGAAAAAAGTAAGAGCCCAAAAAGAAGGGTAAGGTTGGATTTCATAACGTGGGATTAGGTTTTGTAAAAAGCAAATATACAGTTGGTACATAATACCGACGAATTGTTTTTAACCGCAGAGGCGCAGAGCTCGCAAAGAACTTCGCCCTTCCCTGCGTGCATTGGCCCCTCAACAGTTGGTGAGCGCCCCTCGGCTTCGCTCGGGGACCGGGACGTTCGAACAACACTATGGCCTCGGCTCCGCTCGGCCGAGCGCACACGAAGGGCGAGCGGAGTCGAGGCCTGGAATTTAGCCGGCGATTCGGTCCCCGAGCGGATCCAAGGGACGGTCCCCGAGCGGAGCCGAGGGGTGGTTAATAAAAAAATCCCGATAAAAAAGCAACCCTCCCCTTCCCATCACCGTCTTACTCTCGGAGCACAACTCCAGATAAAACTGAAGCCTGAAGGCGTGCTGCAACACCCTTTTGGTTTTTTGACTATCATGATTTCCTAAACAAATAAGCCGGGTTGGAAACGATCCGGTTTATTTTTTTCGCAAAGTGGGAAGGGTTAACGGAAAGCGATTTCTCGCAGAGTTCGCAGAGATAAAATCACGCAAAGCTCTCAGAGAAGGTATCCTCCGAATTCTCCGTGTGTAATTCACTTCGTATAAGTTGCGCGATTTTCACTTTGCGCACTTTGCGAGAATTTCTCTTTGCGCACTTTGCGAGAAACTCCTCTCTGCGGGCTTTGCGAGAAACTCCTGGCTAGGTGAAATCCCTTTACACCCTCAGCAAGAAGTAATTCTTCTTCCCCTTCTGCAACAACACCACACCACCGGCCAAGACATCGGCAATTGATAGCATGCGCTCCGCATCGACCTTCACCTTGTTCACGCTGATGCTTCCCTCCTGCAACGCCCGTCGCGCCTCGCCGTTCGACTTCATAAAGCCACTCTTCACCAGCGCGTCTACAATCGAAATTCCCGCTGATAATTCATCACGAGTGATATCGCCCTGCGGAACACCCTCAAAGATTTCCATCAACGTTTCGCTGCTCAACTTGCGCAAATCTTCATCTGTGCTTTTGCCAAATAAAATATCGGATGCAGCCACCGCCGCTTCATAATCCGCCACCGAATGTACACGACACGTGATGTCTTTCGCCAACGCCTTTTGCATCGGGCGCTTGCCGGGATCTTGCGTTTGCTCAGCCTCGAGCGCTTCAATTTCTTCACGCGTCATCAAGGTGAAAATGCGGATGTACGTCGACACGTCAGCATCACTCGCATTCAACCAGAACTGGTAAAACTTATACGGCGATGTGCGCTTGGGATCCAACCAGATATTACCACTCTCGGTCTTCCCGAATTTCGTTCCGTCGGCCTTCTTAATGAGCGGTGTCGTTAAAGCGAACGCCTGACCACCGTCTTTGCGACGAATCAACTCGGTGCCCGTCACAATGTTTCCCCACTGATCACTGCCGCCCATTTGCAGCATCACGCCCTTATTCTTCCATAAAAAATAAAAGTCGTAGCCCTGCACCAGCTGGTAACTGAACTCGGTAAACGACATCCCCGTCTCCAATCGGTTCTTCACCGAATCTTTCGCCATCATATAGTTCACGCTGATGTGCTTGCCCACATCGCGGATGAATTCCAAAAATCCGAACGACTTGAACCAGTCGTAATTGTTGACCATCTCCGCCGAATTAGCGCCGCAATTGAAATCGAGAAACTTCTCAATCTGCTTCTGCTGACACGCCTGGTTGTGACGCAACGTTTCCTCATCGAGCAAGTTGCGCTCAGCACTCTTACCGCTAGGATCGCCTACCATGCCCGTTGCACCGCCAATCAAAGCCATCGGCTTGTGACCGCATTGCTGGAAGTGCAACAGCGACATAATCTGCACGAGGTTGCCCACGCCCAACGAATCAGCCGTCGGGTCGAAGCCAATGTAGCCGAGCACCATGCCCTTCTGCAATTCATCCTCGGTGCCGGGCATCACGTCATGCAACATGCCGCGCCACTTCAATTCTTCAATAAAATTCTTCTTGCTCATAGTCGGTTACAAAATTACCGCGTCACAGCGCGCTTACCACTTCTTCGAGTTTAATTCCCCGCGAACCCTTTATCAAAATCACATGATCGCGTATCGCCAGGGTTTCGAGATAAGCCTTGGCGGCCAGGTTGTTTTCAAACACATCATAATCACCGTCCTTCCAAACAGACCTAAAAATCGGCCCAACCAAAATGCCCTTCAAACCCAATCGTTTTGCGACATCGATGATGTGGCGGTGTTCCGCAGGGCCCATATCGCCGAGCTCCAGCATATCCCCAATCACAAAAAACTTCTGCGCGGCCGATTGCTTACTCAAGGCTTCCAGCGCAAATTCCAAACTCGTCGGATTAGCGTTGTAGGCATCCATGATGAGCGTGTTGCGCTCGGTGCGCTTCACCTGCGAGCGATTGTTCTCCGGTGTATACGCACAAATAGCAGCGTGTATCTCCACATTGGTCACACCAAAGTGTTCGCCAACGACAAGCGCTGACGCGATGTTGTAAAGATTGTACGCACCCGCGAGTTGCGTTGCATACTCACTGCGCACACCCTCATGCACATGCGCATAAACGAGCGTCGGACTTTCCGAAACGCACTCCAGCGCATCGCTTGAGTACGGGATAATCGTCATGCCTTCCGAAGCTCTGCGCAATTTCTCCAAGTCTGTGTTCACGAAAATGACACCACCTGAGGCGTGTACATGATCGTACAATTCCTTCTTGCCCTTCACCACGCCTTCCTCACCGCCAAAGCCCTCCAAATGCGCCTTTCCCATGTTCGTGATAAGCGCATGCGTCGGCAACGCGTATTCACAATAGGTGCGGATTTCGCCTTGATGATTCGCTCCCATTTCGACAATCGCCAATTCGCAATCAGCCGGAATGGCGAGTAATGTCAACGGCACACCAATGTGATTGTTCAAATTCCCGATCGTCGCACTCACGCGATAACGCTGCGCCAGCACATCGCGAATCAATTCTTTCGTGGTTGTCTTGCCGTTGCTTCCAGTGATGGCCAGAAACGGAATGTTCAAACTTTCGCGATACAACTTGGCCACTTGTTGCAGCGCGGTGAGCACATCTTCCACCAGTACCATGCGTTCATCATTGGGCTGCTGTGGTTCATCAATCACCACCATCGAAGCGCCCATTTCGAGCGCCTTTGCAGCGAACGTATTACCGTTGAAATTGCCGCCCTTCAAAGCAAAGAAGATATCGCCTTGATTGATTTTGCGCGTGTCGGTGGTGACACTGCGCACGATTGTGAACTGCTCAAAAATGCGTTGAATCATGGGCTAAAAGTAAAAACCCCGATCGCTGGGATCGGGGTTTGTATCATGAAGTTTGAACAACCTTTTTCTTATTCCTGTCCTGCTATACCGGTTGGGCTACCCAAACGGTCCATAGCGCAGCGGAAACCGAGGGTCGACATTGCACGGCGCTCATCGAGGAAGCGACGTGTGCCAGGAATCGTGTAGTATGCACGGTCTCTCCAGTTACCACCCTTGTATACACGAGCACGGTCGTTGATGAGCGTGGTAGTACCCCACTCATACATACGGTTTTTATCCTGCTCCTTATCGGCATCAGCGTAGTAAATACTGCTGTTGAAGTCACCGTCTTTGTAATCGATGTAATCAGCCTTGCGGTAGTTTCGGCGGTCAAGGTTTTCTTCAACCGTTACATCGCGACGCTTCACCTCACCCGGAGTAGCTTCGATGTAATCAGCCATTCCATCACGCAAATCGGCTGCAATCAAATCTTCTGAATCAGTAACCAAGTCCATGGCTTCCTGCATTACGTCTTGTGCCTCATCGTCTTTACGTTCCTTCACCTTTTCCTGAGCAGCAGCAACCTTTTGGTTACACTGATCCAACAAGGTCAATGAAGTCTGCGTCAAACGGGTAGCAGCTTGCTCCTGGTAGGCCTTCAAGAATCCGGCAACACCATCGATGTCGTAGATGTTCTTATCATACTTATCAGCGAAGCTTCCATCGCTGTTCAGCACACGCGTCTTATAAACGTTACCACGGAACGGACGGAATTCACTCTTGTCTTCCGGTGAAAGCGGACGATAGACGTCCATCACCCACTCGGATACGTTACCCGACATGTTGTACAATCCGTAATCGTTTGGCGGATACGCGTAAACAGGCGCTGTGATATCGGCGTTATCGTTCAGGTAACCGGCAACACCCATGTAGTCACCACCTCCACGCACGAAGTTCGCACGGATCGTACCGAAGAAACGACCGGCGTTGTCGTCGTTACGCACATAGTGACCGTTCCAAGGATACGTACGACGGTCGGTAATCAATTCCTGGAAAGAGTTTCCGATAAGACCCAATGCTGCGTATTCCCATTCTGCCTCGGTAGGCAGGCGGTAGCGTGGCAAAATGATACCATCTGACATAGTCACCAGACGTGTACCGGTTCCTTTCGGGTTGTAATCTTTCAAACCACCTGACGCAGCGTCACCCGAGTATTGACCAGAGAGGTAAGAATCCGTGGTGAAGTGTTCTTCATCGGCCTGACCGGTTGGATTGTACGCCATCAAACCTTCACGAATGAGGATAAGCTCATTCACGCGGTCGGTACGCCATACACAATAGTCACTTGCTTGCAACCAGTTTACACCAACGACAGGATAGTCGCGGTAAGCCGGGTGACGCAAGTAGTAATCCACCTGCGGCTCGTTGTATTCAGTAACCTCGCGCCAGATGTTGGTATCAGGCAACGCGCGGTTCACCAATTCAGGATACGTATCACCGTATACCAATTTCAACCAATGCAAATAATCCAACCAAAACTGGTTGGTCACCTCGGTTTCATCCAAGTAGAATGACGACACCGTCACACGGCGTGGAATGTTGTCCCAGGCAAACTTGAGATCGTCTTCTACGCGACCCATGGTGAAGGTACCACCCTCAACCAATACCAGTCCGGGACCTGTTTCCTGCTCGACATAATCCTGACGCTCAAAACCTCCGTTTTTCTCGTCGTTGTATGCCCAACCGGTTGCCCCTGAACGTTCCTTGTCGCATGACGTAAAGATGGTCGCTACTGCAATGGCGGCCAATCCGAAGAACATCTTTGAAACGGTTTTCATGATTTCCTTTTGATTTGTGGTTTCGTTTATCGTTTAAACAGTGTAGTCAACTAGAAAGAAGGACACGCTATTGTACGGAACTTCTTTTTTTTCTGGCGGCATTCGAAGTTGATGCCGAGCGATACTTCGTGTGAACCTCCGGTTGAAGGTGTCAACTCCGAAATCGTAATGTCGTAGCTGTATCCGAAGCGTACCACATCGGTTTGAACACCAATGGTGGCAATGAACGCATCGCGATAGGTTTGTCCGAACAACAATCCGCGGAACCAAACGCCGGCTACCAGAGGACCTTTGCTCACATACATCCCCAGATTCAACTGCTGGAACTCACCTTGGCGGCGGTACAACAAGTTGGGAGAAATACGGGCATCGTTGTCTTTGCTTTTCTTTTCAATCGGAATAACCGCACCACCGTGGATGGTGTATTTCATTGGAAGGCGGCTCGTGCCCAGAATCAACGATTCGTTAGGCTCGTTCAAGTGGTGAACGGCAACGCCACCATAAAATTTGTCGCTGAAACCCAATAGACCTGCAGAGAAGTCGATGGCGCTTACCTGACCACCGCGCTGAACGTCGTTGGTTTGGTAGATGAATCCCTTGCGTGGGTCAATCATATCACCGAAAGTCAACTGACTCCAATCGAGTGTTTTCTGAAAATAACTGGCCTGCAGACCGGCCTTGATGGAGAATTTGCGGGAGATAGGTTGCTGATACGAATAAATACCACTCACGGTGGTCGTATTCAACGTGCCCTGGGCAGCGCGATCATTGAGAACCATCAGTCCCAACCCACCTTGAATGGTCGGAACGTGCTGGTCATACGATGCACTGGTAGTTACGAAATTACCTGTGAGCGAAGGCCACTGGTTGCGGTAATTCATGACCAGGCGTGGACAGCGATTGGTTCCTGCAAAGGCCGGATTCAAATAGAGTGGATTGGCGTAAAACTGCGTAAACTCAGGATCCTGAGCACGCATATCGTTGGCCAATACCAACACCGACATTATCGCAAGAAACAGTCTTAGGCTTTTGTTCATACAGAAACGATTTCTTTTTAAGCGTTCGAAAAGAATTGACAATAATACAACAACTTTGCGAGCAAAAAAATTGCGCGGCGATTACAATATTAAGACTACCAAAATGTTTAAGCCGTTGCGTCACTTGCAAAATAACGTATGACCCTACCAAACAAATCGCTGATAATCTGTATATTAGGCTTGTTGCATAGCCAATTTTTCCTAGCTAATGAAACTGTAATCATCCGCAAAAGGTTACAGTGGACGGGATTAAATGGTGCCGGTGCCTCTGAACAGGCCTTCCCCGAGTGCAGCGAATCCACACCGGTAGCGGCTTTCAGTCAACTTCCAACGATTGTGCACAGAGAGAAGTTGACAAGTTTCAGCCGCATTGAACGGGTAGACATTCAAGTTGTAGGCGCCCAAACGGGATCCATGGGCCCAATGACCCGCTCCCAAAAAGCCGTCATCACCGAAGACTGGCAACACATCACCCACATTACCGACGCTCGTGGTGTTCCCTATCTCATCCTTGAACTTCTTCCGATCCGCCGCAACGGCTCCGCTTTTGAATTCATCACCGAGGTGGAGGTCTCCATTGAACTGATTTCGACACCCCGAGCCAACCTGCGCTCACTCCAATTTGCCGAGCAATCAGCGCTGAGTGAAGGGACTTGGTACAAACTCGCTATCGCCCGCGACGGCGTTTACAAAATCGACAAAAACACCCTCACGCAATTGGGTATCGACATTGCCTCATTGAATCCGCAGTCGATGAATGTCTATGGCAATGGCGGCCAACTGCTTCCCTCAGACAATGCCCTTCCTCGCTATGATGATCTGCAGAAGTGTGCGATTTATGTCGAAGGCGAAGCCGACAATGTTTTTCAAGACAGCGACTACGTTCTCTTCTACGGAAAAGGTCCTGACTCCTGGAGCCTTGAGCCGGAATCCTCCACCGGGAAGAACCGCTGGGAACACAAAAAACACTACTACTCCGATTCAGCCTATTACTTCCTGCGTATCGATGACATCGAACCCAAACGCATCGGTACTGCTCCGAGCACCGACCAACCCGAAACGCACGCCATCAATTCCTTCCAGGATTATCAATTCACCGAGGCCGACATCTACAACATCGGTCGCACAGGACGTGAGTTTTTTGGTGAACAATACGACATCAACACCTCAGGCAGCTACAGTTTCAGCATGCCTAATCTCGACAATAGCAAATCGGCTATGCTCGAGACACGACTGGTGGTCAGGTCCCCGGGAGGGTCTAGCAACTGGACGGTCAGTTCAGGCGGTCAAACCGGAAGCACATCTCCCGTGAGCACAGGCGACGGTGTTCTTTCCGCTGTAGCCGGCGCAGATGACGTGGTTCTGCAATACAATCCAACGGGATCATCCATGACGGTTGAATTGGATTTCAACAAATACAGCAACACGGCCGAAGTGCTTGGCTGGGTCGATTATATCCGCGTCAACGCCACACGCGCCCTGAGCATGACGGGCACACAACTGAAATTCCGCGATACCACAGGCGTAGGCCCCGGAAATGTTGGCCGCTTCCAACTCGGCAATGCAGCGTCACTGCACCGCATCTGGGACATCAGCAATTACATCGAGCCCGCCCTTGTCAGTTTCTCCTTCACCGGCACAACAGCGGAGTGGAAAACCGCCAATGATCAACTGCACGAATACATCGCCTTCGCCAACAGTGGCTACCTCTCGCCCGCTCCACGCGGTCAGGTGACCAACCAAAACCTGCATGCACTCAGCGATATTGACCTAGTCATTGTCAGCGCTCCTGCCCATCGTTCTTCGGCCGATGCCCTTGCTGAAATCCACAGTGCACTGGGCACCTCGGTTGTGGTCGTTTCTCAAGAAGAGTTGTTCAACGAATTTTCATGTGGTAATCCCGACGTCACAGCTGTCCGCATGTTCATGAAAATGCTCTACGACCGAGCCGGCGGCGACGCAAGCCGAATGCCTGAAAACCTGCTCATGTTCGGTGATGGCGATTTCAGCAACAACAAAGGTTACGGAGCTTTTGCCGGAGCCAATGCCATTATTTACGAAACATCCGAATCCTTGAGTCCGGCATGGTCGGCCGTGAGCGATGATTACTTCGTGTTTCTCAGCGATGATGACGACGAAGAATCCTCGAACCTGCTCGACTGTGGCGTAGGTCGCATTCCCGCTTCCGATGCAGCCGAAGGTGCTGCTTACATTGAAAAAGTAAAATCGTATATCGCTCAAAATACATCTTCCACCGGAGGAGCCTCTTGCCTGGGTGATGAGGAACAAAGCCCTTACGGTGCGTGGCGTAATATCCTCACGTTCGTAGCCGACGACCAAGACGGTAATGGCGGCCCGAACGAGCAGATTCACCTGCGTGATGCCGATGAGCTTTCGGCACTGGTAAAAGAGCGCTACCCGGAATACGATGTCGCCAAAGTCTACATGGATGCCTACAAGCAGGAATCAACCCCCGGCGGTGAGCGCTATCCCGAAGGTGAAGACGCCATTCGCAATCGTGTGCAGAACGGTACTTTGCTTGTGACCTATCTCGGTCACGGTGGTGAGCGTGGATGGGCGCACGAACGCATCCTCGATTTGAACACCATCAGCAGCTGGACCAACAAATACCGTTTGCCTGTTTTCCTCACGGCGACTTGCGAACTTGCTCGCTACGACGATCCGGGCTTCAACAGCGCCGGTGAAATCCTGGTCATGAACCCCAACGGTGGAGCCATCGCTATGCTCACAACCACACGCGTCGTTTTCGCCGGTTCCAACATGGAAATGGACCTGGCCTTCTTCGATGTTGCTTTGGAAGACGACGCTATCAACAACCTGACCCTGGGTATGATTAATATGCTGACGAAAAACGGCGTGAATCCGAGCAACAGCAGTAAGCCCAACTTCAGTTTGCTGGGCGATCCTTCCCTGAAGATGACCTATCCGAAATTCAACGTCGTGACCACGGCCATCAATGGAACTCCCATCGAATCTTTTAGCGACAATCTCAAAGCGTTGCAGGAAGTCGAATTCAGCGGCTACGTCGCCGATGCGCAAGGCAATAAGCTGACAGGTTATTCGGGATTCATCTACCCTACCGTGTTTGACAAACTCACCCGCGTGTTTACACAGAACAATGACTTTGATGGCTCCAATGGTATCGTGCAGGAATACGACGTCTTCAATAAAAATATTTTCAAGGGCAAAGCGAGCGTCAACAACGGCGATTTCAGCTTCAAATTCGTTGTGCCTTACGACATCAACTACACCGTTGACACGGCTCGCGTGAGCTACTACTCCGTTTCAGGAAATGTGGATGCCCATGGTTATTCGCAGGACTTCCGCATTGGTGGTTCGCTCGAAGGCGCGGAGCTCAATAAGGTGGGACCGGAAATTTCGCTGTACCTCAACGACACGTTATTTGTGTCGGGCGGTGTCAGTGATACACGTCCAATATTTTTGGCGCGACTGCTCGATGAAAACGGTATCAATACCGTCGGTAACGGCATCGGCCACGATCTAACAGCCATCCTCGACAATGATTCTCAAAATCCGATTGTCCTGAATGAATATTACGAGACGGATCTGGACACGTACAAGAGTGGCGAAGTCCGTTATCAGCTGCCCGAACTCGCCGAGGGTAACCATACCATCTCGCTTAAGGCGTGGGATGTGCACAACAACTCCTCCACCGGCAGTCTGGATTTCGTGGTGGCTGAAAACAGCACCATTGCCCTTGAGCATGTGCTGAACTACCCCAATCCGTTCACGACCCACACCGATTTCTACTTTGAACACAACCAGGTCTGCACAGCGTTAGAAGTGCGACTGCAGGTGTTCACCATTGGTGGGAAACTCGTTAAGACCATTGAACAACAAGTGCTTCAGGATGGTTATCGCTCACAACCCATACCGTGGGATGGAACCGATGACTACGGCGACCGTATAGGCAAGGGCGTTTACGTCTATCGCCTTGAAGTTCGAAACGAAGCAGGACAAACCGCCGAGCAATACGAAAAGCTCGTGATATTGAAATAGATAACCTAACCTCATGCGTATATTTGCAATCTCATTGAAAACGACAGACATGCGAAAGTCATCAGGCCTTTTAGCTGCGTTGGTCCTCATGGCCGGTTCAGCCGCCGCGCAATTAAACCCCAACAACGATCCGGAGCGAAGCACCTGGCAGTTGAATACCATAACCACAGCGGTACCTTTCCTTCAAATTACTCCCGACTCCCGCTCAGGAGCGCTGGGTGATGCAGGTGTAGCATTGAGTCCGGACGCGAATTCCACCTTCTGGAACGCGGCCAAATTGGCTTTCGTGGAGGAAGACGTCGAACTTTCACTGTCCTACTCCCCTTGGCTACGTGCATTGGTTAACGACATGAGTCTGGCCTACCTGAGCGGATACAAGCGTCTTTCAAAAAACCAATCCATTGGTGGGTCATTGCGCTATTTCACACTCGGAAATATCACCTTTACCGATGAGGTGGGAACTCAAATCCGCGACTTCAAACCGAATGAGTTCTCTCTGGACATGTCCTTCGGTCAGAAATTCAGCGACGTACTCAGCGGTGGTATCGCAGTGCGCTACATCTACTCCAACCTTACGGGAGGTCAAAATGTACTCGGCGCCGACAGCAAACCGGGTATGGGTGTTGCCGCTGACGTTAGTATGTTCTACACCAACGGCCGCATGCGCGTGAATGGCAAAGACGCTCGACTGAACATCGGTGCCAACATCGGTAATGTGGGCAACAAAATGCGCTACACCAATAGCGACAAACGTGATTTCATTCCAACGAATTTAAAACTCGGTACCGCCTTCACGGTGGATATGGATAAGTACAACCAGATTACCGCTCTGATAGACTTCAACAAATTACTGGTTCCAACACCTCCGCGATACAGCATTGATGGAGACAGCATCCTTGCAGGTATGAATCCTGATGTGGGTGTTGCTACGGGCATGGTTCAGTCGTTCTACGACGCCCCCGGTGACGTCAGTAATGAAGGCGACATTATCCCCGGCACCGTGGTTCGCGAAGAATTGCGCGAAATCACTATCGGTGGCGGAATTGAATACTGGTACGATAAGCAATTCGCTTTCCGCACCGGTTATTTCTATGAAAACTACACGAAAGGAAATCGTCAATTCATCACCTTGGGCGCAGGCTTGAAGTATCAAGTGTTGACGATTGACATGTCGTACCTGATCAGCACCACACAACAAAACCCGCTTGCCAACACACTGCGCTTCACGATGCGCTTCGCTCTTGGCGCCGGCGATGGTGTGGATGAAGAACCCAACGAATAATTCTCCACTTATGAAAATTCGCGTCGGCTTCGGCTTTGATGTGCATCAGATGACCGAAGGTCGCGAACTGTGGCTGGGAGGCGTTCGCTTAGATCACCCCAAAGGAGCCCTTGGACATTCCGATGCTGATGTGCTGTTGCACGCCATCTGTGATGCGCTTTTGGGTGCAGCCAACCTGCGCGACATCGGATACCATTTTCCCGATACCCAAGGAGAGTTCAAAAACATCGATTCGAAAATCCTCCTGGCACGCACAGTCGATATCCTGGAAACCAACGGCTGGCAAATCGGAAATATCGACTGCACGCTGGTCTTGGAAAAGCCGAAGATTATGCCGCACGTCGACGCGATGAAAGCCGCAATAGCAGAGCATGCACGAATCTCAGTGGATGACATTTCCATCAAGGCGACAACCAACGAAAAGATGGGATTCATCGGCCGCGAAGAAGGCGTTGTAGCTCACGCCGTTGCGTTGATTCAACGCCCCTGAGAGCGCTAAAACACCCGTAAAACTGCCACTAAATGAGGCCAATCAGCATTCATTTCGAGTACAAGCGATACGACTCGTACACCGAACTACCCGGGGAAACTCAGCGCCTATTGCTTGCTGCACGCGACGCCATGCATAGGGCCTATGCCCCCTACTCGCAGTTTCATGTTGGCGCAGCGATAGTGTTGGACAACGGCACAGTCGTCGAGGGAAACAACCAGGAGAATGCAGCCTACCCCAGTGGTCTTTGCGCTGAACGCGTCGCCATCTTCTCAGTCGGAGCTAATTTTCCCAATCAACCCATTAAAGCCATTGCGATAACGGCATCTTCAGCCACTTATATGTCCGGAGAACCTGTAACTCCATGTGGAGCCTGTCGACAAAGCATGCTGGAATATGAGCTCAAGCAAGATTCACCCATTGAAGTGTTCTTGCTAAGCCCTTCCGATGAGGTCATCGTCATCCCTTCGGTTAGCCAACTTTTACCATTGCATTTCGACGCTAAGAATCTGCGCAATAGCTAGGTCCTGTCAGAAGCCTTGACTGAGCTTTCAGACTAGATTCCTTTTACACCATACTTCAACTAAAAAGGGCCGTCATTGCTGACGGCCCTTTTCTATTTAGATGAATCTAATCCGATTAGTTCGGGCAAATTGTACCGTATGCCGCGATGAAGATCAACAGGTCAGATACACCCACTGAACCATTGCCATCGAGGTCGGCAGGACAATCGCTGATTGCTCCGCTGAAGTCGCATGAGCCATCGTCAACTGATGCAGCCGGATCAAAGTTGGCAGCTTCTTCATATGTACAACCTGTGCAAGAAGAGAAGTCACACAATGTGCAGTCTCCGCTGGTAGCATCCGGGTTGTAGTTACAAGCCACAGGAATTGTACAACCTTCGATACACACAACACCACCAATGCTGAAGTCCAAACCTGCAGGGTCGTTAGCAGCACCGTTGATTACACCACCGGTAACACCGGTAAGCGTCCACGTGATTTCGTTATCAAATGTTCCACCACCTACAACGATCGTGTAGCAACCATCAGGCAAGCAGAAAGAAGCTGTACCGTTTGCAGTAGCCGGAGGAAGTGTAGCAGATCCCAATTGGTTACCGTTACCGTCAGTGATAACAGCGCTAGCACCATTCCAACCGTCACCAAATGTATCGTTCATGATCAAGGTAACACAGTTGTCGAAGCAGCACTGAGTAGCGTCATTGATTGTCGCTGTTGCATCGAAGTTACACGCAGTAACATCAGTACAACCTGCGCATGATGCGAATTCGCAAGAACCGTCATCAGAAGTAGCAGCAGCGTCATAGTTACACGCTGTGTTGTCAGTACAACCACAAACACCTGCACCGATAGTGAAGCCAAATGTACCAACACCGGCAGTACCTGCACCCGCGATAACTTCAGCGCCTTGATCATCCAACAACGACCAAACTAATTCGGTAGGGAAACCACCACCGGTAATCGTCATTGTATAGCAGCCATCAGCAAGACATAACACGTCGAAACCAACATCTGTTCCGTCGCCGCACTGAGCGTTATCCAAATCACCTTCAGCAACTACGTTGCCATCAAGATCAGCAATTGAGTATGTTGCGTTGTTCCAGCCATCACCGAAAGTATCTTCCATATCCATCATGTAACCACCTTCGTTGGCAGCACAACCGGCACAAGAGAAGAAGTCACAGTTACCGTTATCCACGTTGGCAGCAGCATTGTAGTTGCAAGCACACTCGTCCAAGCAACCCTGAACTACAGGTTCGCAAGTGAATGACAAGTTGAAGCTTCCTTCAAACAAGTCATCAACGAAGTTACCATCAGTATCCACTGCACCTGCAGTGATGTATACATAGTATTGAACGCCAACTT
>Ga0315899_10001679_pt1 | contig 25187 bp, 19 predicted proteins | sample LakEriMetagenome_2_FD_203518 | JGI IMG/M metagenome (GOLD analysis project Ga0315899, IMG submission 203518) | Freshwater fungal communities from buoy surface, Lake Erie, Ohio, United States - Buoy 4 MA112 | ecosystem: Environmental > Aquatic > Freshwater > Lake | place: USA: Lake Erie, Ohio... | reverse complement strand
GCTCCATCGCCCATACGCGCGCTTTGCGTAATCCCCACCGCTCAGTAATCCGATATGCCTGAGCAACTGCTGCTGATGAATCGACCGTCATTCCGCTGCTTCCTCGCTGACGCATCGGCTAACCATTTCGTGGCCAACGGCCACTGCAGTATCAACGGTAACCCGAACCGTGAGGGAGGCGATTACAGTACACGCTCCATCGCCCCTACGCGCGCTCTGCGTAATCCCCACCGCTCAATAAGCCGATAGGCCTGAGCAACTGCGACTGATAAAATCAACCGTCATTCCGCTGCTTCCTCGCTGGCGCATCGTCTAACCATTAGGTGGCCAACGGCCACCGCAGTATCAATGGTAACCCGAACCGTAAGGGAGGCGATTACAGTACACGCTCATCGCCCATATGAAATCCACCATCACTCCGCTACCGCTTCGCTGGCGTGTCGAGGAACTGCCAGTATTCTACGACTGCAGGGTTGCGGGGCTTTGGTCGTCGAACGCATGGCGATGCCCGCGATGCATCCACAATCCAAGGCCGGGGTTTCGCACGAAGTAATATTCTTCGCCATCAGCAGTGCGATGCCACCCGTCGGTGAGGCCTTCGATTCGGTAGCGTTCCATCGCGACTCGCCAATCGCCGTACCCATAGCAGACTCCTTCAATCTCCTCCTTGCTCAATCCGCCAGGACAGTACTCCACGTGAAATCGATTCTCGGGGGAGCCGTGGATCAAATGGGCTGCGATCGATAAGTTTTTGCCGAGGGATTCATTGGTGCGGGTGCGTTCGAGAATCTCTTCGGTCGTTCGATAACCATGTTCTCGAATCAATGCGTCCCCTTCATCGTGCTCACCGAACCGATTGACCCCAGGTGCCACCACCACAATCGTACCTTGATCGGCCACTGCCATTCGTGTGCGATAGATGGCTTTATTGCCCACCCACGTCTTCTTGTACTTGTTTGGATCCATCCATACAACAATTTTGTTCGGAGCGCGATCGAGTCGGAAGCAGTTTACTTTTGCCGAAAGCTCACCTGCTCGGAAAAATACGGAATGGTCATCACCGATGAACAGTCCTCGGACGACCGGACCTGCATGGTCGGTCGACTCTACGACGGTCAGTACATACAAGATTGGATAAGGGGTAAGAAACAACTCCGCACCACGATTGAGAATCCTGCGCAGAGGATTGTCGCAGCGACCCATAATTCGCTCGCATCCGAAGAGCGCGCTCAAGTAATGACTATCGTCGATTCCTTCGCTGCCCCCCGTTCCGACAAAAATATTCTTCGTGTAGTTCGCCATCCCGATGACCTCATGTGGTACCACTTGGCCAATCGATAAAATCAGGTCGTGTCCACCTTGGGAAATAATTCGATTGACTTGGGCAGGCCAAGGCTTCTTATAAATACCTTCGGTCGCTTGTTCGACAAACGCTTCATCGACCATCCCAAGGGTATCGACATCGGATTTGAATCGGTGAACTCGGATCAAATCGCGGGGCAAGTCACCGAACATTTTTTGAAGTTCCGGCTCTTTCATCGCTTCGTGTGTACCGAGTGCTGGCATGACGTCGGTGAGTCGATCACCAAGCAATTGATGGGCTGCTCGCGTAATGGGGCCAGCTTGAGAATCCATCCGCGTATGATCGGGAGGGATAGCTAGGACTTTCGACGGCGCTTGGACCCCGCGCGCTTTGCAATAAGCATCGATCGAGACTTGCAAGCCCCTAAGGAAGTCGTCCATGCCCAGGGAATGCGTTGAGCTACCTTCTGAAAAATAAATGGTCATGTTTGTGTGCTTCGTCGTAAATCGATTGGAACGGAGAGTTTATTGAGCAAGTGTGTCGCTGTGAGAAGTTGGGACGGGAGCGACGATCTCGATGAGTTCGATCGCAGGTTCTCGATTGCAATAGATCAATGCGGTTCGGCCGTAGGTCAGCGATTCGATCGGACAATCAAACATTGTCGATAAAGCTTGACCGGTCCAAACGCGAAACATGTCGATGCATTCGACTTCTCGCAATACAGCATGTTCGATTAAGACTCTTCCAAGCGGTTTCGCTTCGGAGAGTATCTCTTGTTTGGCTCCGTCGGGGACGACGGATAAGTCGAGTCGCACGATTCCATACTGCACCACTTTTGCATCGCGTTGCGTCGACAAAAGAATTTCGCGGCAATAGTGATTGCCGATTGTGTAGGATCGCAAGACCTTCACGTCGAGTTTGTCGCGATAAAAATCCTCGACGGTGACCGTCATGTGCGATGAATGAGCGAGCAACCGTCGGTAAGCGATCGGTGCTTCTTTGGATTCGATCCGAACGAAGCGAGCGAACTGACTGCTCTCTGTATAAAAGAGTGACAACAAGGTTCCGAACGACACTTGCGCGACGCGTTCGGCGGCTCGTTCTTGCGGTTCTTCAAAGTTCCCCATGCAATGTCTCTCTTCACGCGTTTTCTTCCAACGCTTGCTTCACACACTCTTTGCTACAAATGATCGCGAAACGTGTGTTGTCTGTTTTCCCATTCTCAAGTCAACGGAATCCGCAGTCCATCGTAAGCTAGAGCTACGTGTTCTGGAAGTTCTCGCCAGAAGCTTGTGTAGTCCAACTCATGCGATAGGTGAGTCAAATACGCTTGCTTAGGCCCGAGTTCCTCGATGATGTCCAATGCTTCACCCACGGAGAAATGAGTCGGATGCGGGCTTAAACGCAACGCGTCCAAGACAAGTACGTCGAGTCCTCGAAGCAATTCCTTGCTCGATGGCTCAATGCAATTTGTGTCGGTGCAGTAAGCGACATTACCGATTCGATATCCAAAAACGCGGCAGTGAGGTCCGTGAATCAAGGGTACAGGTGTTAAGGTTGCACCTAGAATTTCAAGTGGTTGCTCGTCGATACGCTGTAATTGCATCTTGGGAACTGCGCCGGGATGCGTCTCCTGCCGATCGCTAAATGCATAGTCAAAGATCTTTCGAATTCTGCCTTCGACGATCTGCGTGGCGTAGATCGGGATCGGATGTCCGAGCATGAAAGGAAAAAGCCGGACGTCATCAAGACCGTGCAAGTGATCTGCATGTTCATGGGTGTACAAGACGGCGTGCACCAAGCCGATCTGTTCCCGCAGAAGTTGCATCCGCAGTTCCGGCGGGGTATCGATGAGCAAGTTCCCTTGGGGTAGCCCGAGTATCGCACTGGATCGCGTTCGTTGATTTCGCGGATGCCCCCCTGTGCAAACAGCGCACGAGCACCCGATGCATGGGACTCCTACACTCGTTCCTGTGCCGAGCAAAACCATCGAACCACGAATGTCACAAGATTGGGTCATAGATGGTGATTATCGTATCTTTCTGTGCGACATGCTAGACGTACCATTCGACGTAAGCACGGGAGCGACTGTCTAATTTGCGTAGATCATCGACTCTGAATCGGCATCCGTTGGCATCTACGAAGTGGACTGTCCAAGCGCTTACTCGACGTACATCTTCTTCGGCATTGAGCACAAACTTTGTTCGTCCGTGATTGGTATCAACATCCCATTCGCAAGGTTCTTGCGTCCCCGAAACCCAATGGACTTTGGAAATCTGAGGAACGAATTCGCGAAGTTCCAATTCTTGTTCAATCCAAGATCGCTCTTGGGGATCGAGCTCATCGAGGTTTTTCATACATACAAGTTCGACACCGTCTTTCGACAGGATAGAAACCCATTCGCGTGGTGTTAGGACGGGATAGAGTGGTACGACTGAGACGTCGGGGTATTCTTGGCCTTGTGCGTCATGCAACCGTAAGTGGTTCCATGGGTCGCGATCGAGACGAAAGCACCATCGGCCCTTCGTGTCTCGCAAATGAACGCTTCTTGCAAACTCGGCACCGACACCCAACTCCCCTGCTGACCCATTGACTTGACTCATAGCGACTTCCAACTCTCTGGGTGTTTGAAACTTATTTCGATGGAATTTGTGAGCGAATAGCTAACACGTTTTCATGGGGTATTGTCCAACGACTGTCTCGTACATCGAGGACAATCCAATGTGGACTGCTGAGAATGAGTTTGCCCGTCAAGGAGACTTCGGCCCCATTGGTGACATCAACCGATAGCGAGGACGGGATGTCGGAAGCTTGCCCTAGCGCATCATGGCGAATGAACACAGTGACGCTCTGTCCATGGAGTTTCGCAAGGACACTATCTGATGTGCGTGGGGCATCACAGCCAACACATAGCGTTGCGAGCAATAGGGCGAACAGAGCTACAATCGTCGATCGATAGATAATGCTTGAACCTCTATAAACTTGCATCGGCTTTGCCGTCCGCTTGACGATACAATTCCGTTGGGATGAGTAGTTCGGCAGGTACTTCTTCACCATCGAGGTACTTCAGAATAGCTGCGACGGTTTCCTCACCGATGCGGACTGGGAACTGTATGGGGTCAGCATAAATCTTGCCGTCTCGAATCGCTCGCTTACCATCGATTTGCCCGTCGAATCCGACAATCTTGATTTTGTCGACCACGCCTGCGTTCTCTAATGCGGCATAACACCCAAGAGCGGATGGATCGTTGATGGCGAAGATACCGTTCAAATCGGGGTGACTTTGCAGTAAGTCTTGCGTTGATTTATAGCTCTTATCTTTAGCTCCATCGCCTGGCAGAACGCCGACGATTTCGATCGACACTCCCTTTTCTTTGGCTTGTTGTTCTAGTTCATCGCGGAATCCTTTGGTGCGGAGCATTACACTTTCGACTTGAGGGAAGTCCAAGATGGCAACTTTGCCTTGACCGCCGAGGGCTTCGATCATGGCTACTGCTGCTTGTCTGCCTCCGCTGTAATTATCGGTTGCCACGTGGGTAATCACTTTGGCTCCCGAAGCGATCGAAGCTATATCAGCCGTGAAGACAGGGATTCCAGCCGCATTGGCTTCTTGAATCGCAGTCCCTACGGCACGGCTGTCGCAAGGAGTGAGGATAATGGCTGATACTTTTTGAACGATAAAGTCTTTGACTTGGTTCTGCTGTTTGTTCGGATCGTTGTCACCACTGACGCTGATAACTTCATATCCAGCTTTAGCCGCCGCTCCCTTCACAGCATCGGATATCTCAATAAAGAATGGGTTTGCACTCGTTAGGATCGAAATGCCAATCCGCTTTCCTTCTCCCTTCGGAGTTACCTTTTTCTCAGATGCCTTATCGCTCGAAGATGATGCATTACCTCCCTGAGGTTTTGACCCCGAGCAGCCGATCAAGCTTGAGCCCATCGCTAAGAACAGCGACGCAAGGAACCATGCTCCGGCTGATCGCCAAACGTGACCAACTCGTTCCGAGTGGTGCGAGGTACGTGTCGTCATTGCATATTCTCCGTTAAGTCAGATGGAAGTCCGGATGTGCCGTAGCAACTAAGCTAGTTCTTATTCTTTCCTTTACGTTGCTCGGACCGCGGTGGACGAGCTCTCTCCGGTGGACGGTTTCCTGATTTCGTTCCTTTGGGCGTATCCCCGGTTTCACTTGAGGCTTGTTTCTTTTTGAAGAACGGCTCGAAAAGTTCTGCAAAAGTCTCAGGTGGCTTGGTGTTTTTCAGCTTGGGTTTGTCGGCTTTGTTTGCCGATGGCAAGGCAGGGCGTTGGCCTGGGCTGGTATTGGCAACAGCGGAGAGGATCTCGTTGACTGTTCCTTCTGGCAAAGCTTCGAACTCCGCTTTGGGGGTGTATTTCTTGATCAAGAAACGTTCGATCAAGGACCAGGTTGAGGAGGTGATGAAGTAGATGCACAAACCGGCGGGGACTCGGAAGAAAAGGACCCCCATGAAGATGGTCATGATCATCATCATCTGCTGAGCTGTGCGAGTCTGCTCATCGGTTGCTTTGGGCATCAAGATCTTCTGCTGGATGATAAACAGCGAGATCGTGATGAGTGGCAAGATGTTTAAATAAGGGCCGAACCATCCCGATCCACGGCCTGCGATGAAGTCCGGCATCCAGCTGTGCCAATCGAGCATCATGTCTGGACCTGCGAGATTCGAGCACCATTCGATGCCTGGAATCAGCGGCTGCTGACGCAGTGCGACGTCCACCGAGACGCAACGGTACAACCCGATGACGATGGGCAATTGAATCATTGCGGGCAAGCAACCAGCGAGCTGATTGATCCCAGCTTTCTTGAGCAACAGTTGCTGCGCTGCCATCATTTTCGTCGGCTCTTCCTTCAAAGCCTCCTTGAGCTTGCTCATCTCCGGTTGGATCGATTGCATCTTTTGCGCATTGACTGCCATTCGTCGCGATACCGGGAACATCAATGATCGGACCATGACGGTCAACATGACGATGGCTAAACCATAATTCCCCACGACGTAATAGAAGAAGTGAAGGATCAGGCCAAGTTTCACGGCGAAGAATCCGAAGATGTCCCAGCCGTATTCGATCGCTTCTTCCATGCCGTAAGCAGCTAACAACTCCGGTGATTTCGGACCTGCGAAAATCTGGTAGTCAGCAGAATACTCTTCGTTCGGTGCCAAGGTCTTCGATGGTGTGACGAACCAAAATTCGGTGTTGTAAGCCTGTTGGCGATTGCGGTCGAATCCCGAGGCGTCTTGAAGTTTGTCATTGAGCACCTTGGCTTTGGCTTTTTGCAAGTCTTGCATCGACGAAGGCGAACCTTCGGCTGGAAGCATAGCCGCTGTGAAGACCTGGGTGTCCAAGCCGATGTAGGCCAAGTCCCGTTTGCTTTGGACGTCTTGTGGGCCAAACAAAGGGAAGTCAGGATCGGTCGGATTCTTCTTGGCGTGATCTACCAGCGCGCGAGTCATCGAAATCGAGTAGTTCTTTTGCTTGTCTCCCACGATCACATCCCGAGCACCGGGCGCTGAGAAGAAGTGAGGGGATAGCTTGGTCGGATACCACCAACCTTCCAGCGAGATGCCGTTGAGTCCCTCTTGTCGTAATGCGATCTCGTGAGGTTTCTCATCAAGGTTGCGTACGATCGTGGACATCTCCATGTGGTATCGGTAGTCGTCGGCGGTAACCAGTTTGGTATCAGAGCCCTTGCCCTTCTTCAACCGATACTGCTTGACCAGCTCAAGGTTCGCATCGATTCCGGCAAGTTTGAGTCGTTCGGTTAGCGGTAATCGGAACTCTACACCCATACCTCCATCTACTTGCAACGGACTCGCTTGCCAGTTGGCATCAAGGGTCCCTTCCAGACCCGCGATCACCCTCTCGCTCTCAAAGAGCTCTTTGCCGTCGATTTTGGCAAACGTTAAACCGCACGATCCTTTAGGAGTATTTCCAATCACCTGTTCTTTGACGAAGTCATCTTCAGCTCGCAAGATTGCGGCAGGTTCTTCGGTCAGCTTCGCGATGAATGTCTTCGGTGTCCCTGGGGCAGCCGCTCGTTCGACTTCTAACCGCAATTCATCGCCCGGTTTCAAACTGTTGAGGGTTTTGGTTAACTGATAAAGAGTCGCGGGGCCATCTAGTCCTTCCCAGTTGACTAGTACATCACCAGGTTGAAGACCTGTGAGTTGCTCTTGCTGACAGATCGCGGACGCGGCTGCAGATCCCCCGGGTACACTATGGATAATCACCCCGCCCCCGGAACGTTCCTCCGGTGCGAGGTACCCCAAATATCCACCGATGTTCTTGGTGTGCAACGATCGGAAATTGAAGTGACCGGGTTGCTTCTGCTCGACGAGTTCGACTCGTTCGATCATCGCTCCTCGGTTATCCAACGTTACGAGAAAGCGATATCCATCGGTCGGATCCATCGTGCCCAAGGTCCATCGCTGGCGCGGCGGCTCCGACGGGATGGTCAATCCGGGATTCTCCTCGGCGATCTTTGCAGCGAGCTGTTTCGTCTCTTCCTGTCGCTTCGTTTGCAGAACTTGCAACTCTTGTTGCTTCTTCTGCTCGGCAAGTTCCTGCAAGGACTGCTGCTGTCGCATGCTGGAGATAAAGAAATAGATTGCTAAGCCCAGGAGGAGCCAAGCAAGAAAACGATTGTTACGTTCCACTCGATGTGTTTCCGATATCGCAGGAGAAAAAACTCTTGGAGGTCTGTAAACCTAGGAATTGTCAGCCCCGTCGCGCAATTTGCCTAGTGCAATTATGAATCCAGATCCCGGCGGCTTCAAACGCGCAACCTCTTATAAATTCATAATTTATGGCAATTTCAACGGTTGGGAAACCAATTGCCGCTCGTTAACTTACTCTCAGTCGGTACAACAGTTGCAATCCGTAGAATCCTCAGAATCCCTCAACTCGCCGCGTCTGTGCTTCCGATAGACCCCATACATCCGATTGACACAGAGAAGGAGCGGAGTGGCTCCTTCGATTTGCAAGCCGTATTCGATGCTGGGGGTTAGGTTATGTTCTTGTCGAAAATCCAACGCGCAAAAACCCGTAAAAGAGCCTTTTTGTTGGCAAGCTTGTCCTTGGGAACCACCCTCGTCGCTTCGACTTTCGACCTCGCTTCGGCGCACGATTGGAATCGCAACGCTCCCATGCGAGCCCTCGGAATCCAACCGAAAACGGCTCCAGTAGCTTTACCCGCACCGATTTCCTTGCCTGCCCCAAGCCCGCTAGCGGCACCAGCACCGGCAACAGCACCGACTCAGGTTCCTTTAGAGCTTCAAGCACCGCTGGCACTTCAAGTACCGCTGGCAACTCCGGCCCCACTTGAGACGAACGCTTCGATTCCAAACATTGCGGAGCTTCCTGCGCCGAAATCCTTCCCGACGCCAGCTGCGCCTCTTGAGCCCATTCGCTTGGCGTCCGCCGGGGAAGAAAGCCCAACATTGGTTATCAATGCAGTGGCTACCAGCGCCGAACGGCAACCAAGTTTGGTGAAAGTACCCGCGATGAAGGTTGCCACTCCTGTTGCTCAGAAACAAACTCCTCAAGACCTCGAAACTTCACGCAGCATCGGTGCCAAAGTCCGCTTGAGCGCAGGAAGCTTTGTTTCCAGCGATTCGATTGCATCGGGCATCGCAAGTCTTCCATCGCAGAATAATTCGTCAAACCTGAAAATCACTCGCTCTGGGGATATTACTGCAGAGACCCCAGTCAAGCTCAGTTTCAGTTCCGATCAAGTCGTCGCGGTCCCGGCATTTCCAAGTCCTAACAGCCCTTACGCACAAACCGGTATCGAGATCCCTGTTCGGGTCGACGATACAGTCGACGCGATGGCGAATAACCTTGCACAAGCCATCGGTTCTACAACAGCACCCAAGATCGTGCCGTTGCCAAGCTTAGAACTAGCACAAGGCACCGATGCTGTCGCTGCTGAATCCCCATCGAGTTTGCCTTCACAAGAAACATCTAATGGAGCAAACGACAGCGCCGTCGACAATACCGTCGACAACACCGTTAGCAATTCCACCGACGCAAACGATGGTGCTCAATCGGGAAGTGACGAAGCGAAGGTGACGGCTGATCTAGTGCCGCCAAGCCCACCGCAATGGGAGTCGCTACCAAGCGTTCCTGCTTCCCTACCGAGTGCGTCTGGAACAATCGCACCGCCAACCAATGCAGTTGCAAAAGGTCCGCTGGCGGTAAACATTCCAACTCCGACTTTGCCGGCCGTCGTGGTGAATGTTCCAATCGCATCCATTACGCCACCTTCAAGTGAACCAACGGCAAGCGAACCAACGCCGATAAAACCTAAGGTGAAGGCTCCTGTGGATACGGTCAAAACCGTTCAACCTGCAACGAACGAAATTCACCCAGCTACAAGTACCGTTATTGCCGCTCCGATCATGTCTTCGCTTCCATCCGTTGCACCTAACTTTGACGCGGAGTCCCAAGTGGCGCAAGGATCCCAAGTGGGTGATTCGGGTATCGAGATGACCACCGGGCCACTTGTGATGACATCGGGTAGCTCGCGAAACGATGTTGACCGAGCCGAGAAAATGCAGATCGAAAGCCAATCGATGCGTGCTTTGCACGTCAAAGGTAGCATTTCGAAAATACACATCGTTGACGGCTCGGTATGCCGCGTAGTCGCGAACGGCAGCCGACTGTTTCTCGTCGGAGACCAACCAGGTGAGACCGTCGTAGAAGTCACCTCAGATAGAAGCAGTAAGCCTACCTACGTGAAAGTCAGTGTGGTGAAGCCTTGGCAAGTCGCCAGCAAGTCCAGTGTTGGCGTTGATGAGATCCAAGGGGTGTTAAGTCACTTGGTTCCCGATGCCGAAATCGAAGTCAAACCGCAAGCCGACGGAACGTTGATCGTGAAGGGGATGGTCGATTCCAACGACCAAGCTCGAAAGATCATCGGATCGATCCGCAAGATGGTGCTCGTTCCGGTCGTCGATGCTTTGGAAGTCCGGTAAGTCGGCTGTCCAGTTTGGACTCGCCGGCAGTGACTTGCACGATCGCATCCATCGATTGCGATACATCGCTAGGTCATCAAGGCCATATCTAGTCGAGATTCTCAGCCTCAGATTTCCTCCAATGCGTTTGGGGTAATGCCTGACCCCTCAATGCGGGTGTTTTTAAAACACAGAGGCACAGAGGCACAGAGATGAGGACGGGAAAGAAACCCGGAGTGGGAATTCTAAAAGACACTGGAAGGCTGCCCTCCGTGTTCTCTGTGCCTCTGTGTTTCCAACGTCCGCGCGTTTTTTGAAACACAGAGACCCAGAGGCACAGAGATGAGGACGGGAAAGAACCCCGGAGTGGGGATTCTAAAACATACTGGAAGGCTCCCCTCCGTGTTCTCTGTGCCTCTGTGTTTTAAAAAAGACCGCGCGTAAGAACCTCGGAAGGGATTTTGAAACACAGAGACCCAGAGTCACAGAGAGCGGACGGGAAAGAAACCCGGAGTGGGAATTCTAAAAGACACTGGAAGGCTCACCTCCGTGTTCTCTGTGCCTCTGTGTTTTAAAAAAGACCGCGCGTGGACGTCGGCTTTGTAACATGAAAAAAGGCCGGGGAATGAATCCCCGGCCTTTTGTACTTTTTAGTTTGTGCGGTAAAGCTTACGGCTAAGCGAGTTGAGGTTGAGATGCAACTGGCTAGCCGAGCCCGCGCCGGATTTACTTCGCTGGTGGAAGAATGACCGAATCGATTACGTGGATCACGCCGTTGCCAGCGTCAACATCGGTTGCAAGGATCTTTGCACCGTTGACGTAAGCTGCACCGTCTTTGACAGTGATTTCTACTTTGCCACCTTGGAGGGTTGCTGCAGACTTGGCCTTGACCGCATCTTCAGAGTAAACGCGACCATCGACTACGTGGTACAAAAGAATTGCTTTGAGCTTTTCTTTGTTCTCTGGCTTGAGCAACGACTCAACGGTTCCCTTTGGCAACTTGCCGAAAGCTTCGTCGGTAGGAGCGAAGACGGTCAAAGACTTTTCACCACTGAGTGCATCGACAAGGCCAGCTGCTTTCGCTGCTGCGAGCAATGTCGAGAACTTGCCTGCTTTGGTTGCAACTGCTGGAATGTTATCCGATGCTGGGAGGATAACGGAGTCAATGACGTGAATCACACCGTTTGTGCAAGCGATATCCGTTGCGACAACATTCGCGCCGTCAACCGATACCTTGCTGCCATCGACTTTAACATCGATGCGTTGACCGTTGAGCGACTTCGCGCCCTTGAGTCCAACAACGTCCTTCGCCATGACCTTGCCTGGTACGACGTGGTATGTCAAAACAGCTTTGAGCTTTTCTTTGTTTTCTGGCTTGAGCAACATCTCAAGCGTTTCCTTAGGAACCTTAGCAAACGCGTCGTCGGTTGGTGCGAATACAGTGAATGGACCAGGTCCGTTGACTGCATCGATCAAACCAGCTGCGGTCAAAGCCGTAGCAAGAGTCTTGAACTTGCCAGCTTCGACAGCTGTTTCAACGATGTTCTTTTCAAAACCAAACGCAGTGGTCGAGGCAACGCTCAGCAGAGCACCCGCGATAATCTTCGATAACTTCTTCATAGCAATCACTCACACCTATGGAAGGAAACTTGACGGATACTACCTGAACGGCTCGGGCAGCAAACTTAAACCCGAACGGGTCAAGCCCCACTGGGCTTTCGAATCGAGCCTCGCTTGGGACATGTGACTGTATGAAGGCTGTCAAGCGGTCGAGTCGATATTTAATCGCCATGGGTGTCAGAGGTTTATTAATAAATGCTATCGGGGATTGACTCACTACTACAATGTCAGCCGACGCTTTCGGACGGAGAGCTTGACGGTCGTGGGACTTGAAGGCCAGTGAACTTGAAGGTCAGAGAACTTGATTGTTGAGGAGTAAGATTTCGAATGGGGAATGAGCCACAATTGCCAAGTTCTGATTCTCAAGTTGTTGATGGTTCGGGTGCGAACGAATCAGTGCGTTTTAAAGCAGTCGTCCTGGGGTCTTATGGTGGGATAGGCCAAGCGATATGCAAGGCGATTAAGGAAGCGGGTGGCGAAGCTTTTTTGATCGGTCGAGATGCGGAGCGATTAAGAGCCCAAGCTACCGAGTTTTGCTGGGGGTGTTTTGTTGGGGATGCGAGTGATTGGGATGGTATGGTTCAAGCGGCGAACGCCGCCGATGAGCATTTGGGTGGATACCACTCCGTGATTCACTTGGCAGGTTCCGTGTTGCTCAAGCCGATTCATTTAACGAGTCGCTCAGAATGGGATAGCGTAATCAACACGAATCTTACTTCTGCAGCCGGGGTCTTGAGGGCATTTGTGCCGAAGTTCAGGGATGGGGGATCGGTGGTGCTGATGAGTTCGTCGGCGGCTTCTATCGGTTTATCGAACCACGAAGCCATTGCGGCAGCGAAGGGTGGAATTGAGGGGTTAGTGCGGTCAGCGGCGATGACTTATGCAGCGAAGCGAATCCGGGTCAATGCTATTGCGCCCGGGTTGGTGCAAACGGCTTTGACGCAGCGAGTTTGGAGTAATCCTCGCAGCGCAGAGGTTTCTCTCGGAATGCACCCCTTGGGTCGCTTCGGGGAACCGGATGATATCGCCAGAGGGATTTTCTTTCTTGCTGATCCCCGCAATGACTGGATTACCGGCCAAGTTCTCCAGATCGACGGTGGACTCGGGTCCCTTAAAGCGATGTCGGCCGCCAATCGTACGGGTTGACCCACGGGCAGGGATCTGTTCCGATATTTGCTGTCTCGATCCCTGAAAAGAACAGCCGAACCGTGATTTATTTCGACAATAACGCCACAACACAAATTGACCCGAGGGTTGCTGAACAGCTGTGCGAAGAATATCGGAGCCGAAGGGTTAATCCGAGCAGTCAGCATGCGGGGGGCAGGCAAGCTCGCAAGGTGGTCGAAGATGCGCGTGAGAGGATTCTTGTAGGACTCGGGGCTCGCATGCGCGGTATGCACAGCGATTCCTTGATTTTTACCAGCGGTGGAACGGAAGCGAACAATTTAGCAATCTTTGGGATTGCAGCGATGAGACCGGGTTCATTGGTCGTATCCTCGATCGAGCATCCAAGCGTATTGGCCGCGGCCGAAAGGCTTGGGCAACTTGGCCGATGCGTTCGCTATTTGCCTTGTGATTCTTCTGGCCGGATCAATCCTGGGCCGTTGAAGACTTGGATGCAAGATGGAGAGCAGATAGCGTTGGTTTCGTTGATGTTAGCAAACAATGAAACCGGAGTAGTTCAACCACTTGAATCCGTTGTCGAGATTTGCAAACCGCACGGGATCCCAGTTCATTGCGATGCAGTTCAGGTGCTTGGTAAGCTACCGTTGTCTTTTGAGAACCTTGGGGTCGATGCGATGAGCGTCACGGCCCACAAGCTCCATGGGCCGGTCGGGATTGGAGCGTTATTGGTTCGGCATGGGATTGCAATCGAACCGATTCTTTACGGAGGTTTCCAGCAGTTGGGTGTAAGGCCCGGTACGGAGAATCCGGCATTAGCGCGCGGGTTTGCCATCGCCACCGAGTTGGCTTGTGGGGAACTAGCAGAGAGAAGCCATCGCATGGCAGAGCGACGCAAGTGGCTTGAGGATCTATTGCTCAGAGCGCACAGTTCAGGAGTCATCAACGGCCAGGAAGCGCAGAGGCTTCCTCATACCATCAGCATCGGGTTTCCGGGTGTTGACCGACAAGTTCTGCAATTAGCGCTCGACCGAGTCGGAGTCGCTTGTGGAACCGGTTCCGCTTGTGCTAGCGGTTCAAGTCAACCATCGCACGTATTACAAGCTATGGGGTTGAGCCCCGAAGTTATTCGAGGCTCGATTCGTATAAGCTTGTCTCACGAAACGAGCGAAGAGGAAGTGTTCGAAGGAGCGGCGCGGATCGTCGAAGCAGTAGAGCGATTGCGCCGCCTTCATTGATTCCGTTAGCCAGCCATCGCAATGGGGCGATCGATTTCGAGTTGGTCGCAGACGCGTTCCAAGAGCCGATCGGTTGTGAAGGGCTTTTGCATGAAGTCGTCGGCACCGGCCATTCTCAAATCGGCGATCTTGTCCGATTCAACCATACCCGAGATGCATAAGATCTTCACCGTGTCCATGGTGCGATCCGATCGAACTCGCTGGCATACTTCGCGACCGTTGATATCGGGCAGCATCACGTCAAGGACGACCAAGTCTGGTCGGAATTCTTTGACTTGCATTCCGGCATCGAAGCCATTGTTTGCCGTGCGGATATCGAATCGACCATCTCGTTCGAATGTGTCTCGCATCAGATCTACCAGATCTTGATCGTCGTCGACGATCAGCAATTTCTTCTTGCCGCTTTCAAGTGCATCGGTTGGGATACCGTTGTCTTTCATGAAGACGAAGAGTTGATCGCGAGGGATTCGACGGAATCGACTTCCCGGTACGCGAAATCCCTTGAGGGTGCCGTTGTCGAAACAACGGATAATCGTTTGCTGGCTGACTTTGCAAATCTTGGCAGCCTCGCCAGTGGTAAAGACTGTTTTTGTAGTGGACATGGGACTCAACCATCCTTGTTGAACGCTCACGACCCGCCGACGCGTTACCGCAACGGGTCTATCCTGTAATTCCAACCAGGCTCGCCGATCTTACCAAGCTTGCCTTGGACCTCGGGGAGGATAGACAAGTTCCGTAAGAGAGGTCAAGACGGATTTAAGACAAGTAAGCCAAACATTTTCGAGAAGATAGGCGGTTCCCAAAGATGGGTAACCGCCGTTAGCTGCATCGGCTTAGGGGGAGTGCGAGGTCTGGAGCCTTCAGCACGAGATTGAGGGCCTTGGGGCACTACTGTGCAAGTACATTTACTTTGCCGTGATCATCGCAGTGACCGTTGTGTTGGTGGTGCAAATGTCCATCGACGAGGTAATCGACGTGATCCCCATGGGGAACTGCAGGGTGACCGCAATCCGGTCCATGTACGTGCCCGGCTTCGTGTCCATTGCAAACGTGTCCGCCAGTGCAAGCCGAAGGGTTCGCGGCGCTGACTTCGATCGCGTGCTCTTCGATCTTTCCGGCAGAAGTCGGATGGTGAAGGTGCCCGTCGTGCAAGTAATCCACGTGCCCATTGTGCTCGATGGCGGTATGGCCGCAACCTTGGCCGTGCACATGGTCGTGGTGGTCATGGTGATCGTGGTTTGTAGACATAGTGAATGCTCTCCGTTGAAAAAGGAACGATATAACGGTGTGAAAAGAACGATTTGTAAGTGAGTGCGTACGGGTCAGAGCGACTCTTCTCCGTGTGCTAGGCCGTTGGAGATAAGGTTTTTGATGTGCTCGTCCGACAGGGAGTAATAAATGTGTTTCCCCTGCCGACGACTTCGGACAATCTTTTCGATGCGAAGAAGTTTCAAGCGTTGGGAGATTGCTGGCAAGTTATCGCCCAATCGTTGTGTAAGTTCCGTTACGCACATTTCTCGTCGTGCGAGAAGTGCGAGGAGTTGCAATCTGCTGGAGTCTCCCAGAGCCCGAAAGATCGCTGCGGCCCGCGAGCATAAATCGATATCGATCAACGGTTCGTGCGTCGAAGGATGCGGGTGACCATCACAAGGAATGGCGTTACCGGCTGTATCGCAGGCAACGTCGTCCCCAGCAGCGTGGGCTTGATCCTCGCGCTTCGATGGGCCAGCTTTTTTCGCAGTAGCTCGTTTCATGGCTCTCTAAGTCATTTCCGATTGACGATCAAACAGTTGCTTAGTTGATTGAATGTTTGATTGTAAGCCGCTGTTTTGGGGCGGTCAAGGGAATTTTCGGGAAACTCAGGCCGGGGCGGATTTTGAAACACAGAGGCACAGAGACACAGAGATCAGACCGGAAGGCTCCCCTCCGTGTTCTCTGTGCCTCTGTGTTTTAAAAACGACCGCGCATACAAACCATGAAAGGATTTTGAAACACAGAGACACAGAGTCACAGAGATCAGACCGGAAGGTTCCCCTCCGTGTTCTCTGTGTCTCTGTGTTTTAAAAAAGACGCTGTGTTTTAAAAATCTCTAGGTTTTAAAAATCTCTAGCGGCTCGCAGGGCTTGGTGGTCGCCGCCGCTCCTGCATCTTGGGTACCCCCTCAACCAGTCGGTTTGTACTCCCGGGCTCTTTGAATAACTCAAATGTGTCGTACAGCTCCCCAACGGCTGTTCTCGCTTCATACGTGAGCTTCGTCCCGTCGAGCGTGATGACTTGATACAGCTGTGTGTCTTCTCCCAGCCGAACCATAAATGGTTTGGGGTCAACGTTATACATCTTCGGTCCACTGACGCTCACGACGTAGACTGTCCCGTAGTGTTCGTCGTATTTCGTCAATCCTTCCGGTTCGTTGGAGACTTCGCCCGCCGGCAAGCCGTTTGCTTTAGCGATATCCACCGGGGTGCGTAGTCCTGTCCGTCCATACGAATGGTCGTGTCCTTGTAGCACCAAGTCGACTTTGTATTTGTCCAAGATAGGTTTCCAAGCTTTTCTCAATGCGGCATTATCGCGATCTTTGGCGGTCGAAAAAATCGGATGATGAAACGATACGATTACCCATGGCTTGGTATTTCCACTCAGCTCTTTTTCCAGCCATGCGGCTTGTTCGACATGTTGAAGATTGCTGTTGAGAATGACGAACTTGGCGTTTTGATAATCGAAGCTGTAGACGGTTTCCTCCAAACCCACAGGGGCTTGCTCAGGAAGCGTAAATTGTGGCCGCCAATGCCGGGTCAACTCCCGCATGCCGTCTTCTCTCTTATGTTGTTCGTGATTGCCGACTACCGGTACGTTAGGGATCGTCGCATTGAGCCAAGCACCGGCGCCGAACCACTCGCCCCAGTCTGCGTCGGATTCCGCAGTGTTGATCAAATCCCCTGCATGCAACATGAAACGTGCTTTTGGGGCATCGCTGTAAGCTTCTCGGATCACTCGTGACCAGTGGCTTCGCAAGTTGTTCTGCGCATCGCCGAAATAGATGAAGGAAAATGGCTGCTCGCTGTGACTCGCTGTCGTAAAGTGAAACCATTCGCTCCAGTTCACCGAGTCTCCAACTCGGTACGCGTACTTGGTCCCCGGTTGCAAGTCTTTAAAAACAACACTGTGGTAATGTGCCATGTTCAAGTCCGTTTTGAGGGGGGTGGCGGTCGCTTCCACACGAACGGCTTGTTTCTCAAACTCAGGACCATGCGTCGCTACCGCGATCTCCGCAAACCCTTTTTCGATCTCGTTGCTCGTTCGCCATGTGACCGCTTGGCTAGTCGTTGGATCGGCAGCGAACGTCAAAATCACTCGATCGGGTATGTTCGATGGGGCAAACATCTCGGCCGGCTTGACTTGCCTTGGCTTGTGCTCGTGGTCTTCCCCGTCATGTCCCATCGCCCAATTGCTGCCGATCAACAAAGCGCTGCCGAGCAACAGAGCCTTACCGAGCAATAACGCACTGCCATTGCATACGCGCCCGGCAGATACGATACGTAATAGCATCCCTGGGATACTTGCAAGGCTTGGATTCATCATGGTTTTTCATTCTCGAAAGATGTATGCGTTGATCGGCCACGAACAAACCACTTGGATTCGCACCAACGAAGTATCTCATGAAGTACCGCTGCTGCGAACCAAGTCGCCGCAACACTCAATAAGATCATTACAACGTTTAGTGTTGTTCGCGCGTTCTCACCAAGCAGTTTCTTTGCTCCGACCAGAAATATCCCATGCATAAGATAAAATTCGTACGAATATCGCGCGAAGAGTTTGATGGGATTCGGGACTTTACCCACGAACTGTGCGGCATAAACCCCTAGAAGTCCGATCGTAGGATAACCCAGAATGCGATTTGGGATCGCAAGTGCCATTAGCAGTCCGATCACGGGCCAGCGAAGTCGAGCCCAACTTTTTGATTTGCTGAAACCGACCGAAACATAGAATGCTAAAGCATGCGCAAAGTAGCTTTCGAACTCGTTGATCATGACGATCGCCAAGCAAAGCAAACTGCACAATGTTACTCCTTGTATGAGTCGGTCGAAGCATTTGAATAGATAGATGCTGAAATACAAAGCGATCAGCAAGCCGATAAACCAAGTTGCAACGTTGACCATGTCGGTCATAAAGTACATCCCTTGACCAGTCATCTGCCAGAGAAACTGTAAAGGGTCGATCTGTTTGTAACCCGTTAAAGCCGTCGCGGCAAAGGCTGCCACGGTGACGATCCAATAGGCGGGATAGATCCGCAGGAGCCTTGCAAAAAGCCATTCGGACGAAGTTCGAGTATCTCCTCCGATCAAAGCACCACTGATTGCCAGAAAGATTGAAACACCTATTTGACCGATATCGAGCCCGTAGATCTTGGTCCAAGCCGAAGAGGAGCCCCAGAGCGATTGAAGATGACTTGTGAGAACCAGCAGCAATGCGAATACACGCAATGCATCGAAGCCTTCAATTCTGCGCTGCTTGATCTGACGCTCGGCGTTATTCGGTTCTTCGATTTGAAGTTCTTTCACCGACACAGTTCGTGCCTTTGCATTGAAGGCTAACCGGACATGTTCACAACAAAGACATGTTACGACTTAGGACGCTTGAACAATAAGACGATGCTTCTCGAACGCCCGTAAGCTTCATTCGTATCAAACGCGGAAACCAATTCCCAGCCTAGCTCTCCTAGTTCGTTCATCAAGCGATCAAGTTCACTACTTTCGACCTTTCCACCCCAGAGCCCTTTGGTCTCCATTTGTACGGATTTGTATTCCCAACGCATTGTGTTTTGCTCCATGAGCGGAATATCAATCAAGGAAATTTCAACGGGTTGCGATGCGAGCTAGTGTGTCGTTACGGCAAGCCTTTGATTAAACCAATGCGCAAATCACAGACATTGGTGTGGGTCGGGCCTGTCTCTAAGAGATGCCCTGAGTCTTTAAAGATACCATAGGAATCGAATTGATCCAACGCTGCTCGCACTTCTGCGACCTTAGACCCGTGAGAGAGTAACCAATCACGGTCGATCCAAGCACCCGCGCAAGGTGTATTGCCGTCCTCGCCATCGGTTCCCCCTGAGACAATCGCAAAATCGGACTGACCGCTGAGGATCCGTTCCGCAAAGCGATCCAAAGCTTCGCTTGTAGCCTCCGTTGCAGATTCGTTACCTTGACCTGATTCTTTTTGTATTGTCCGCAAAATGCTGTAACCCACCGAAAGGATCAAATGCAGATTTCGTCCACCGCGTCGAGAAGTGGTCTTTACCGGATCGCTCGCCGGCAACACTACCGTAGGCTCACCCCCTGATACGATGCCTGAACCAACAGGCTTTATCGCCAATCGTTCTAATAACGTTTTCCCGAACCGATCGGCCAATCCATCTCCTGCGATATTCGATTCGGTTTCGATGCGATAGCCTAACTGAGCAGCTCGCTGTGCGGCTGCCGTGACGGCTGTCTGATTGTTAGCTAAGACATACACGGGGCGCAATTTCTGGGTGAACCGCCGACTTTCCTCCGCCTCGGATGCGACTTCGAGATAGCCCTCGTTATTAATACCCACTGCGTCTGGCTTTGCACGGTCCTCGACACGGATACGATCTTCTAGCAGCTTGCGCACCGCGCAAAACTCACCTGGAAGCAATCGATCTAGTACGCTCAAGGCCAGGACCGGGTCGGGAGGTGGGTTCTCGATCGTTGGGCCTGAGCCGATCAATTCGAGTGGGTCACCGAGCACATCGGAGATCATCAACGTGATCAATGTTTTAGCTTTGCATTGCCGCGATAATCCACCACCTTTGACTTTGCTCAAGCAACGGCGGACGGCATTGAGCTCTTGAATGGTCGCTCCACGCAACGATAACGCTGCGGTGATTTGAGCTTTGGTTTCCAAATCGATCCCTTCGATCGGTGCACAAAGCAACGCTGAGCCACCGCCGCTCAATAAAAACAACACGACATCGTCCGGTTCACATCTTTCAACCCACCTTAGGATTTCTTGAGTACCTGCAACTGAGCGCTGTGTCGGTGAATTGATCCCCGCCGGACGAGCTTCGAATACCGTCAGCTCTGTGCAAGGGACTCGACGGTCGATCACCAGTCCCTGCGGTATGGAACCTTCTGGTACATTGATCCACCCACCGATTCGTTTACTGAGATCAGGGTCGGCATTGGTGTTTATCTTCAAAACATCGACAAGTCCATGCAGCATCCCTGCGCATGCTTTGCCTGCTCCGACGATCACGATCCGGCGGGCGTCGCGAAGATCATAACGATCCTCACGGATGGTCAAGAAGCGGCCATCCCACTTGCATGCGGCTTGCATCACCCGTTCGGCACGCACGGCATCAACCCCGGCATGCCAGATGTTCAGTGCGTCTTGTGCTAACGATCCCAAGGTTTGCTCCGTCTATTTTAAGTTTGAAGAAAAGTCTAGTGTATGTGCGTCTGAGGGAGGACGGGAGGACCGAAGGATGGAAACACAGAGGCCTTTTTTGAAACACAGGGACCTTTTTTTTGAAACACAGAGACACAGAGACACAGAGATTGGATCGGAAAGAAACCCGTGGTGGAATTTTAAAAGACACCGGAAGGCTCCCCTCCGTGATCTCTGTGCCTCTGTGTTTCCAACGTCCGCGCGTTTTTTGAAACACAGAGACACAGAGACACAGAGATTGGACCGGAAAGAGACCTGGGGTGGAATTTTAAAAGACACCGGAAGGTTCCCCTCCGTGATCTCTGTGCCTCTGTGTTTCCAATGTCCGCGCGTTTTCTGAAACACAGAGACACGGAGACACAGAGATTGGACCGGAAAGAGACCTGGGGTGGAATTTTAAAAGACACCGGAAGGTTCCCCTCCGTGATCTCTGTGTCTCTGTGTTTCCAATGTCCGCGCGTTTTTTGAAACACAGAGACACAGAGACACAGAGATTGGACCGGAAAGAGACCTGGGGTGGAATTTTAAAAGACACCGGAAGGCTCCCCTCCGTGATCTCTGTGCCTCTGTGTTTCCAACGTCCGCGCGTTTTTTGAAACACAGAGACACAGAGACACAGAGATTGGACCGGAAAGAGACCTGGGGTGGAATTTTAAAAGACACCGGAAGGTTCCCCTCCGTGTTCTCTGTGCCTCTGTGTTTCCAACGTCCGCGCTTTCTTTGAAACACAGAGATACAGAGTCACAGAGATTGTATTACAACGAGAGCAGGTACTTGAAAAGTTCGATGCGTTGGCGTTCGTCGAGCGTATCGAGCAAACCGACAGGCATGAACGAGTTCTCCGAGAGTTTGAATTCTTCGATATCGGATTTTGAGACTTCGATCGTCTCCGTTGCGGTGCGAATCGACAAGCTGCTATCACCTTCGTTCAGCAATAATCCAGTGATGATTTGGCCATCGTTGGTCCGTACCACTCGGGCTTGATAGTCCCGGCCGATGACGGCGTTTGGATCGATGACATTTTCGATTGCGTACTCGATTCCTTTGGCGCCGGTCCCTTGAAGATTCGGGGCGTATTCTGATCGGATACCGTTAGCCGTATTGTTTTCGGCGGGCGCGTGACACGCTGCGCAAAGCTTATCGAAGTGTTTTTTACCAGCACCGGCATCAAAAGCCCACAGCGGAGCTCCGCGATAGGCTTGGATGCTCTTGAGAATCTCTTCCTTCATGGCCTCGCTACCGGTGCGGACTTGCCCCCATTCCTGCGCAATCCTTCCAAGGAGTTTTTCATCGCCGAGGAGGGCCATTTGACGGGCATAGTATGCCGTCAGGGCTTCGCGAGGAATCTGTTTTTTCGCCATGGCATCGAGCAGAGCGTTCGCCCAATTCACTCGGCTCGTGAGCAAGTCCATTGCCGAGCCGATTGTGTCGGGTGTAAGGCTGCTGTAGCGTTTGAGTACTTCGCTGGCGATGTTCGGTTTGTCGTATTGGCGGAGTAAGCTCAGTGCGCGATTGGCAAGCTTCGGTTCGTCGATCGCATCGATCAACAACGGTATGTTTTGTTCGGAGTTGTCTTTTTGAAGTATTTCCATCGCTTGGGATCGCTGAGCGATCGACGGGTCGTTCTTCAATCGTTCTCGAAGTCGCGCGAAGAGCGACGCGTCTCCAAGTTGAGCGCCGACTTTTTCGGCAAGATTGCGGATGCCTGCATCTGGGGACTGATACAGTTTTTGAGAAATGGTATTCCAAGCTAGGACTGGGCGAGTAGCTCGTTGTCCTCGCATGGCGAGCTCGAAAAGTTCGAGATTCTTTCGCAATGCGCTGATACCCCCTTGGTGCATCTCCGCTGCCATGGCTTCCCTACCTGCGTCGGTTGTACGTGCGGCATACCAAAGGATGTTATCGCGCAGCGAAGTAATCGGAGTTGAAGTGGATAGGCTCAAGGCGCGATATTGATTCCCTTCCCACTGCTTGCCGATGGCTTGCCATAACAACACAGGTAGGTCGCGGTCGACTTGATTTTCGGATTGAAGGCTTAGTGTTTCGATTGCTTCCCAAGCCTCTGGGCCTTGGAGACGTCCTGCTGCGAGTGCTAATTCCCGGCGTACGAGCAAGGATGTTTCTTTCGCGGCTAGGTTCGGAAGAGCGGATGGGTCGGAAAGGGAACGGACTCCCCAAGATCGAACCATTTCGTGCGAGTCGTTAAGCCATCCTGCGATGTCATCGGGACTCGCAACGCGCAGGGAGATCAATGCCCACAGCGAGGTTAAACGAGATCGTACAGCAGCGTTGTTAATAGAGGTGTTCGCAGTGTCATCGCTGTCGGCTTCGCCGATTTTGCGAATCGCTTCGATCAATTCTTTAGGGATAGCTTTACCAGCATATCGTGTCGAGAGGACATTTCGTGCGGTTCGGACGTGCCAGTCGTTGGGGTGGCTCAGTGCTGCGACTAGCTCCGCATCGCTTGCTTTCGACCAGTTGCAGCGAGCTGGTTTGAAGGTCGCATCGTACTTCATCCGGTAAACTCGTCCGTTACCTCGATCCCAGACTTCGACACCTGGATTATGGCAGTGGCGAACGTCGACCCAATCGGTCATGTACATCGCTCCATCGGGGCCAACAGCAAGATCGACACCGACGAATGCGGGGTCACTGCATAGAAACACATCTTGGCCAGCATGAATGGTGTTATACCCACCTTGTTCGCGTCGGAGGATTTGCTGGTTGAGTTGATGACCGTGCAAGTTATGGGTAAGCAGGCGGTTCCGGTACTCCGATGGCCAGTTATCTCCGAGGTAGATCGCAGTTCCTACGTGCGAATGTCCGCCGTAGACTTCTCCTGTCCCAGGCTTACCTGCCCCCCCTTCACCGGAATCGTATCGTGCTGAGGCGAGCAAGAAATTTTGAAGGTGCGGTGCGGTTGGGGCGCCGGTATTCGAGATGAAGTTCGCGTAGCCGCTGTTGACTTGGTTCCAGTAGTGGCCTCCGTGCATGACATGGGTTGTGCCACCTTTGCCCCAAAAGCTGCGGCAGTGCGTCATGAAGAACTGACCATGTTCGTCGTAGTCCACCCCCCACGGGTTGCTTGTTCCGTGTGCGAAGACTTCGAAGCGATGCGAAACAGGATCGTAGCGCCACACACCGGCTGCGAGGTAGGTTCGGTCTTCTTCCCGCGTTCCTGGTTTGCCAATCATCGAGGTGTTGAAGACACCTTGCGTGCCGTATAGCCAACCGTCGGGGCCCCAAACGAAGCTATTGAGCGTCTCGTGCGTATCGCCGAATCCAAAGCCATCGAGGAGGATTTGAGGTTCGCCATCAGGGCGGTCATCCCCATCACGATCCGGGATGAAAAGTAATTCAGGTGCAGCGCCGACCCAAACACCACCATGTCCTACTTCGATACCACTGGCGAGATTGAGTCCTTCATGAAAGACTTTGCGGGTTTCGAACGAACCGTCTGCATCGCTATCTTCGAGGATCACAATTCGGTCGAGCCCTTCGCCCGCCGGACGTTTTTGTGGATACGAATGCGCCTCGAGAACCCAAAGTCTGCCTTGGGGGTCAAAAGCGAAGGCGACAGGCTGGTGGATTTGCGGTTCTGCGGCGATCAGATCTACCGAGAAGCCTTTGGGGACGAACATCTTCTCCAACGCTTCGGCAGCAGCTAAGTTTGGTGTAGAGTTCGTTGTTGGAGATGCCTTTGGGTTCGGCACAAGATGATTCAGGATGGCGTTAAACGTGCTGCGAGGCCCTTGCTCGATCGAAACGGTCGGGGCTGGAGGTTGATCATAGAAACGGAAATCGTCAAAGTTCATGTGGCCCCATCCTCCGGCGTTCTCATCCACCAAGCGAACGGCGATGCGTTTCCCGATATGCTCGCGCAGGTCGACTGCGATGCGACGCATCTGCTCTTGATCGGCACCCGAAGCTTTGGCGATGACCTTTGATTTCGGTGCGTTTGAGTCTGAATTGTTTTGTGAATCTTGCTGATCGGGTTCGATCAGCAGGATTTCGAGGCGGGTGCTATCGGCTTTTCCTCCGCCGAAAAGAAAACCTGCGTAGGGATGGGTTACGGGAAAGGGGGTTGATTCGAGGGTGCCGGTGCCTGCATCTTGGACGATCTCATAGCCGCCGATGAAGTAGTCTCCGACCTTGTTGCTCTTTTGGGTTGGCCATCGCTTGCTGATGCCGTCTTGATTGACAGGTTGTTTATCGAACGCGTTTCCTTTCGCTGTCCAGCCTTCCAGGGTACCAAGTTCAAAACCCAAGTTTAGAGGTTTGTTGTCTGGGCCAACGGGGGTGAACCCTTCTGCTTGGTCTTCCGATGCATTCTCGTCGGGGCTGGTTTGTGCCAATTCGAAGGGGGCAAGCTTCGTGCGATCTTCATCGGACAGGGATTCAAGGGTGATATCGCGAAAGGCGATGCGTGTTTCAGGCCCTGAATGCAATTG
>Ga0315899_10001676_pt1 | contig 25200 bp, 18 predicted proteins | sample LakEriMetagenome_2_FD_203518 | JGI IMG/M metagenome (GOLD analysis project Ga0315899, IMG submission 203518) | Freshwater fungal communities from buoy surface, Lake Erie, Ohio, United States - Buoy 4 MA112 | ecosystem: Environmental > Aquatic > Freshwater > Lake | place: USA: Lake Erie, Ohio... | reverse complement strand
GGCTGGGTCACCTACCAGTCCGACGTTTCGATCCTGCGGCCCGCATCGGCCGAGCGGGCCCGGCGCGTGATCCTCTACGACGTGGTCAACCGCGGCCGCCCGCTCGCCCACCAGCTGTACTTCAACGAAGGCGGCGCGCTCGACGCCGCGGGCGGCGCGGGCAACGGTTTCCTGATGCGGCAGGGCATCACCGTCGTCTGGAGCGGCTGGCAGGGCGACCTGCCGCTCGCTTCGGGCAAGGGCGGCCTGCTCGGGACACGGTTCCCGATCGCGCGCGGCGCCGACGGATCGCCGGTCCGCGGCATGGTCCGCGACGAATGGGTCTTCGACCACCGGACGAATCCTGCGCGCGCGGAGCTCAGCTACCCGGTCGCCGATCCGGACCGCGCGCGGGCGATCCTGCAGGTCAAGCAGCGCCGCGCCGATCCGTGGCGCGTGATCGACGGATGGTCGTACGACGGGGATCGCGCGATCCGCATCGAGCGGCCCGCGGACATGGACGCCGGTGCGATCTACGAGTTCGTGTATCCGGCGCGCGATCCGGTCGTGATGGGCATCGGCTTCGCGGCGATCCGCGACCTGGTGTCCTTCCTGCGGTACGACGCGGTCGACCGCGGCGGCGCGCCGAACCCGCTGAACGACCTGCGCGAGGCGCGCTGCGAGCGCGCCGCGTGTCCCGACAAGGCGCGGCAGACGGCGGACGTCGTGATCCTGGAAGGGATCTCGCAGTCGGGTCGTGCGGTGCGCGACTTCGTGTACCAGGGCTTCAACCTCGACACCGCCGGCCGGCGCGTCTTCGACGCGGCGATGCCGCTGATCGCGGGCTCGCGCCGCACCTGGGTGAACGAGCGCTTCGCGCAGCCCGGCCGCTGGTCGAAGGAGCACGAGGAGCACTTCCAGCACGGCGACCAGTTCCCGTTCGGCTACGCGGTGACGACCGATCCGGTGAGCGGGCGTCGCGACGGCGTCTTCGCGCGCTGCGAGGCGACCCGCTCGTGCCCGAAGCTGATGCACGTCGACGGCGGCGCCGAGTTCTGGCAGGGGCGCGCGTCGCTCGTCGGCGCCGACGGGGCGGGCCGGGACCTGGACGTGCCTCCGGACGTGCGCGCCTACCTGATGACCGGCACGCCGCACGCGTACGCGCCCACCGGCAAGGCCCCGAAGCCCGCGGCGTGCGCGTTGCCCGGCAACGTCGTCAACCCGGGGGCGACCACGCGGGCGCTGCTGGTCGCGCTGGTCGACTGGGTCGCGCGCGACGTGCCGCCGCCCGCGTCACGCTGGCCGCGCGTCGCGGCCGGGGAGCTCGCCGATCCGCGCGACGCCCGCGCGCTCGGCCTGCCTGACCTGAGCCGGATCGGCGCGGTCTACCAGGGCACCCACAACGCGCTGTACCTGACCGACTACGGCGCGGCCGTGCCGAAGGTGGACCTGTCGCGGGCCTACCGTGTGCTGGTGCCGGTCACGGACGCCGACGGCAACGACCGCGCCGGCGTGCGCACGCCGGATGTCGAGGTGCCGCTCGCCACGCACCTGCCGTGGAACCCGCGCGGCGTCGGCTTCGCCCCGGGCGCGGCCTGCGGCGGGGCGGGCTCGACGCTGCCTTTCGCGCCCGACGCGGCGACTCGTGCGCGCAACGGCGATCCGCGTCCGTCGATCGCCGAGCGCTACGCCGACGAACAGGACTATCTGCGGCGCGTGCGCGCCTCGGTCGACGGACTGCGAGCCCAGCGGCTGATGCTCGAGGAAGACGCGCAGCGCTGGATGGAGCGCGCGCAGGCCGCCTGGCGCGACCGGTAGGGGCGACGCGCGCTGCGGCGGCGCCGCGCGCAACGTCGACCCTCGGGTCGCCTCGCCGGCTCGTTCAGCGACCGGCCTTGCGCTCGACCTCCAGCCGCTCCTGCGCCCCGACGCGCAGCTCGCGCAGCTGCGCGGCGAACCCGGCCGGATCGACGAGCGGATGCGGCGCGCCCGACGGCCGCGAGGCGATCCGCTTCGACGCCTCGATCAGCCCGTTCGAGAACGGGTGCGTGGTCAGGTGCACGGTCACCGGATCGGGCCGCCGCTCGACCAGTCCCTCGATGCGCCGCACGCTGGCGATGAACGCCTCGACCTGCTTCGAGCTCTCGATCGCGTTCAGCCCGAGTCCGCCGACGGTGAAGGCGCGGTGCACGGTCGCGCCGTCGCGGACCGGGAACTCGTACGAGGCGGTGCCGAAGGTGTGCCCCGGCGTCTCGTGGACGGTGAAGGTGGTGTCGCCGACGGTGATGCGGTCGCCGTCGCGCACGACGACGTCGGTGTCGATCATCTTCCACGCGCGCGGCGTGCCTTCCGACTGCTTCGCCGACGCGTGGCCCTCGTCCCAGCCGCGCTGCGTCATCGCGAAGCGCGCGTTCGGCGCGAGCGCCCTGATCCGCGCCGCACCGCCGACGTGGTCGAAGTGCCCGTGCGTCATCAGCACGTAGCGCAGGCTCGCGGGGTCGACGCCGACCCGCTTCAGGTTCTCGACCAGCTGGTCGACGTGCGGGTCGTGCAGCGTGTCGATCAGCACCGGTCCGGCGCTGGTGCGCACCACCCACGCCGAGACCCAGCACACGCCGACGTAGGTGACGTCGTCGAAGGCCTGGAACGGCTCGATGTACTGCGCCTTGGGATCGCCGAGCCAGCGCCCGAGCGCGATCGGCATCCGCCCCGATCGACCGAAGCCGTCGAACGCCGCGAGGATCTCGGCCGACGGGCAGCCGTCGAAGGGCTGCGCCGAGGCGGTGGGCGGGAGCCAGGCGGCGCCCGCGAGGGCGAACACCGCAGTGGCGCCCGCGCGGCGGGCGGTTCGTCCGATCATCGTCGTGTCTCCTGTCGTGCGGCCCCGGTGGCGGGGCGGTGTCGCCGGACGCGTCCCGTCAGCCTCGCGCGGCCTTCGAGGCGGCGAGGTTGTCCCTGAACCGCTGCGGCACCCGCTCGTCGAAGCCGAGCGCGACGCGCCGCACCTCGGGCGAGTCGGTCGGCGCGTGGCCCACGCCGAGCGCACTCGCGCGCGGCGCCTCGATCGCGACGACCGTGCCGCCGACACGGCCGAGGCCGGTGATCTCGCACTCGACGTGCTGGCCGGCGTCGACGCTGCGCGAGTGGCACGGCGTGCCCATCAGGATCACGTCGCCGGGCACCAGCGTGATGTGGCGCGCGAGGTCGGCGATCACGTAGTGCGGGCCCCAGATCGACTCCTCGCCGATGTGCGCCTCCTGGACGACGAGGCCGTCGACGTACGTGCGCAGCGTCTGCTCGAAGAGGTTCACGCCGCGCACGATCCCAGGCCCGATCGGCAGCAGCGTGTCGGCGCCCTTCACGCGCAGCATCGAGCCCTGGTCGGTGTCGCGGAAGTCCTGCAGCCCCATGTCGAGCGCGGGGCAGAAGCCCTCGATGAAGTCCCAGGCCTCGTCGGGCGTCACGTTGCGGCAGGTGCGGCCGATCACCACCGCGTACTCGCCCTCGTAGTTGAGGTACCGGCAGTCGGCCGGCTTCAGGATCTGGCCGCCGTGGCCGTTGAGCGCGGTCGGCGGCTTGGTGAAGTAGGTCGGCGTCTCGCTCGGCTTGGGGCGGTTGCGCGTCTCCATGCTGCGCGAGCGGTAGGAGATGTGCACCGCGATGATCTTCGAGGGTGAGACCGGCGGCAGGTAGGTCGCGCCGTCGGCCTCGACGACGCGGCCGTCGTCGAGCCGCAGCCGGCCCGCCTGCGGCCCGTCCTCGACGATCGTGCCCCAGAAGGCGCTGCCGCCGATCAGCACGCGGCGACGCTCGACGCGCGGGCCGCGCAGCACCGCGGGCAGCTCGGAGAAGGGGAACTCGATGTCCATGCCAGGATCCTCAGACGTCGAACCAGACGTGCACGTTGCCGGTGCCGCGTGCGTTCTCGTACGCCGACAGCGGCTCGCCCTTCGCGCGGCAGTCGGCGCCGCCCATCGCGCCCACCATCTGCAGGTAGTGCGCGCCGAAGGCCTCCCAGTTGCGCTTGCGGTACTCCTCGTCCCAGCGACCGACGACCAGGTCGTGCCGTCCCTGGCGGAACAGCTCGATCGCGCCCTTGTCGCTCTCGACGTTCTCGGGACGCGAGACGTTGCTCTCGTGGAAGATCCGCGGATGCTTGGGCGTCCAGTCGATATCGTTGAAGCGGTGGCTGAGCGCGCCGGAGGCGAGCAGCACCGCGCGCAGCCCGCTGCGCCGGATGCCTTCGCCGATCTGCGCGCCGGACTCGAGGAAGTGCTCCCAGCGGCAGTTCTGGCAGGAACTCACGCTCACCACCGGCACGTCCATCAACTCCAGGCGCAGCTGCTTGATCACGTTCAGAGTCGCGTATTGCCGGCCGAGGTCGGGGTGGCGGATCGCGCGGACGTAGCCGCCGCGCTCGCGCGAGGCGGCCTCGCAGGCGTAGCCGAGCGCGGGCAGGCCCCGGTACGCGTAGGGCACGCCGTGCAGGTACCAGGGCATCTCGTCGGAGACGTAGGTGCCCGAGTAGCCGTCGCCCGCGTCGATCAGGTGGTAGCCGGTGGTGAACCAGTGCGAGTCGAAGATCACCACCACGTCGGGCTTCGCCGCCGCGATCCGCTCGCGCATCCGGGCGTAGCCGGCGATCAGGTCGGAGTCCTCGCCCGCGCCCATCGCGCGGCGGAACTCCTCGCACTGCATCAGTCCCGGGTGGTGCGAGACCAGCCCCGCACCGACGATCCGTCCGTCCATGTCCTCTCCTTCGGTCAGCGGTGGCTGAAGCTCGCCTTGAACGGCTTCTTGGGCACGACGACGTCCTTGACGTCGCAGAAGAACTCGAAGCTCCAGTCGCCGCCCTCGCGGCCGACGCCGCTCCTCTTGATGCCGCCGAACGGCGCGGCGAGGTCGCGGATCCCGAAGCTGTTGACCCAGATGAAGCCGGTGCGCACGCGCTCGGCGATCGCGGTCGCGTGCGCGGTCTCGCCGTAGCAGACGCCGCCCAGCCCGTAGTCGGTGCCGTTGGCGAGCGCCACCGCCTCGTCGTCCGAGGCGAAGGTCTGCAGCGTGAGCACCGGGCCGAACACCTCGTTCTGCACGATCTCGCTGTCCTGCGCGACGTCGGTCAGCATCGTCGGCGCGTAGTACTGCGCGCCGAACGGATGGCGCGCACCGCCCCACAGCACGCGTGCGCCCGAGGCGACCGCGCGCTCGACGAAGCCCGCGACGCGCTCGACCTGGCGCGGATGGATGATCGGCCCGACCTCGGTCGCCTCGTCGCGCGGATCGCCCACGCGCAGTCGCTCGACGTGTCCGCGCATCGCGTCGACGAAGCGCGCGGCGATCCGCTCGTGGACCAGCAGGCGCGTGCCGGCGAGGCAGACCTGCCCGGCATTGCGGTACATCAGCGCGCCGGTGGCGGCCGCGCCGTCGATGTCCGCGTCCTCGAGCACGATGAACGGGCTCTTGCCGCCGAGCTCGAGGCTGCAGGGCACGAGGTTGCCGCCGGCCGCGCGCGCGATGGTGCGCGCGGTCGGCACGCTGCCGGTGAACGACACCCGCGCGATCCGCGGGTCCGAGACCAGCGCCGCGCCGGTCGTCGAGCCGATGCCCTGCACGACGTTCAGCACGCCCGGGGGGAGCCCCGCCGCGTGCGCCGCGTCGGCGAGCAGCGAGCAGGTGAGCGGCGCCCACTCGGGCGGCTTCAGGATGCAGGTGTCGCCGGCTGCCAGCGCCGGCCCGAGCTTCCAGGTCGACAGCATCAGCGGTGCGTTCCACGGCGTGATGACGACGACCACGCCCGCCGGGTCGTGGCGCACGAGGTGGGTCGCCTGCTCGGTCTCGATGCGGCGGTCCTGCAGGCGCAGCGCGTGCTCGGCGAACCACGAGACGTTCAGCATCGCGCGCGGCACGACGCCGTGCCGCATCCGCGACAGCAGCACGCCGGCGTCGTTGCTCTCGGTGGTGCAGAACGCGTCGGCCCGCCGGCCGATCTCCTCGGCGAAGCGGTCGAGGTAGGGCTTTCGGCCGGCGGCGCCGAGCGCGCTCCACGCCGGGAACGCGCGCTGCGCGGCGACGATAGCGGCCTCGACGTGCTGGGGCAGCCCCATCGCGATGCGGCCGAGCCTCTCGCCGTCGATCGGGCGGTGCACCTCGAAGGTCTCGGGCGAGGCGACGCGCGCGCCGCCGATGTAGTGGTCCGGCGAGATCTCGACGCCGGCGACGTGCAGGGCGGGGGACGGTGTCATCGGTGTCCTCGGTGGATCACAGTAGCCGGCGGGGCGCGGCGCCGGCGCCGCGGCGCCGCGGAAGCGGGCCGACAGTTCGCGGGCGCCGCGCGCCAGGATCGTCGTCTCGACCCCGACCGCGACGAAGCGCGCACCGAGCTCGATGCTGCGCCGCGCGAGCCCCTCTTCGACCGCGAGGATGCCGGGGGCCTTGCCGGCGGCGAGGATCTTCGGGATCGCGCGCTCGATCTCGGCGCGGACCTCGGGGTGGCCCGGACGGCCGAGGTGCCCCATCGACGCCGCGAGGTCGGACGGCCCGACGAACACACCGTCCACGCCGTCGACGGCTGCGATTTCGTCGAGCCGCGCCATCGCCGACGCGGTCTCGACCTGCACCAGCAGGCAGACCCGCTCGTCGGCCTCGTGCAGGGACTCCGGCCAGCCGTTCCAGCGCGACGAGCGGGCGAGCCCGCTGCCCACGCCGCGGATGCCGCGCGGCGGATAGCGGGTGGCCGCGACCAGCGCGCGGGCCTGCTCCGCGGTCTCGACCATCGGCACCAGCAGCGTGGTCGCGCCGATCTCGAGGACCTGCTTGATCAGCGTCGCGTCGCCGGTCGGGATCCGCACGACCGGATGCGCCGGGTACGGCGCCACCGCCTGCAGCACCGACAGCATCGAGCGCAGGTCGTTCGGGCCGTGCTCGCCGTCGACCAGCAGCCAGTCGAAGCCCGCGGTCGCGCAGAGCTCGGCCGAGTACGGATCGGCGAGGCCGAGCCAGAGCCCCAGCCGCGCGCCGGGCTCGGCGATCGCGGCCTTGAACGCGTTGTCGGGGGTGCGCATCAGACGAAGCGCACCGAGATCGAGCCGAGCGGCCCGTAGTCGGCGGTGAACGTGTCGCCGACCGCGCAGTAGACCGGCCGCGTGAACGAGCCGCCGAGCACGATCTCGCCCGCCTCCAGCCGCTCGTCGAAGGGCGCGAGCCGGTTGGCGAGCCAGGCGACGCCGTTGCCGGGGTGGTTCAGCACCGCGGCGCCTAGGCCGGACTCCTCGACGACGCCGTTCTTCAGCAGCATCGCGCCGGCCCAGCGCCAGTCGACCGCGTCGACGCGCATCGGCCGCCCGCCGGTGACGATGCCCGCGTTCGCCGCGTTGTCGGCGATGGTGTCGAAGACCTTGCGCGGCGCCTTGGTGTGCCGGTCGAACTGCTCGATGCGCGCATCGATCAGCTCGAGCGCAGGCACCACCCAGTCGGTCGCGTTCAGCACGTCGACCAGCGTCGCGTCCGGCCCCTTCAACGGCCGCGCGAGGATGAACGCGAACTCGACCTCGAGGCGCGGCACGATGAAGCGTGCGGTCTCGACCTCGCCGCCGTCGCGCAGCAGCATGCTGTCGAGCAGCAGGCCGTAGTCGGGCTCGGTGATCTGCGAGGCCTGCTGCATCGCCCGCGAGGTGAGGCCGATCTTGCGGCCGATCGGCCGGCGGCCGGCGGCGCGTTCGAGCGTCATCCACTCGCGCTGGATCGCGTAGGCGTCCTCGATCGTCATCGACGGATGCCGTTTCGAGAACTGCTCGACCTGCACGCGGCTGCGCTCGGCGTCGCGCAGTTCGGTGGCGAGCGCGACCTGGATGTCACGGGTCAGCATGGGGCGGGTCTCCTGGGGGCTCTCGTCTCGGGGCTCGGTGCGACGCGTGCGCGGCCCCGCTCGGCGGTACGATGGCGGTACGTCGCCCGAGCCGGCAGTATCGGCACGCGGCGCGCGCCGCACAATCCACGAATCGATGCGGGCCCGAAAGGGCGTCTTGAGAATCCGCCGCGACCGCCCCGACGATGCCCCTGACGCGCTACACCATCCGGCAGCTCGAGGCCTTCGTCGCGGTGGCCGAGGCCCGCGGCATCAGCGCCGCGGCGGGCCGGCTGGGGCTGAGCGCGCAGGCGGTCAGCCAGCTCGTCGCCGAGCTCGAGGGGCACGTCGGCTTCCGGCTCTTCGACCGCACGACGCGCAGCGTGTCGCTGACCAGCTCGGGCCGCGACTTCCTCGCCGCGGCACAGACCGCGCTGCGCCACCTGCGGGCCGCCGAGAGCGCCGCGGCCGACATCCGCGACCGCGCCTCGGGCGTCGTGCGCATCGGCGCGCCGCTGGTGCTCGCGGCCACCGCGCTGCCGGCGGCGATCGCCGCCTACCGCGCGACGCGGCCGAAGGTGGTCGTGCGCATCAGCGACGTGCCGGTCGACGGGCTCGTCGAGGCGGTGGCGGCCGGCGACGTCGAGCTCGCGGTCGGGCCGGACCGCAGCGTCGGCGACGACGTGTCGCGCGATTCGCTGTTCGAGAGCCCCTGGGTCCTGTGGTGTGCGCCCGGGCATCCGCTCGCGACGCGGCCGGGGCTCACCTGGGAGGACCTGCACGGCCACGCGCTGGTGTCCGCGGGGCGCGACCACGAGCGCAGCGTCGCGCAGATGATGCTGACGCAGCCCGAGGACACGCGGGTGATGCCGGTCGAGATCGTCGACAACACCACGACCGCGCTCGGCATCGCCGCGCAGGGCATCGCCGCGACGCTGGCGCCCGCCTACGTCGCGGTCGTCGCCGACACGATGGGGCTGGTGATGCGCCGCGTGCGCGGCCCGGAGACGATCCGCACGGTGTGCCTGTACCGGCGCGCGAACCGCGCGCTGTCGGCGGCCGCCGAGGGCGTCGCCGAGCACCTCGGCGCGTGGCTGCCGGCGTGGGCCGCGCAGCGCCCGCCGGGCGCGGACGACTGAGGCGCCGTCCGCGCGCGGAGGGCTCAGGACTCCGCGGTGAACCCGATCGCCTTGACGATCGGGCCCCAGCGCGCGGTGTCCTTCGCCAGCAGCGCGGCGAGGGCCGCCGGCGTCGAGGGCGCGGGCTCCAGGCCCATCGTCGCGAGCGACTCGACGACCTCCGGGGCGGCGAGCGCGGTGCCGATCCCGGCCGACAGCCTCGCCACCACCTCGGTCGGCGTCTTCGCCGGCGCGAAGAAGCCGAACCACTCGTCGTACACCATGTCCGCGAAGCCCTGCTCGGCGAAGGTCGGCACGGTCGGCGCGAAGCGGTTGCGCGTCGGTCCCGAGGTCGCGAGCAGCCGCGCCTTGCCGGTCTGCAGGTGCTGCAGGAACTCGCCGACCGGACCCGACACCGCGGCGACCGCGCCGCCCATCATGTCGAGGATCGCCGGCTGCGTGCCGCGGTACGGCGCGTGGCGCAGCTCGACGCCGGCGGTGCGCGAGAGCAGCTCGCCGACGAAGTGCGGCACCGAGCCCGCAGCCGGGCTGCCGAATGCGGCGTCCTTGGGGTTCGCCTTCGCCCAGGCGACGAAGTCGCGCACGCCGCGCACCGACGCGGGCACGGCCGGCCCGACCGCGAAGCCGAAGTCGAAGCGCACCGCCTGCGAGACCGGCACGAAGTCGGTGACCGGGTCGTAGGGCAGCTTGCGGTAGGTGTGCGGGTAGATGCCGAGCATCGACATCGGCGTCAGCGCGATCGTGGTCCCGTCGGGCGCGGCGGTCTTCAGCCCCGACAGCGCGATCTGGCCGCCGGCGCCGGTCCGGTTCTCGACGATGACGCTCTTCGCGGCCACGTCGCGCAGCCGGTCGCCGACGCGCCGCGCGGTGACGTCGACCGTCCCGCCCGGTGCGAAGCCGGCGAGGATGCGGGCGGTGTCGGGCAGCGGCTGGGCGCGGGCGGGCAGGGCCGGGAGGGCTGAGAGGGCGAGGCTGCCCGCGGCGGCGGTGGCGAGGCGGCGGCGGCTGACGTGCATGGGGTGTCTCCCTGTGGTTCTGTGGGGCCGGAGTCTCGGGGCCGCGCCGTGGTCCGCACAATCAGTCGATGCGGGACGCTCCGTAAGCCCGGCTTGATGATCGGCGCCGGAACGCTGCGGGACCGATGCCGGCGCGCTCTGCGATCATGGGCCGCCGGTCCCGCGGACCGGCCCGACAGGGAGACGCACGATGGCACCGTTCCGCACGTTCGACCGCCTCGCCGGGAAGGTGGCGGTCGTCACCGGCGCCGCCTCCGGCATCGGCGAGGCGACCGCCCGGCTCTTCGCCGCCGAGGGCGCGACCGTGGTCGCGGTCGACCGACCGGGCTCGGCGATCGCGGAGGTCCACGCGGGCATCGCGCGCATCGTGCCGCTCGCGCAGGACGTCACCGACGACGATGCGCCGCCGCGCGTGCTCGCCGAGGCGCTGCGCGCGGGCGGCGGGCTCGACATCCTGTTCAACAACGCCGGCGTCTCCGGCCGGCGGCTCGCCGAGGAGCACGACGACGCGCTCTGGGACCGCCAGTTCGAGGTGAACGTGCGCGCGGCGTTCCGCATGTGCCGCGCCGCGATCCCGCACCTGCGCGCGCGGGCCGAGGCGACCGGCCGGGCGCGGATCCTGAACACCGCGTCGGTGATGGCCGAGCGCACCGACATCGGCCTCGCCGGCTACGTCGCCTCGAAGCACGCGGTCGCCGGCCTGTCGAAGACGCTCGCGCTCGAGCTCGGCAAGTGGGGCATCACCGTCAACTGGCTGATGCCCGGCGCGATCGAGACCGGCATGACGCGCGAGGCGTTCTCGGATCCGGCGATCCGCGCGGTCTGGGCGAAGAAGGCGGCGCTGCGCCGGCTCGGCACGCCGATGGACATGGCGCGCGCGGCGCTGCTGCTCGCGAGCGACGAGGCGGACTTCGTCACCGGCCACGGGCTCGTGGCCGACGGCGGGCTGACGCTGAGGACCTGAGCGCGGCGGGCGCCGCGCCCGGCCGGTCAGGCGGTCGCGCGCACGTACACGCCGCGCGACTCGAGCGGCCGCACGGTCAGCCACTGCACGCGTACCCGCCAGTACGAGCCCGAGCGGTGGCAGGCGACGACGCGCGCGACGCCGTCGATCGACGGCGTGATCACGCGCACCGCGTGGCCCGGCGTGACCTGGAACGACGACACCAGGCTCGCGCCGCCGACCGAGAGGTCGACCAGCCGCGCATCGATGCCGGCGCCGCGCCAATCGGCGACCAGCGCCGCGGCGTCGCTGCGCGCGCGGCGGATCGCGGTGCGGCGACCGAGCAGCTCGCGCTCGGTGCCGCCGGGCGCGGGTGGCGTGGACAGCGGCGCGTCGCAGCGCGAGCAGCGTGCCTCGGCGCGCAGCGCGGGCGGCAGCGGCGCGCGGCACAACGGGCAGCAGCGCTCGGTGCGCCAGCCGGTCGGGTCGACGCGGCGCGTCGCCGGCCGAGGGTCGGTCGCGCTGCGCGGGCCGCGCGCGTTCGAGCGCGTCCGCGTCAGGTCGAGCATCCGGTCGTAGGCGCGCCGCCGCACTGGGTCGCCGAGCACCGCGTACGCCTCGTTGATCAGCGCGGCCGCCTGGGTGTCGCCGCCGAGGTCGGGATGCATCCTGGCACCGTGCATCAGTGCGCGCCAGCTCGCCTTGACCACCTCGGGCGGCGCCTCGGGCTGGATCTGGAGGATGCGGTAGTAGTTCCGGCGGTTCGGAGTCATCATGGCTTCGCGCATGGTCTCGCCGGTCGCGCGGGCCGCGCCGCCGGTCTTCCGGCGTTATCGGGCCGACCGACGCGCGGCGTCGTGACGCCGTTCACGAAACCTCGGAATTCGTCGTCGGCGTCGCGGGGCGCGTGCGATCAGTCCGGGCGCCCGGGCGCGCCGCCGAGGCGGCGATCGTCCGTCCGACCCATCGCGACCCCATCCGTCGCATGCCGATCGGTATGATCGGCTGCAGGAGGAGACCCCGAATGGTGCTGAACCTGTTCCACGTCGCGATCCGCACGGCCGACCTCGAGGCGACGCGCGCGTTCTACGGACGCGTGCTCGGCATGGTCGAGGCCGAGCGGCCGAACCTGCCGTTCCCCGGCGCGTGGCTGCGTCCGCCGGTGGCCGGGATGCCCGCGATCCTGCACGTGTACGCCGGCGAGGCCGCGTCGGGCAGCGAGGGCGCGGTGCCGTCGGGCGGCGCCGCGGTCGATCACGTGTCGCTGACGGTGACCGGCTTCGAGGCGCTGCGCGAACGGGTCCGTGCGCTCGGGCTCGACTGGCGCGAGCAGTGCCGCCCTGGGCGGCCGTACCAGCTGTTCGTGTTCGACCCCTCGGGCATCCTGCTCGAGCTGACCTGCGACGAGCAGGCCGAGACGGTGCCGAGGCCGACCCCGGGCAAGCAGTACCGCGCGGGCTGGCGCGACTGGTTCGACCCGGCCGCCTACCGGCAGTTCTCGAAGAAGGCCGCCTGAGGGCCGCCGCTCAGGCAGGGGGCGCGATCCAGCCGCGCATCTCGCGCTTGAGCAGCTTGCCGTTGGCGTTGCGCGGCAGCGGATCGTCGCGCAGTCCGATCGTCTCGGGCACCTTGTAGTCGGCGAGGCGCTCCGCGCAGAAGGCGCGCATCGACTCCGCGAGCGCGGCGCCGTCGCCCGCGGCCGCTCGCGCCGCCGCGTCCATGTGCACGAAGGCGTGCACGCGCTCGCCGAGCACCGGGCAGGGCACGCCGACCGCGGCGGCCTCGACGACGCCGGGGAAGCCCACGAGCGTGTTCTCGACCTCGACCGACCAGATCTTGTAGCCGCCGCGGTTGATCATGTCCTTCTTGCGGTCGAACACCCGCACGTAGCCGTCGGCGTCCATGCTGCCGAGATCGCCCGAGCGCCAGTAGCCCCCCACGAAGCCGGCCGCGGTCGCCTCGGGATTGACCCAGTAGCCGCGCACCACCATCGGCCCGCCGATCAGCAGCTCGCCGGTCTCGCCGGGCGGCACCTCGCGGCCGTCGTCGTCGACGACGACGATGTCGCAGCACTCGACCGGGCGGCCGACGCTGTCGAGGTGCGCGGCCTGCTCGCCGATCGGCATCGCGGTCGCCGGCGACGTCGTCTCGGTCGAGCCGTAGCAGTTCATCGGGATCATGCCGGGCAGCTTCGCGGCGAGCGCCTCGATGGTCGAGCGCGGCATCGGCGCGCCGCCGTAGCAGCCGATCCGCCACGCCGACAGGTCGTGCCGCTCGAAGTCCGGCTGCAGCAGGCACAGCGCATACATCGCGGGCACGAGGATGGTGTGCGTGATCCGCTCGCGCGCGGCGAGCGCGAGGAACTCGGGCGCCTTGAACTGCGGGATCACCACCAGCGCGCCGCCGACCTGCCACATCGTCGCGATCATCGCGACCAGGCCGGTCACGTGGCTCGCGGGCACCGCGAGCGCCGAGCGCTCGTCCGGGCCGAGCCGCATGTGCAGCGCGTAGTGCATCGCCGAGTGGACGATGCCGACGTGCGACAGCATCGCGCCCTTCGGGCGGCCGGTCGTGCCCGAGGTGTAGAGGATCACCGCGGTGTCCTCCTCGTGCACCGGCGCGGCCTCGCGCAGCGGCGCCTGCGGGCCGATGGCGAGCGCGGCGGCTTCGGACGCGGCGAGCCGCAGGCGAAGCGGTCCGTCGGCACCCGGCGCAGGCAGGCGGTCGGCGAGCCCGTCGTCGAACACGATCGCGGCGGCACCGCACTGGCCGAGCACGTAGGCGAGGCCGGGCGCCTGCTCGCGGATCGACACCGGCACCGCGATCGCGCCGAGGCGCAGCACGGCGAGCAGCGCGACCACGAACTCGGGCCGGTTCGACAGCAGCATCACGACGCGCTCGCCGGCGGCCAGGCCGCGCGCGGCGAGCGCCGCCGCGAGGCGCCCGGCCGCGTCGTCGAGCGCGCCCCACGACGTGCGCCGACCTTCGAAGACCACTGCGTCGCGGGCAGGATCCCGCGCCAGCGAACGCTCGAACATCGCGTGCACCGACGGGGGCCGATCGGCGAAGCTGAGCACGACCCGCTCGCCGAAGCGGGTCTCGCGTCGGACCGCGAACGCGGTCGGGGCGTCGGTGGGCATGGCGGGCGTCTCCGGTTCGATGCTCGGCGCGTCGGGGCGCGCGGAGCGGCGATGGTAAGCCAGCCGCCGCCGGACCGACTCCGTGTCGTTCCGCGGCGGGCGGCCCTCGCGCGCCGCTTGCGTCGCCCACTCGCCGGCCCCACCTTCCGGCTCGCGTCCCTTCCGGCCCCGGGATGCCCCTCGTCTGATTCCTGTCGATCCTGCTGCACGCCTACGTGGCGCTGCGCATCGTGCCCGCGCTCGCCGGATGGTCCGTCGCCGCCGCGGCGCTCGCGCTCGCGCTGGCCGCGTGGGCGGTGGTGCTGCCGCTCGGGCTGCGCACGCTGCGCAGGCGTCGCCGCGGTCGCGACGCGGCGCTGCACTGTGCCGGCATGACCGCGCTCGGCGCGATCTCGTCGCTCGTCGTGCTCACGCTGCTGCGCGACGCGGGGCTGCTGCTCGCGCACCAGCCGCGCAGCGCGCCGGCCGCCGCCGAGGCGGGCTTCGAGCTGCAGCGCTCGGGCCACACGCACGGCGGCCAGTTCCTGCCCTGGACCTGTTTCGTGCGGCTGCAGCAGCCGTTCACCGCCGGGCTGCACCGGTTGGGGCGGCTGCGCGTCCACGTGAGCCGCGGCACTGGCTACTGGGGACCGCCGAAGCGATTCGGCGCGCCTTCGGAGATCACGCGGATCCGGCTGCTCGCGGCCTGATCCGCCCGGGGCGGATTCGGCCGGCATCCGGGCGAAGCGTCCAAGCTCCAACCCGCTCGCCCGATTCGCGTTCGTCGCCGCCTTCGGGCTGACGGCCTGCGCGACGGTCCCCGACCCCGAGGTCGACCGCAGGCTCGGCCGCGAGGCCGCCGGGCAGGTGCGCAGCGGCATCGGCCTCGTCGACGACGAGGCGCTGAACGCGTACCTCGACCGCGTCGGCCAGCGGTTGGCGGGCAGCATGCGTCTGCGCCAGTTCGACCACCGGTTCGCGGTCGTCGATCAGGAATCGCCGAACGCGTTCGCGGCGCCCGCGCGTGCGCCGATCGCCGACGACGCCGCGTTCGTGCGGCACTTCGACGGCCTGCTCTTCGGCCCGAACCCGGCCGAGGGCGTGGTGCGCGACGAGGTGCTGCTGCACCCGGCGCTGGGGCTGCACGTGGCGTTCCCGAAGGGCTGGCAGGTCGACAACGCGCGGCACGGGGTCACCGCGGCCGCACCCGGCGAGGACGGTGTCGTGGTGCTCGGTGCGCTCGGCCGGAGCACTGCGGCCGACCTGCCGAAGCCGGATCGGCTAGCATCCGCCCGGTCGACGCCCGCCGCCCCACGATGCCCGCCCGCCCCGACCTCGTCCTCTTCGACCTCGACCACACGCTGCTCGACGGCGACAGCAACCAGCTGTGGCTCGGCTGGCTCGTCGAGCGCGGCTCGGTGCCCGCGACCCGGCTCGCGCAGCAGGCCGAGCACTACGCCCGCTACCAGGCCGGCACGCTCGACATCGACGCGTACCTCGCCTTCCACCTGTCGATGCTCGTCGAGCGCAGCCTCGCCGACTGGCGGCCGCTGCGCGACGCGTTCGTCGCCGAGCGCATCGCGCCGCGGATCGGCCCGGCTGCGCACGCCGCGGTCGAGCACCACCGTGCGCGCGGCGACACGCTCGCGGTGGTGACCGCGACCCACGACTTCCTCGCCGAAGGCATCGTCGCGCTGCTCGGCGCACCGCCGCTGGTGGCGACCCGCTGCGAGGTCGCCGACGGCCGCTTTACCGGCCGCGTCGACGGCGTCCCGTGTTTCTCGGCTGCGAAGCCCGGCTGCGTGCGCGACTGGCTCGCCGCCGCCGGCCGCCGCTGGGAGGACTTCGGCGCGGTCCGCTTCTACAGCGATTCCGCGAACGACCTGCCGCTGCTCGAGGCGGCGAGCCACCCGGTCGTCGTCGATCCGGACCCGCGGCTCGCTGCGATCGCCGCCGAACGCGGCTGGCCCCGTCGGTCGTGGGCTCGGAACGCGGCGGGCTGATTCCCGGCCCGATCGCGTAGCATCGCGGGCTCCACGGAGGAACGCGATGAAGCAGAACTGGATCGGCGGCGCCTGGGTCGACGGCGCGACGGTGAGCCGCAACATCAATCCCTCGGACCTGTCCGACCTGGTCGGCGAATATGCGCAGGCCGACGCCGAGCAGACGAGACAGGCGATCGCCGCCGCGCGCGACGCGTTCCCGAAGTGGGCGCTGTCGACGCCCCAGCAGCGCTTCGACGTGCTCGACGCGGTCGGCACCGAGATCCTCGCCCGCAAGGCCGAGCTCGGCGACCTGCTCGCGCGCGAGGAGGGCAAGACGCTGCCCGAGGCGATCGGCGAGGTCGGTCGCGCCGGGCAGATCTTCAAGTTCTTCGCCGGGGAGGCGCTGCGCATCCCCGGGGAGAAGCTCGCGTCGGTGCGCCCGGGCCTCGACGTCGAGCTCACCCGCGAGCCGATCGGCGTGGTCGGCATCATCGCGCCGTGGAACTTCCCGATCGCGATCCCCGCCTGGAAGATCGCGCCCGCGCTCGCCTACGGCAACTGCGTGGTGTTCAAGCCTGCCGACGCGGTGCCCGGCAGCGCGTGGGCGCTCGCCGAGATCCTGTCGCGCGGCGGCCTGCCGGCGGGCGTGTTCAACCTGACGATGGGCCGCGGCAGCTCGGTGGGCGCGGCGCTGCTCGCCGACCGGCGCGTCGACGCGATCAGCTTCACCGGCTCGGTCGCCACCGGGCGCAAGGTCGCGCAGGCGTGCATCGAGCGCATGGCGAAGTTCCAGCTCGAGATGGGCGGCAAGAACCCGCTCGTCGTGCTCGACGACGCCGACCTCGCGACCGCGGTGAACTGCGCGGTGCAGGGCGGCTTCTTCTCGACCGGCCAGCGCTGCACGGCGTCCTCGCGGATCATCGTCACCGAGGGCATCCACGACCGCTTCGTCGCCGCGACGGTGGAGGCGATGAAGAAGCTCGTCGTCGGCGACGCGCGCGAGAAGGGGGTCGACATCGGCCCGGTCGTCGACCAGGGCCAGCTCGACCAGGACCTCGAGTACATCGGTGCGGCGCAGAAGGAGGGCGGCACGCTCGCCTGGGGCGGCACGCTGCTCGAGAGGCCGAAGAAGGGCCACTACCTCGCGCCCGCGCTCTTCACGGGCACCACGAACGCGATGCGCATCAGCCGCGAGGAGGTGTTCGGGCCGGTGTGCAACGTGATCCGCGCGAAGGACTACGACGAGGCCCTCGCGATCGCGAACGACACCGAGTTCGGGTTGTCCTCGGGCCTCTGCACGACCTCGCTGAAGCACGCGTCGCACTTCAAGCGCCACGCGCAGGCCGGCATGGTGATGGTCAACGTGCCGACCGCGGGCGTCGACTACCACGTGCCGTTCGGCGGCCGCAAGGGCTCGTCGTACGGTCCGCGCGAGCAGGGGCGCTACGCGGCGGAATTCTTCACGACGGTGAAGACCGCCTACACGTTCCCGGGCTGAGTCCGGCCGCCGGCGGTCGCCGACCGCCGGTCCGTCCGGTCGCGCCCCGGCGCGGACCGGGCGGGGCAGGTCCACCGGGATCCGCCCCCGCGAACGCGCGTCCGTCGGCCCGCAGCCGTACGTTCGTCGCCTCGAGGCCACCCCCTCGCCCCGTTCGCGGTCCCCAGACCGCCTCTCGTCGCTGCGCGCTCGGTGCGCCCGGACGACATCGATAGGATCCGTTGGGTCGAAATCCATCCCGGACCTTATCGTGTCGAATGTCGCCCGGGGACGTGTTCCCGACCTCGGCGGCGGCGCCGCTCGCCGACGCGCCGTAGGGTTCACGCTGATCGAGCTGCTGACCGTGATCGCCGTGACGGCGATCCTCGCCGCCTCGGCCGTCCCGATGTTCGAGCGGATCATCGCCGACGCGCGCGTCGTCGAAGCCGGCAACACCTTCCGTTCCGCGCTCGAGCTCGCGCGTTCGGATGCCACGGTCCGGGCCGTGCGGGTCGGCGTGTGCCGCAGCGCGAACGCCAACGGCCCGGCGCCGAGCTGCAGCGGCGCGGCCGAGGGCACGTTCGGCGCCGGCGACTGGGCCGCCGGCTGGATGATCTACGCGAAGGCAGACGTCAACGCCGGTGACGACTTCGAGGCCGGCGACGTGCTGATCCGGCGACAGGGGCCGCTCGGCACCGTGAACGCCGGCGCGCGGGTGATGCTCTGGGCCCCCGGCCCCGGCACGATCGTCTTCAACTGGAACGGCGTGCGCACGGCCGGCCCGGTCGGCGCGTTCGCGATCGACCACGGCATGCCGGTCACGACGCGCCCCGGGGTGCTGCAGTCCGAGCGCGCGAGCTGCCTGGCGGTCAACGCGGCCGGCCGGCTCGGCAGCTCGAAGCCGGTCTCGGGAGCGTGCGAATGAGCCGGGGCCGACGGGGCGGCGCGCGCGCCGAGCGCGGCGTGAGCATGATCGAGGTGCTGGTGACGCTCGTCATCGTCGCCTTCGGCCTGCTCGGGCTCGCGGCGCTGCAGGCGAGGTCGCTGTCGGTGCAGGTCGACTCCGAGTCGCGCCGCGTCGCGACGACGCTGTTGACCCAGCTCTACGAGCGCGTGACCGCGAACCAGGAGGGCTACGGCCGGGCGCTCGAGACCCGCTATACCCGGACGATGAACCCCGGCGAGGTCGTGGCGGTGCCGGCCTGCGTGAACCCGAACGCGTGCGACGCGCAGAACGAGGTGCCCGAGATGCAGCTCGCGCTGTGGATGACCGAGGTGTCGCGTCAGCTGCCGGGCGCCGCGGTGTGGATGGGCGCGACCACCCCCGGCTCGGTGATGGCGATGACGGTCTCCGTCGGTTGGCTCGAGCCGAACGCGACTGCCGTCGCGGCCGACGCGGCCTGCGACCGGATCGACGCGGTGCGCACCGACGCACGCTACCGCTGCATGACGGTCACCTTCTTCCCGGGATGACGAGGATGCGCACGCACACCGCCCGCCGTCCGGCGACCACCCAGTGGGGCCGTTCGCTCGTCGAGATGATGCTGTCCATCGCGATCGGCCTCGCGGTGACCGCCGGCGTGTCGACCGCGTTCGTCGCGTCGTCCCGCACCGCGCGCGTGGCCGGCGAGCTCGCCGGCATCGCCGACACCGGGCAGGTGGCGATGCAGCTGATCGGCAACGCGATCCGCCAGTCCGGCTACGGCGAGATCGTGGGCTCCGAGACGGCGATCGGTGGCGCGCAGGCGGCGGTTCAGCGATCGCAGACGCTGTTCGCCGACGGCGCGAGCCTCGTCGGCTGCAACGGCGCGCGCTTCGTCGACGACACCGAACGCAACCCGGTCTGCGGGCCCGCGGTCGATCCCAACTTCGACTCGCTGATGGTGCGGTTCCAGGGCGACGCGGTGATCCCGCCGGCCCAGGGCCGGATCGACGATTGCCTCGGCATCCTCCCTCCGGCCGAGGCGCTGCCGGTCGGGCACGTCGGCACCTCGGTGGTCGCGAACCGCCCGATGGTGCAGAACGTCTACTACGGCGCGGCCGGCTCGCTCTGGTGCCGCGGCAACGGGCGTGCGGCCGAGGCCCTGCCGTTCCCGGCGCCGCAGCAGCTGGTGGGCAACGTCGAGCAGTTCAAGGTGTTCTACGGCTTCGACGACGTGCGCTACTCGAGCCCCGCGGCGAACCCCGGCGCGACCGTCCGCAGCCTGCGCGACGCCGCGTTCCTGAACGCGCTGCCCGCCGAAACGCTGCCGTGGGACTTCGTCGTCTCGGCCCACGTCTGCATCGTGGTCCGGTCGGCACCCGACGCCGCGCGCGACCTGTCGAACTCGACCTCGTACCGCTATGCGCGGTGCCCGATGAACGCCGCCGAGGCCGCCGGCGCGCCGCCCGAGGAGACGGCGACCGACCGCGCGCTGCGGCGGACCTACACGCAGGTCTTCACCGTACGCTCGCGCGCGACCGCGAATCCGCGGCAGTTCCTTCCCGATTGACGGTCCTCCGATGCGTCCTCCGACCCGAATGCTCAGATCGATGCCCTCCGCCCGTGCACCGCGGCCCGCGCGACGCCAGCGCGGCTTCGTGCTCGCGGTCGCGATGGTGCTGCTGCTGTCGCTGACGCTGATCGTCGCCGCGCAGGTTCGCAGGGCCGGGTCCGGGCAGATGATCTCCGCGAACTCCAGCGACTACGTGCTCGCCGAGGCCGCCGCCCAGTCGGTGCTGCGGTTCTGCGAGGCGGCGGTCATGCAGTCGATCGGGACGGCCCAGAGCGTGCGGGTGACCACGCCGGGCGTGCGGGGCGTCGACACCGCCGCCTGGCGCTCGCACGCGAAGTGGACCGCGTCCGCGGTCGACTTCGGTGCCTCCGGCGTCGCGTTCCCCGGCGTCCAGTCGTACCAGTGCCTGTTCGAGGACGCGACCGCGGACCTCGTGCCCTCGATGCTGGCCAACGACGTCAACCGCGAATCCTCCGGGGCGAACACCGTGTGCGAGGTCGTCCCCGGCGTGAACCCCCGCCTGTGCAAGTACCGGGTGACCGCTCGCGTCGTGCTCGATCGCGGCCGGTGGCTGCACCTGCAGAGCGAACTTCGGTTCGCGATCTGATCCCCGGAGACGGTTCGATGACGATGAATACGACGACGAACGCACCGACCGAGCCGACCCCGCCCTCCCCGCGGCGGCACCGGGTCGTCCGGGCACTGATCAACCTGGTGTGCCTGACGCTCGCCTGGCCGGCCTACCCGCAGGTGTCCACGACGCTGGTCCAGTCGCCGCCGTTCACCGCGACCGAGCCCCCGGGCAACGTGTTCGTGATGCTCGACGACTCGGCGTCGATGGGCGGGCACACGCTGCCGGTGCCGAGCGGCATCACGATCAGCGCGGCCGGGCCGACGGTCGTGATCCAGGGCGACGGGGCGGACTCGACCGGCACGTGGGCGCTGCGCTCGTGGACGATCAACCGCGACAACGACTGGATCATGCGCTCACCCGCGCTGAATCCGCTCTGGTACAACCCCGCGGTCCTCTACAAGTCTTGGAACAAGGACGGCACGCTGCTGCCGAATGCGTCGATCGGGGGCAGCACGCCCGGCACGCACTGGGGCGCGTTCACCTCACGCGCGGACCCGGCGCAGCTCACCGAGCGCGACCCGCGGCAAGCGCCCAGTGGCTCGGGCTACGCATCGGTGACGGCCGGAGCCGGTCGCGGCCTGCTCGGCACCGATCCGGTCGACCCGACGTCGAACCTGCTCATGGGACGCCGCGTGAACCTCGCGTCGCCGTCGGTCGACTTCCGTTACTACAAGATGCCGTTCGATTTCGGGCCCACCAAGGTCGGCGCCACGACGCCGCCCGGGAACGGGCACGCGAGCATGGCGTGGACGACGCACAACGACACCACGTCCCCGCTCGACCTGTTCAGCCGGCCGCTGACGTCGACGACGGCGATCACCCAGAGCGGCTGCTTCAGCGGCACCGCGCAGTGCCAGTCCGGTACGCCGCCGGCGGCCCCGCTGCTGACGACGACCTGGCAGCGCACGAACTGCGCCGGCGTCGTCGAGACCTTCGCGAGCGATCCCGGACCGCTCCCCTGCTACCGCGCGCGATGCGGCAGCGGCGCGTGGTCGGCCTGGTCGCCGTCGCCGGTCACGCTGTCCTGCGGCTTCCAGTGGACCGACTGCAGCGGCGTGCTCCGGACTTCCACGACGAATCCCGGGCCGATCGCCTGCGGCTGGCGCCGCCAGGATTGCGCGGGCGCCACCCAGACCTTCGGCGCCGACCCCGGTCCGCTCACCTGCTACCGCACCCGCGGCTGCGACGGCAGCGGCTGGTCGGCCTGGTCGGCGACCAATCCCGGCGTGCTGCCCGCGTGCTTCTCCCGCCAGAACTGCTCGGGCACGACGCAGTACTTCTCCGGGACCGACCCGGGCACGCTCTCGTGCTCGTGGAGCCGGCAGGACTGCTTCGGCACGACCCAGACCTTCGGGTCCGACCCCGGCCCGCTGTCCTGCTGGTGGCGGAACCGCTGCACCGGCGGCTTCGACATCTTCACGGCCGCGCCGAGCCCGTTCACCGTCGCCTGCCGCTACGACCGCCAGAACTGCACCGGCACGGTCGAGCAGTTCCCGCCGACCACAAACCCGGGCTCGCTCACCTGCTACCAGCGCCAGAACTGCGACGGCAGCACCACGGGTCCGACGCCGTCGCTGCTGTCATCGGTCACCTGCGTGACCGGCGGCGAGCTGCCGATCACCTTCAACCCGACCTCGTTCGTCCGCAATTCGACGCTGGTCCAGCAGACGGCGAACCCGTTCACCCGCACCGCGAGCGGCGGCGGCACGCGCAACTCGAACGCCTACACGCGCGTCGAGGCCACGATCCGCACGGGGAGCGCGCCGACGACGATCACGCCGATCGCGGTCACCCAGACGAACGAGACGACGACCAACAACCGGACCAGCACCACCGCGTCCTCGTGCCCGGTCGGCACTTCGTCGCTGAGCTGCACGGTCACGCCGTCCGCGAGCGTGCCCGACCCCGCGCTGCTGACCCCGGCGCGCTACTACGCGTACACCGGCAGCGGAAGCAAGGGCGACCCCGCGAACTACCGCGTGGTGCAGATCGACCGCACCCGTCCGGCCAGCTACCTGTTCCCGGTCGTCGACGCGGCCACCGGCCAGGCGGTCAGCGCGGCCGACTCGCAGCGCACCGACTGCGCGGCCAACGGCAAGACGCATTGCACGTGGGCCGAGGAAGCGCGCAACTTCGCGAACTGGTGGCTCTACTACCGCAACCGCCTGTTCGCGGCGCAGGCCGTCATGAGCGAGGCGATGGCGAGCATGACGGCGTCGTCGCAGCAGCAGCTGCGCCTCGCGTACGGCCGCATCAACTATTTCCCCGGTGCGATCAACCCGTGGCGCACGGTGCCGCTCGAGACGATCGCGAGCCTGCCCGCGGTCGACGGGTTCACGAACCCCGGCGGCCTCGTGCGCGGGGCCCGGCCGTTCGTCGCGGGCTCCGCGGCGCGCGCGGCGTTCTTCGACTGGCTGTTCAGCCTGTCGTGGGTCGGCGCGACGCCGAACCGCGAGGCGATCGACTCGATGGGCCGGTACTTCTCGTGGTCCGACAGCCGCGGTCCCTGGGGCGCGACGCCCGGTACCGCGGACTCGGCGCCGCAGCTCGCCTGCCGACGCAACTTCGCGTTCCTGACCACCGACGGCGAATGGACCAACGTGACCGCGGGCCAGCCGCTGCTGAGCCCCACCGGCCCGCTCGCGGGACCCGGCTCGCCCGAGGAGGCGGACAACGTGTCCGGCCCGCCGATCACCGGCGACGGCACCAATGCGGGCGCGACCTTCACCTACACGCCCGGGGGCTGGCCCGCGTTCACCGGCGGCGTCGGGCAGTCCGGCACGCTGACCGACGTCGCGACGTACTACTGGAACCGCGACCTGCGGCCCGACCTGCCGAACGTGATCCGGCCGATCACCGACTCCGCGCGTCCCAACCCGGCGTTCTGGCAGTCGATGAGCACGTACATCGTCGGCTACGGACTGTCGGCGTCGATGGACACCCCGGCGACGCGCACGGCGGTCACGAACGGCACGTCGGTCACCTGGCCGACGGTCGACCTCACGCCGACGACGATCAGCGGCGGCAACCGCGTCAACGACAGCCTGCGCGCCGCACTGGCGTCGCGTGGCGACTTCTACGCGGCCAGCGACACGGCCTCGCTGAAGAACGCCATCCTGAACGCGTTCCGCGAGATCGTCACGATGCGCGGTTCCGCCGGGGGCGTGGCGGTGACCGGCGCGGGCATCACCGGCGCGTCGCAGGCGTACTTCCCGAGCTACGTGACCGGCAAGTGGACCGGCTCGCTGCGCGCGTACGCGTCGACCGACCTCGAGGCGCTCGCCGCGGGCAACATCGTCACGCCCGCATGGAGCGCGACGGTGCCGTCGGTCGGGAGCCGCCTGATGCTGACCAGTACGGCGCGAAACAGCGCGACGACCTTCAACACGGCCAACCTGTCCGCCGCGCAGTCCACGTTGCTGACCGGCACCGACTACACGGCCTCCGAGATCGTCGCGTACGTGCGTGGCGACCAGAGCCTCGAGCTGCCCGCGTCCGGTCCCACGGCGGGCCGCAAGTTCCGGCGCCGCGAATCGCTGCTCGGCGACTTCGTCAACTCGACGCCGCTGTACGTGAAGGCGCCCGACTACGGCTACGCGGCGATGCCGGCGATCGGCAGCGCGTACGCGTCGTTCGTGTCGACCCGCCGCGCGGGTACCGCCGCGACGGTGTTCATCGGCGGCAATGCGGGCGCGTTCCACGCGTTCGACGCGACCACCGGCGTCGAGCGCTTCGCCTACGTGCCGCGCGGCGTCTACCCGAACCTGCCTCGACTCGCGGATCCCGGCTACGAGCACCTCTACTACGTCGACGGCCCGGTGACCGGCGGCGACTGGCACGACGGCAGCGCCTGGCGCTCGATCGTCGTCGGCACGACCGGCGCCGGGGGCGGGTCGATCTTCGCGATCGACGTGACCAACCCGGGGTCGGTGACGTCCTCGTCCGTGCGCTGGGACGTGACCAAGGCGGAAGACACCCACATCGGCAACGTGCTGACCCGGGGCGTGATCGGCCGGATCTCGAACGGCGCGGGCGGCTACCGCTGGGTCTACATCGCGGGCAACGGTTACGAGAGCGCCTCCAACCGCGCGGCGCTGCTGCTGATCGACATCGCGACCGGCGCGGTCGACTCAGTCCCGGTCGGGCCCGTCTGGACCGAGGCGGCCGGCCTCGGTGCGCGCAACGGCATGGGCGGCGTGACCGTCTCGTACGACGCGCAGCGCAACGTCAAGGAGGTCTACGCTGGCGACCGCCAGGGCAACGTCTGGCGCTTCGACCTCTCGAACGGCGTGCCGACCGGCGCGAAGGGCTTCGACGGCGGCAACACGCCGCTCTTCGTCGCGACCGACGGCAGCGGCAACCGCCGGCCGATCTCGGCGGCGCCCCGGCTCGCGCTGCACCCGCTGTCGGGCCTCTACCTGATCTTCGGGACCGGCAAGCTGCACGACGACGGCGACAGCTTCAGCACCGACACGCAGGCGATCTACGGGCTGTGGCTCAAGCCCGAACAGAACGCGACGATCACCAGCGGCCAGATCGCGACGATCCCGGTCACGACGACGGACGACGT
>Ga0315899_10001674_pt1 | contig 25218 bp, 13 predicted proteins | sample LakEriMetagenome_2_FD_203518 | JGI IMG/M metagenome (GOLD analysis project Ga0315899, IMG submission 203518) | Freshwater fungal communities from buoy surface, Lake Erie, Ohio, United States - Buoy 4 MA112 | ecosystem: Environmental > Aquatic > Freshwater > Lake | place: USA: Lake Erie, Ohio... | reverse complement strand
GCATCTGTGTGTGTGTGTGGGGGGGTGATGCTCCCTTCGCGTGTCCCCTGCCCTCCATACGCATATGCGTATGTGTGCGCTTGTATGTGTGCATGTGCGCGCGGGAGGCGTGTTCTTTTGTGTGTGGAGGGGGGGGGGGGAAGGGAGGTGATGCTCCCTTGGCGTGTCCCCTGCTCTCCTGATAAGGGCTTCCTCAAGAAGCGCGGCATGCCTGCACGTTGCACGAGAGTTGGAGTGATGTTGGGTGTCCTCCTGCGCCTCGCTCGCGTCCTTCTCCTGCACCACCACCTCCTTGCTCAGGTACACTTCCCGACATACTGCCCTCCCTTCTCTCCCTCTCGGCCCATCCGATGGTGTCTCCCCTCTTCAGCCCCACGTATGGTACCATGAGCCGATATACCTTACTGCGGTCTTACCACCGCAGAAGGCTTCTTCCGTTGAGCCTGTCATAGGGCCCGAACTGAGTATTTTAAACTGAGTACACTGCACTACAAGGACCTCGAGTGTGCGAGGATAACATCTGCAGCATAGATTGTGACACAGACCTTTACCCCCCGTACCCCCTCGCCCGTGATCAGCAGGTCAACCTAGTGTTGCAGCCGGGAGATTGTTGTTTGTTGATACTGCAAGGATTGCACCTGCGAATAGCGATTCTTAGCGATTGAGGCGTGGGGGTTTTAAGGGCTTCTCGGGCACCTTAAAACAGAAAGCGTGGTTTCTCGACTTTAGGAAAACTTAGGGAAACGAATTGGAAACCTTTTGAGGGTGATAAGTCTCTTAGCTTTTTTTTAAGGTGCCCGAGAAGCCCTTAAAACCCAAGGATCTCTCCGTTAGGAGAAATCGGTCGAATTTTACGAAGATGGCAACACGAGACGGCCAACCCTGTGCAAGGACACAGTGAAAGAATCATCGGCTTGTGCTTCTGCCAGACTGCACCATGATCGCTTCATGCAGCGGGCAAGGGTATGGAAAGAGACAACAGCGTTCGGCTGTGGCATGTTTGGCACTGGGAGCTCTGGGAAAGAGCTCAAGAAGTTCCAGGGCCACGATATTAGGTCGGTTAATTAAAATGCGAGGGTTTTCGCTGGAGAAGGCAAATTTTCTTAACAGTAGCGTTGAAGCTCACAAAGTATAATTAATATGCCAAGTCACTCACTCTAGAATCAAACGTTTGTGAAACCCTTGCCTGTGATCGTGACTCAGTTTAACCATCAGAGATGATGATGGTTAGTCCTGGGGAGTGGCTAAGTGGGACTTGGTAACCGACATTCAATCATTGTTCAATAAAACTCTCTCAATCCTGTCCTGTGATATGCTGCAGCATGCGAGCGCGAGTGATCGCCGGGAAATAGTGCATCTAGCGGTCATCTGGACAGTACACACGCACACTCTCTCACACACATACACACAGAGAGGGAGAGAGAGAGAGAGCTCGCGCGCATGTGCGATGTGCGCGCGCGAGTGATCTCCTGTGTTGAAGAAGGCGTGGTCAATGGGGCGCCCGCCGTTGATGCCCTCCTTTGCGAGCAGCTCCTGAAAGACGGCAAAGTGCACAGGGTCCGAGTCGAAGAGCGTGCCGTCGAGGGAAACAGTACGCCCTTGATCTTGCCCGCAGGTCTCTATCTTCAGTCCCGGTAGATGATACACGCCACTTGTCTAGAGAGCCTGCCATTGAGATACTGAGATGAGCAGCGTAGTGCGCGGGGTGCGTTTATTGGTTTGAGAAATCGCATTGAGAACACCAAGGAAGCAGTGTAATGAATCGAGCGCTGTATCGCAAGCGCCATCAACCCGTTGAGTGCGCCAGTCCACTTCTTGTGCTTGTGCTTTTTATTTTCCTTCACGGCGTCTAGGTTATTTTTTGTTTCTGTAAGAACAAAAGGCATCTTCTGATGACCAAGTCAAGACCATTAGCGACATCATCATCACGGGTGTCATTTGACTGAGGCCCTGGTAGTTCATGACCATTCCCTGCCTGCGGATCTGACTTGACCGTTCGGGTCTCGCCTTCTTTAATTTTCATGCTGCTCGGGTGTCGCCTTCATTAATCTTCATGCAGTTCTCCACCTTCTCGCTACAATGCGGGATTGGACACGCGTCACAGCTTTCGGCGCACTCCATGCACACGACCATGTGTCCTGCACGCGAAGGCACAGAGCAGCGATCCGAGATCGACAGGTCAGAGCGAGAGACTGAGTGTGGTGAAGTGGCGTCCCGCATGCAGGTGGCGCTCGTCCCGCAGACTCCCGCGAAGAACACGTTTCATATTCCAGCGAGAACTCCACGCTTTTCCCCGCGTGCAGACCTACCACACGGCAGCAGGGCGACCGTGCACGGCTTGTCTTGACAGAGCACGCACTTTGAGAGGTTCGCCTCAGCCATTTTTTCTCTCGTGTAACCGCTTGACCTTTCGTCCCTGACCACCGCGAGCGCAGGGGATGTGGGCCCTGTTCTTAATTATGTTCGCGGCGTGCTGGGCCACGGTGGATGTGAGTGAGGCCTCCGGTGCGGAGGCAACTGCAGCGGCGGCGTTCGTCATCTTCCAAAGGGCCGGGCCTGTCATACAAATACAAGTGCGCGAGGTTCCTGCTCACGCTGATTCCTCAGGTATAAGAGATATCGCTTGCAGGGCGTATGTAATATGTATGAATGTAAGTAGTGTCCCACAATCGCACGGAGGACACAATGATCAAATTGTCCATGTATATGCGCACTGAGACTCAGGTTGGAACCGCTCGCCTCTTGTACATTTTGGTCTTGAGCAGGGTGCATGGAGCTGGTCTCACAGCCAGCGAGCAACGGCGTGTGCAATAGAACAACCGTGCTAGCCGAGACTGAAATTCGTGCCGCCCAGCTACCATTGACCTGTCTTTCTTCTTTTGCGGTACTTTATGTATACCAACCTTGAATATTCTGGAAACCCCATAATATACTGGAACCATAGATTGCCTGTTGTGAGGCCATGACCATCCACCAGCTCTGATGATGATGACTGACATCCACTATCGTCCACGGGATGACAGGGTGACATCTACACCAATATTTTGTACGCTGTCACACCTGGGGCGCCGGCAGTCCTGTCGAAACTTGCGATTCGAGGAAACTGCACATGCTCTGGGATGGAGTCATCGGGATGCTCGTGCGTCTACGGTCACTCTTTTCCAACAATCTTACCTAGCTTGGATCTCTTGCCGGTCATCGGGGGCGAGCCCGTGCGAAATCTGTGGAGCGTAGCGTTCTCGAATGCGCGAGGGACTCTAATCGGCTGCGCGCCATCTTCTTCAACATCCACCTTTGCCACGAGCGTGCTCGAAATCGATCCGGCAACTGGTTTGACTACTTCGCTTGCTTCTGTCAACGGCACATCCGTTCGAGACGTGGTTGCCATTCAAGACTCGTCCTTTTTCTTCCTCGTTGCAACACGCCAGGGAAAAGAATTGATCCGGCTGTCACTGGATACCTTGAAGGAGGACAATTTATTTCTCCCTCAGTTGCAGCACCTTGTGCACCTGTCTTGGGATGAACGACGCAATCAGCTTCTGGGCGTCTCGGTGTCGCAAGCTGCTGTCAGCGTCGTCAAGATCGACTGGTCGCATGCAAGCATGGTGCCTGTAGTGGATCTAGCGGCGCACGTGCCGCCTATGTATTTGTCGGCGCTTCACGGCAGCTTCCGAGCAACGAGTAGGCCCAGGCTATTGGCAACTGATCAAGACGTCTTTCTCATTTGGCACTCACAGAGTAGGGCTGAGATGCTCATCTTTGGCTTACTCTCGCACCATCTCGTCTCATTCCCGATCGCTAATGTGATGAACGTGGTGGAATTAGCGCCGGCGCCGGCCCTCAAGATCGTTCGCCCCGTGCCCGATGTGCTGGGTATTGCAGGTGAGGGGGATATGCACGTAGAGGGACGAGGATTTGGGAGGCGACCGTTGTCTGCGACGTTGCTTCTTACTCGGCGCCCAGCCGTGGGAGAAGAAGTTCGAATCCACAGCCTCAAGTTTGAAAACGCATTCCACTTCAATGGCAAAGTTGCAACTGTGACGGCCGATGATGAAGACGAGTACATGACAGTCTTGCTCTCTAATGGAAAACAGATCAAGTTGCTGCCCGCGCACCTGGAAAGCCGTGTGGCACATCTTGCTCTCAGTTTCCAGGAATGGAACTTGACGGCGTCAACGCGTCCCTGCGACGAGTCGTGGTGCAACAGCACATGCAATCAGAATTGCATCATCACGGCAGTGACGTACTCTGACATGATTAATTGCGAGTACCAATGCTATGTGGACTTTGTCAACAGGCCTCAGTCGGTGGCAGCGTCATGGATTTCAGACACTAGCCTCTCCGCTCGCGTGCAGGCCATGCCACAGGCCAAGTACAACATGATCGTCAAGACCCGGAACTCACAGTCAAGCAGTGCGTCAGTGGCATTCAAGGAGTCGTGGTTGGAGTTTTCGCCGCGCTTCGCCGCAACGGCCGGCGATTCCATTTTTGTAACGGGCCTAGGCTTTCGCGATTCCGATACATATTTTTGTCGTTGGAACAACTGGAACGCGACGACGTCTGCGGTCTTTGAATATCGCGCAACACAGCAATCGAAACAAAACTTGTCCTGCCTATCGCCGCCATGGCCTCGCAATGTAGCACCGCAACTGTACTGCGACGCATTTGTGTGCGAGGGTCTTCTGTCCTTGGATATATACAGTCAAGAGCATGGGCTGCTCCCGGGACCCCTGCATCAGAAGCAACGCTTAATTCGCATGTCGCCTGCTAATCTTTCATTGTTGACCGTGTTGGAGTATCCACCAAGGCCCATTGTTGCAGCAGCGGAGCAGCGCTATGTTCTAGCTGCACGCGATGATAACGGTTTCAATATCCTATCCGCCAACATCAAAATACAGGTGACAGCAGAAGAGGAAAGCGTGGAAATGTTGCCGCACGGCTATGAGGAGGGCTTAGAGGACAATCAAGTTTTGCTGTTGGGCGAGACCGAGGTGATGGCTATTAGAGGAGTTGCCATCTTTCACAACCTGCGGCCGGCGCACGCCTCCAAGCCGTATCGCCTTACGTTCACTTGCAGCACCTGCGCATCTAGCCTCCCAGTGACAGCATCCGTCCATGTCTTCACAGTGCCTTTTGGCGTTCCGGTGCGGCTGAGTGTCGAGCAGCTGCCGCGGGAAATAGTGGCTGGATCTGCTTTTGCCCAGCCTCCGCGGGTGTTTGCCTTGGATGCCTATGGAAATAAAGTACTCGACTTCTCTGCCGAAATCCATGTGCAGCTGCTGACGGTCAATACGTCCTTCCCAGACGCTGAGCTTATTGGCATGAGTACAGCGTTGGCGTCGCTGGGGGTAGCAATCTTTGATCTCAATCTCTCTGTGCAGCGCGATGGATTCTATCAGTTGAATTTCAGCTCGCCTTTCCTCAAGTCGGCAACATCTCGCGTGTTTCAAGTGCGACCGGCGAGGGCAGAGAGTCTCTACGCGCAGTTCGTTCACTACAACCTGTCGTCGATGAAGCCAATAGGGCCATTGGAGGTGTCCGTTCGTGACGCCTACGGCAATCTCGTCCCTGCTGACTACACCATCAGCGCGACCCTAGAGCAGGTTGACGCATCCCACCCCTCCGGTTTCAAAAAATTGGGCAAACTCCTCGGCGTGACAGAAGCTGTTGCTGTCGCAGGCACAGCTCACTTTACATCACTCCTTATCACCACCGCGCGCGCGGGATACGTGTTACAGTTTCGGCATGGAGTGCTGCATGCCCAGACAATGGCCTTTACGGTGAAGCCTGGCAGTTGCTTTCGAATGTCGATTGCGACGCAGCCTGATGCTGCGTTTGCAGTGCTGCCCTTCTTGCCCCAGCCCAGACTTATCATCTTGGACCTTGCCAACAATACCGCGCATGTATCGGTTTCTGTCAATGTGTCGCTGCTGCTCAATGCATCTGAACTGGGTCCAAATGGCGCGCTGCGAGGCACTGTTAACGTTTCGACTCGTGTGGGTGTTGCTATATTCACCGATCTTGCAATTACCCAGGTGACTGCCTCTGCGACGCTGATATTCCATTCTCAGTCGCCCTGTGGCTTTTTGGCGGTGTCAGAACCTTTTCCAGTAATGCCAAGTAAGGAACAGCAGATTTTCATTGCCGCACAGCCATCTGAGGGACGCGGTGGGAAACCTTTTTCGGTGCGAATTCATCTCCTCGACGCTGGGGGAAACCTTGTTGAGTTGGCAGCGATCAATGTTTTTGTTTCGTTGAAAACAATCCACGCTGACGGCATTGGCTCTGACCGTGCAAGCGCCACACTGATAGGCGCAGCGCAGGTGAAGAGCGTCAAGGGGATTGCCATGTTTGAAGATCTCGTCATTGATGTCACAGGGTTTTATCGGCTCGAGTTTTCAAGTGCCGGCCTGCCGAGTGTCACGGGCAACATGATTATTATAACAGTAGGAGAAGCATCGTACCTCGAGTATGATACTGCACATCCCATATGCAACATATCCAATAGTCAACTGGCAGGCTGCTTTGTAGATGTGCCCATCACCCCGCGAGTCTGCGTGCGTGACAAAGGGGGCAATCTGGTGCCTAACTCCGGGCTCACATTAAGAGCGAATCTAACGACATTTCCTGACGGTTATTCAGTGCAAGGGCTGTTGTCTGGTTCTGTTTTCAGTGGCGCGCTCTCTGACAGCTGCTTCAACTTCACCAATCTGTGGGTGTACAAAGCCTCTGGGCCGTACGTGATGCAGTTTTCAGTCATCCCGCAGGCTCGACCTGCCAGACATTTTGTTCACTTCCCTTGCACGTCCAAGAATTTGGTAGCGCCAGCGTGTGAGGCTTTCATTCCGCTGGTTCCAGCTTCGCGGGCGAGCGAGATGCAAGTCTCGGTGCGAGTGGCCAACTCTGACTTTGCTGATTCCGACGAACACGTCACCAGCGTTTGGATCGGAAACGAGCCGCTGGTGCGCCTCGGAGGCCCTTTCCTTGTCTTCGACGGCGAGGACAACAACTGTGCTAAGATGAGTCTGATACTGGATGGTATCACCGTACCATGGGGCAGACTGTCGGTGGGAGGCCAGTTGCGCGTGCGTGTGGAAACGTCAGCTAAAGTGGGAGGAGTGCAGTGCTTGAACGCAAGCACCCTTTATGCCGAAATCAGCGTGTCGTGGTTTCCTGAAAGTGTCGAACACGCCTTTAGTGGCCCCATTGTCGTTCAAGTTGGCAAACCCGCAGTGATTGGATTTCTTGCTCGCCCTTCAAACGCGGTCGCAGGCCGCGCCTTCTCTCCGCAAGTTGTGGTTGAGCTGCGTGACGTGGGTGGAAATCGCGTTGTCGAGCACAATGGGGCGTATGAAGTGGTGGTGAAACTGGGTTGCGGTGAGGCGGGGTGCAACAGCTCTTGCATCGAGCATTGCATTGTGGACGCGGGAACTGATAACATCTCCTTTGCGATCTGCCAGTACAAATGCGCCTCAAACGGCAAACAAGAGTCTGTTGCTGCACAGCGCATCCTTGGCACAACTGAGCAGGCCGTTGTGAGGGGTCTGGCCGTTTTTTCAGACTTAGCATTGTCCTTGCGAACAGCAAGCCAGACCATGATCTTTACGGCGTACCTCCCTGGCTCGATAACGTCCAACACAACTGTGCTGGCGGCCTTGGAAAGTAATCCTTTCAGTGTAGGAAACTGTGCTGGAGACCTTGGAAAGTCCTCTTTTCAGTGTCCTGCGATCGCTTTGGTCTTGAGTCGAAATCCAGGCAATGGCGTAGGAGGCGAGCTGCTCTCCGTCCAACCTATGGTCTCAATTGTGGACACTGGAGGGATTTTGGCCGCTAATATGTCGGGACTCGTCTCAGTGACGCTGCAGACTACAGTGCCTGCGCACTTGTACGGGAGCATATTTGCGCGAGTAAACAACTCTCTGGCCATTTTCACGGACCTTGTCGTGGATGCAGCAGCTTCTGGTTACACACTTGTGTTTTCATTCCCCAATTTGACTGATATTGTCAGCTTACCGTTCAACGTCAGTGAGGGCAGCGCATTTCGATTGTCGACAACCATTTACCGTGATGTTGGCGAGTTTGACACAGCAATCCTTCCTCGCTCTGTCCTGCTCACGTTACATGTGAGCCTCACGTTCCCCTGCCCCTTTGTCTGTCGGTCAAATTTTCTTTTTTTTTGTGCGTGCTAGATTGCTGGTCTGGATGCCGCGTGTGAGCAATAGAATTGACATGCATCACGGCAGGTTTTGGGCATGACACGTCGCGAGTTCGTCGAGGGGGCGCATCGGCAATTGGAGCAAGGTCTTGCCGTTAGCGTTCAACAATCTCTTCCTGCAGACGCAGTACAGAAGAAATTCATGAACGCCATCGCGACTGCAGGCTCTGCCAGCTACTCCGTCACACTGAATTCAGTGGAGGAGGACGCATCGACCACAGCTATTACGGAACAAGATGCTTCTATGTCTATTAAAGTCCAAGTCTTGATTCACGCTGCAAACAGACGGGAAGCAGAGTCGCTTGCGGGGGTTTTGACGTCAGAGTTTCTGAATGCTCGCCTTGCCCATGTTGAGTTTCCACCTGTCTCCATCATTGAGCCGTGGCCAGCAATTCAGCCGTACGATGCGAATGTGAGCGTCTCAGGGGCAGAGGCCCTACCTGTGCAGCTACACGCGTTGGACAAGGGTGGAAATGTTGTGCACGAGCCTCTCAATGTGTCCGTGTCTCTGATGGAGCAGCGGCAAATCTCACGTAATTTTGAGTGCAAGGGTCAGTCGTCCTGCCACGCGCTTGTGAATGTTCAAGTTCCTCTGGCCTATGTCCTCGTTGAGGCATTCCTCGAGATTTCCGTCAAGTGCACAGACTTTGACTATGCCACAGAGCATTTGCAAAAGGTTTCTGTCGGAGGATTCGACCTCTTGAAGATTGTGGGGTCTCCTGTGAACCCGGGACCCTTTCCTGGATGTTTTTCGAACTGTGGCTCGTACGCCAACGTCCTGTCTAGGTACAGTATCGTGTCTCAGGTCCAAGCTGCAGTTAAAGAGGAACAATTCATCCACGTCTTGATGGAGACCTCCCCCGACGTAAACCTGTTTCCATGCGACGGCTTCGTATTGTCGGCACTCATAACCCTGCACATGACCTGGGCCGTTCCTTCTTCACCGGACAACTATCTGGGACCTGCTCTCGTGAACATGCTAGGATCCTACCATCTTCATGACGCCGCAATTCGGCGATCTCCTGGCTATTATCTGCTCCACTTCTCGTCGCCTGGGGTTCGAGAAACGCAATTTTATTGGATTTCTATCGTTACTGGCCAGCCTTCAAAGATATTGCTGCTGCAGCAACCCCCGAACAGCTCTGGTGGAGTGGTATTTTCGCGCCAGCCCTTGGTGGCAATCACGGATGCCGGTAACAACGTTGTGAATGGTTCCAACGCTCTCTTTTCAGTTGCACTGAGTGCTCCGGTGGCAATGTGTGTCTTGAGTGCTCCTGTCTTACGGAACGTAAGTTGCGAGGCATCGTTTTGCGTTGCAAATGTTGGGGTTGGCAATGGCAGGCGCTCCGTGAGTCTCGAAGCCCAAAATCTGATAGGTTCGCTGGATTTGAAAGTCCTCGGATCTGGAAGCTATACTGATCTTTCAGTCCGAGTCGCCGCTATGGGCTATCAGCTGAGGTTCAGCGCCGTAGTTTCTCTTCCAAACTCGTCTGTGGTCTTTCAGGCAGAGAGCGCCCTCTTTTCCATTGTTCCTGGACCGGCAGTTCGGCTAGCGCTCTATACAGAGCCTCCCAAGCACGCATTTGGAGGCCAACCTCTGTCCCCAAACCCCGTCGTTGCTGCGTCTGACTTCGGGGGCAATTTCGTGGGTTTGATGATGGACGAGGAGCTGGAGGTAACAGCAGGCATTGGCACCAACGGTGCCGTGGCCGGAAAGCTTCAAGGTGCTCGTGTTCAGGTGATGAATAGTGAAAGCAGTGCCGGTTGCTGTGCAAACTTTACTGAACTCTCCTTGACTTTGCGCGGCTCGGGGTACACCATCATTTTTGCTGCTCCGGGGCTGCTTTCAGTGGAAACGGCTCCGATCAACATCCTGACCGGCCCTGTCTCGCATCTGCGTATCCTGCGATGTGCCACACGTGGAAGCACGGATGTGCCACTCAGCCCGCAGCCCGTGCTTCAGCTTCAAGACGCAGGCGGAAACCAGATCTGGTTGGGCAATTACAATGTCAGCGTTCGCCTGCTACCGGCGTCGGATTTATTCTCGACTGATTCCGACCAACGAATGCATGGGCACGCTGCCAACATCAGCACCTTCAATGGGCGGGCATACTTTTACGACCTCATCATCAGCGCCGCGCGCCCCGACTGGAGCTTGGAGTTTTCCTTGGAGGGCCATGTTTCGGTTAATCCATCCGTTGCTTCTGGCATCAACATCACTGCGGCTGCGGGGTCCGTCAATGTGCAAGGGGAAGTGACCTTTACCAGGTTATTGCAGGATGAATCTACGGGTCTCTCCCGAGTGGAGAGGCTTACATTTGTGGAATCACTTGCTCAAGTGCTTGGCTTGCCGCCGGAGCATATTACCATTCTGGAAATATTCTTAATTCCTAAGTCTACGATTTCTGCTCGGCGCAGAAGCCTGCTGACCCTTGTTGAATACGAGGTAATAATCAAGTTTGAGGTTTTCATCAGGCAGGAGGATGAACCAGATGACACCACAAACGCTCCCACAACGCCAACTTCTGGAAGCTTGCTGCAGGACAGCGTATCGAACACACTTTCGCGCTTGACCAAGCAATCACTTCAAGAGGCATTGGCAGAACATGGAGTAGAGGTGGTGGTGCGAGAGCTGCAGACTCAGCCCAAGCCACAGTTTGCGCATGGACAGGCTTCAACTGACGCGTTTTTGATGGAGGAGGACATTTGGAACGGCTGGTGGATGATAGAGACGCCAATGGGTCCTGCCGCGGGTGGCATCACCTACAACGCACAGCGATCTTTGCCGCTGTATACGCGAAATAACACTCTGGAATTAATGGTGCATCTGGGTTGCGGTGAGGCAGGGTGCAACAGCTCTTGCATCGAGCGTTGCATTGTGGACGCGGGAACTGATAACAGCTCCCTCGCGATCTGCCAGTACAAATGCGCCTCAAACGGCAGTTGCACGAGCGGTAATCCTGGCTCCAAGACACTGGATGGATGCCGCTTCGAGCACTTTTTATACTCAGGCCTAGCCTGCTCGGGCACAGCTCAAGACGGCATCGGTGCTCTCGCATGCTATCGCGCCCAGTTTTCAAACATCCTGCCTCAAACGCCGGTGGCCAGCTTGCGGATTGAGACGTTGTCGCAGGTAGCTCTGAACTTCACGAAGGCCCAGGAGCCATGCCGTTTGCTTGCTTGTCTTTTGAGCCTTGAGCTAGATCTGACCCGAAAGTCAACATGGTGAGCAGGGTAGAGCACAAATTGCATCGGCTGAGCGCATGCCAATTACGTTTAACAACGGAAGCTTTCTAGAACAAAAGTGCACTGGCGTACGGCATCTCTTGTCCTTCCGGATGGACGTTAGTAGCAATCAAGATGGCTCGGTCTTGCAAGATCTGCTAATGGTTGCATGCGCGGGTCTCACGTGTGATGGCACATGCACAATTGAGGTAAACCCAGCATTGCTGCAAGCGCCCTCTCACAAGTCAATCCTTTATGAGATGTCAAGCCCTGTTAGAGAGCTATATATGCCGACCGTATCATTGTCAGAGATTTTGCAAATTCACGGCAGCTCGCGGCCAGTCTGGTGGCAGAATGTACAGCTGTGTAAACGATGGTTTATGCTTGTAGCAAACCATTATGACGAGAAACTCAAGAGCTACTATGCACCTTCGGCTGTCTACGCTCTTCGGCAGAACGCTCAGGGAAAGATATCGCATGTCGCTGCAATTCAGACCTTCATGACGATGGGCGCTACCCAAATAGAGGCAATTCAGCTCAACGGTCACACACTGATTGCGGTCTCCAATTACTATAATGGATCCAGCCATCAGGTGCCATCTGCGATCTATTTCTTTGGACGACAGTACGAAGATCGTTGTGGGCCCGGGATTGAGCCTGAGATGCAGCTGCTACAAGAATTTGAAGGCGACGGGGCGCGCTCCTTGACGCATCTTTCCTTCTCTTCCGATCATGTTCTTCTGGCCGTCGCTCACGAAAAGGGCGGACATGTCTCCCTGATGCAGTGGAACGAGCAACATCAAGAGTTTCATGTCGTCGTGAAGTACACATGTGCTGCTCCTACGCACATGGCGTCCTGGGTGGCCGAGAGGGACGGCTATCAACACACGGGCATCGCTGGTGGCCGAGGCTTTGGGTTTATCTCTGTGACGTCGAGCGTGGGCGACACAGTGATTCTGCGGGTGGGATCTGGCGGAGATGTACTTGCTGTGCATACGTTGCCTACTGGACCTGCCGACGCGCTTTCACTGGTCAGGGGCCATCTGTTGAACTCATGGATTTCAGAATTCTGCCTTATCATTGCTTTACGAAATGGTGCTGTTGCGGGATCTGGGTCCTCTGAAATTTACTGTTCTCACGGAAGCTCAGCAGAGGTTGGGGTGGGTGGCGGGAAGTGGATTCGTCATTTCGACGTGGGCACCTCGGCATCGGGCGCACTGAAGTTGGTCGACATCAGTAGTGAGCGCATCCTGCTGTCCGGAAACAGCTGGGGCCAAGATCTTCAGGTTTGTATGTATCCTTTGCCTTGATTGCTATACTTGCTATACAAAAATGGGCTAAAGAACTGTGTAGGTGATCAAAAAAAGACATCTGAGTTTTATCCAAACGTACTGATGACAGTGCTTGGATTGCAGGCGTTTGGATTTCGCAATGTTTCACGCATGTCGCGCGAGGCCACACACCTGGAGATTGTTGCTCTTCCGCAGGATCCCGTCTATTCAAATTCTACAGTGGCAGCAACGGTGAGGGTGCTGAACGGGGATTCCTCCGCTCAACTTCAGTCTACCCGCTCCGTCAGCGTTCGTGAGTTGCGTACACGTCGCATTCCTGGGGATACTAGCTCCAGCGAGCCTCAGCCTACCTCTGCATCAGCCAGGGCGTCCAGTGCAGAGGTGGATAAGAGATTCGGCGTTGCCACCATTGATTTTCAGATGAGTACGCCCTGTGTGGAAGCGCAGCTGGTTTTTGAAACAGGATTCCTACGCAGCGCCATTAGCCGCACTGTGCTTGTGCGTCCAGGCAATACCACGCACTTTGACAAAGCTCCGCCGCCGAATGCCCGCGTCGAAATTGTTTCTTTGCAACCTTTATCTGGCAAAAACATCATTGCGGGCCAGCCTGTCGTTGTGAAGTTGCAGTTAGTCGACTGCACTGGAGCACGTCTCTCGGATCTCGATTTGAAGCACGCAAGTGCCCTGGTGTCATCTCCAATGAGCAATGTGCTTTTCCGGCACGAGAGGGTCACGAGTGCAGGCTCCGACCATGTGCTCACAATTCCTGATCTGGTCATTGATACTCCAGGCAAGCTCAAACTCAACTTTGCACTTTCACATGCAGCCTTTCCCGAGATTGCAAATGCCTCAGTAGATCTTGAAGTGTACCAGGGACAGTGGTGGAGAGATCGTGCCTGGAATACTCTGACGGATCTAGGAGGATCCAGTGCGGTGTTGGTAGACGACCGAGTTCTGATCTTCGGCGGCATTGGGTCCCTGGGGCCTGTCAACCGTCTTGCTGAATTCGTGCCTCGACTAAATGACGTGAGCACGGTGCTGCCGTCTTCAGCACTCTTGCCGACAGCACGCTTCAAGCATGCCGCCTGTGCGCAGAAGGGTACAATGTGGGTCTATGGCGGATTTTCGTTGCCAGGAGCGTCTGTACCACTTGGCGGCTTGTATCGGTATCTACGCGAGGCTCGTATATGGGAGGATTGGAGTGATATTGAGAAGCAGCCATCTAGAGTGCTAGGCCCTAAGTTGCTGGCAAATGCCTCGGCCTTGATTTTGTTTGACGTCAGAAGCCGTAGCAACAGCATAGTACTCCATATTCTCTCCACTGTGAGTCACGAGCACTCAACGTGGGAGACTGTGTCTGCTCCGGAAGACCTGCAGCCTGTGAACCCCTTGGATGCTATTATCGCGATGCATCCGCAAGGCTCCTCGATCTTGATTCTGAGCAACACGACGCTCATTGCGTATGCGCTTGCATCCGACATATGGAGTCTTGTGCGCATCTCTACATCCCCTGGGTCATCAGCCTCTGGCAATCGTTTCTCCGATGGCCTGTGGCTGGGAGATCGTCTTCTGTTCCTTGGAGTTTCGGCCACCAACGAGCTGCAGGTGTCTACGCTGCAAGTTACTGTCGCATCTAATATGAGCATTGAGGTCTTGAATTCGACGCATTCCGGGCATGCTCAACACAAAGGTACGATTCTTCATGCTTCTTGGCTCCAGGCGGTAGATGTAACACCTGCACCCGTGGTGCGATCGGACACCGTGTTGACTTTGGTGTCGATGTCGGCAAGTCAAATCTTAGTCATCGGAGGTCCTGTTTCTTATCCATGGCGGGCGTCTGATGTGCGTGTAGCAAGGCTCTCTCTTGAAGCTGCATTTGCGCTCCGCCTTGTGCCCACGACGCTGCCAGGCAGCTCTTCCGCTGGAGCACTGCTTCAGCCCCAGGTGCAAGTAGTGGATGAGGCCGGACGCTTGGTGATCGGTGGGCAGCAGGGGCGGAGGATCGAGGTGTCAGGCGTGACAAACGGCACCGCGGGCCTGGCGGGATCTCTGCATGCGTCGGTAGTCCGAGGCATCGCTCAATTTACCAGTTTGACCCTGACACAGCGGTCGCCTGGGATGATGCTCTCCTTCTCAGAGTCTTTTGGCGTTTTCGAAGATATTGTCTCAGCAAATGCGATCGAAGTGCTGCCTGGGGATCCGGCTCGTCTGGATATTTTGCAGAGTCCTCGGGGCCTTTACATTGGAACTCCCTTCCTAGTTCCACTGCGAGTTCAATTGCGAGACCGATTTCATAACGTTGTCGACATTGACTTCTGGACGAGGGTGGTGCTTGAACTGGAGGTATGGTCCTCCATGAACCAAACTTGGGTCGTATCCCTTCTCCTTTCAGGCCACCTCAATCGAATTGCGTCTGCAGGACAGGCTGAATTCCAGGATATAGCGATCAAGGCCGACCCTCAAAAGCCTTTCCGACTTACTGTCCGTTCGTTAGGCCTGCCTGTCACAATTGTTGACGACTTGAGCATATCAAATTACACTGACTCCGAGCTCATTATCACGAGCCTGCAGCAGGCCATTTACACCAGCGGGCGCATCGGGGACGTTCGGGTCATGCGTGTGGCTCGCATTGCCCCTGGTGCCAGAATCCAACCATTGACAGGTGACAATACTTCTACTGTCTCGGTGAAGCTGTTGCCTGCACAACTGCTGGGCCCTGTAGTCAACCAGTCAGAGGCCCAGAAGGAAGTGCGCGTGTTTGGTTCGCGGACCATGAATCTCATCGGAGGCGAGGCTGTCTTCACGGATCTCTCTGTGTTTCGGGCTGGGAGCGGATATGTGCTGGATTTTTCCGACTCGGAAACGTCTCGCACAGCCTCGTGTATACAGTCGAGCGACGCATCGTGTGTTACCTTCGACATTCGTCCTGGAGCCCCCACCATGCTCTCGCTGCGCTCAAAAGACATCGCAGGAGATGGTGGGTCGGCGTTTGCCGAGCAGCCGGTCGCTAGTTTGTCAGATTCCGCAGGGAATCTGGTGGTAGACGAGCAGCAATCAAGGCTCGTTGCTGCGTCTGCTACGGTTTCAGCCATCGGCCAGCTATCCACCTCGCCCGGCTCCTCCTCACATGTCGTGGGGGCAACTCTGCACGGACGCACCATAATAGCCACGAAAGGAGGCCAAGCACTCTTTACGGACTTGGCTCTTGACTTGGCTGCAAGTTTCAGGCTTACGTTTTCAGCGCAATATCTGGCCAACGCAAGCCTGGCCATGACCGTGGCTGCTGGCGCGCCTGCAAGTCTCTTCCTTGTCAAGCAGCCTGGCAATGGGACATCGGCTGTTGCTCTAGCTGATCAACCCGTCGTCGGCTTCATGGATAAAGGGGGAAATGTAGCAAACAAACATAGCAGTACTTTCTTCACGGTGTATGCCTGGCTTGAGCGCACCTGGCCTCCTGTAGGACTTGTCTTCAACGCTGTGTCTTGGTCGCTGGTGACGCCGAATGGCACTGGAGCTAGTTGGACAGCAGCTTCCATTCGAGCATCTTCACATGTCGCTGTGTCGAGATTGGTGCAATGGGACATGCAAGCACGCGTCACCGGCCAGACCGATGGGGCGCTTGCTCAGTTTGTTGCTGTGGTATGTAAGCAGTCGAGTCGTCCCCCGAATGCCTCCGTGTTTGTGAATTCGTCGATATTCCAGGTACACGCCGGCGAGCTAGGGCGAGTTGCCACGCTTTCCAGCCATGGGCTAGTTGATCTCGCGCACTTCAAGGCAAAGGACAGCAAGGGCATCGAGGGCGACTACCTTGCTGTGGCCAGCGCCTCGTTTGGAGCCCAGCTCCTTGATAACGCCCCTGCCGATTTTGCCAAAGGGTACCAGGGTCAAATTCCAGAGACCGCTGACGACTATATCACTCGTGTGTGTACATCTACCACAGCGGCTGGCCCTGTTTGCGAGGTGAAATTTTCAGAGCTACCCTTCGCAGCCACAGGCTTCAGCCTGACTATTGCGGTCATCAATTCGGATTTTGGAAGTGATGATGAAGTCGTATCCGCTGTGTACATTGGAGGCCGCAAAGTTGGCGGCCCGTTTCTTTCATCTGGAGGCAAAGATGCGGCGTGCTTGGAGAAGACTGTGATAGTCCATGCTCTTGACCTCGCTCCAGACAGTTTTTCAGCCCAGGGCGAGGTGGTAGTGCGTATTGAGACGAGCAGCAGTGTCGGAAGCATCAAGTGCAACGGTGCAACGTTACTTGCCGAGACTACTATCGCATGGAGCACTACTGCCATCTATCGAATCGAGTCTCAGCTCGCAGCGAATGTGCGTCCCCTGCAACTCGTGCATGTGCAGAGTCTCCAGGGATTCACTCCAAGGCGTCTCACCACTTTCGAAATTGGAAACGTTGCTTTTCTGGCTGTAGCTGTTGAAGGAGACCAAAGTGCGCCAGTGCAGTCCCCGGTATTCAAGTGGAATTCGGCGAAAAACATGCTGGAACGTTGCTACAGTATTGAAACACACAGGGCAACATCTGTGCAGCACTTCAAAATAGGCGAGCAAGACTTCATTGCGATGACCAACAGCTTCAACTTCACCACAGCTTCCTCAAATAGCTCGAATGCGTTGTACGAATGGGACGGGGTAGGATTTCGGCATCGCTGGGATCTGTTCTCATCTGGGGACTCGGAGCTGTTTTTCTTCCACATGTCGTCAACTCCATATTTTCTCATCGCCCAGAGCAACGAGAGAAGCGACGAAATTGGCTCAACTACACAGGGCGATGCGAGATTAATGGGCTACGATAGCACCCGTAAAGCGTTTGTCCACGTTCAATCGCTGCCTGTGTCTTCAGTATCTCGGATTACAAGTCTGACCAGAGGAGGCCTGACATGGATTGTTGCTGCCACCTACGCGATAGCTAATCAGACGTCGAGTGTACACGTGCTGATTGAAGCTTGCGGGGAATCAGCATTGACCGCGGGAAATGTCAGCGCTTGCGAACCAGCCTTGCAGCTTGCACTGGGCCAGGTTCGGAAGTGTTGTGATGAATATCTGGATGCTCGGTACGGAGCGTCGAGGGCGGTGAAGATTCACCGCAACTTGCGGCTTGTGCAGTCGATTGCTCATGATAGTCAAGCAGGTCTTGCTTCCCTTTCGCAGTTCGGGGCAGATCCTCATTATGTGGTCACGGCATCAAATTCAGGCAAGGTCACTGTACACACGCTTTTTGCTGAGGATGAGATGAAGGGTACCCTTTACATGAGATCCAACCAGAACCAAATCCCTTTCACAGATCTGGCCGTGCCAAAAATGGGTGAGTTTGTACTACAGTTTACCTCGAACCTGCTGCTCGGCACAGCGTCTGATCCGTTTGAGATTGTGAGCGGTCCTGGCTATAAGTTGTTCGTGGCTCGGTCAGTTGGCGGCGCCTTTGGCGGATCACCCTTTAAAGTGCAGCCTGTCATCAATGTTCACGATCATGGAGACAATTTTGTTTCCAGCCACAATTTTTCCGTCTCGGCCTCGCTGCTGCAGACCGTTAACATCAGCTTTGAGGAATTTTACGCCGTTCATCGTGCAGATGTTCGGGAAGGTCGTGGGTGTGGTGACCGTTGGTGCAGCAGCATGTGCGCAGAAGAATGTGCAGTGCAGAACGATACAGTCTGTATGTACAGATGCTTTCTACAATATCCCTCACGAAGGGAACATCTTTTGCTCATCAACAGCGAGCAACAGAATCCGAATCAATCAAATCTGACAGCGGGCTTCATCACAGCACGTGGAATTGGGGGTGTGGCGGAATTCACGCATCTCGGCGTCAGGCGTGCAGGGCTGAACTACTCGCTGGAGATCACATCTCCTGGACTGTTGAGTGTCAATACCGAACTCTTTTCTGTTGCGCCGGGAGCACCGTATTCCTTTGAAATTGCACGCCACCCGTCGGGTGCAATTGCTGGTAAGCCATTTTCAGTTCAACCACACCTACTGCTGTTTGACAGAGGAGAAAACCATGCTGACGCTGCTCACCGCGCCGTTGCTTCAGTGCAACTGCTGAACAATCCGAGAGGGGTCATGTCCTTCTCCGGAACAACCCTGCTTAGATGCGCTGCACCTTTTGTCAGATTTACGGATCTGGAAATCGGGCTGCTCTCGCGCGACTACACCTTGGCATTTCAGGTCTGGGTGCTAGATGGCAATGCCACCTACAGCTCAGCGCTGCCAGCCGTCCGTGAACGCTTCCCTGGTGCATCGGTCTCAAACTCCTTTCAAGTGTTCGGGGGCGAGGCCGAGGCCTTGTCCACGCGTTCCGCATTGCTGGCAGAGGGTTCAGTCGCTGCAGAATGGGTTGCTGCGGCAATAAACGAGATCGGGGTTGAAATAGAAGGTGCGCGCGTGCGGCTGATCTTGCTACAGTCAGGCCTCTTTGCCCATGCTCTCGAGGGAATGGATCTAAAGATATTCAACGACCTCAATCGAACGGTGCTCAACATGCCCATCCGTTTGCATCCTGAGGCGTATGCAAGAGGCGAAGCGACCCAAGACGTCTCTGTCAACATATCATCAGACTCAGATTTGAATTGCTTGAGCGAATGGTGGACCATGTCAGCGTACGCCAGCCAGACCTACCACAGGACCAACCTCATTTACCGCATATATTCGCACGCCGGTCGCGACGCATTGATTCTGTCCGGATCTAGCTTTCACGACACTGCTCATGGCACATACCGCGTGGAGAACTATGACGACCTTGGCTTGCCCATATACGAGCAGCAGTTGGCGGAGAGCATTTTTCTTGGAGGGCCCAACACCTGTCAAGAGGATGCTTGTGAGTCCAGCAGCTTTGTCCTGTCGACCGTGTCTGGGGTTTACATAAAGATGGAGATAGAGCACGGGGGCTATCCTGTCTATCGGCGTGGCTCACACATCCTATACCGCGCCGTCTTCTCTGTCGAACCGTCGTGGCGCCTTGCAACACTAGATCATGCCGCAAACCCGTTTGTCATGAGTATCTTTTCAACATCAGTGTCTGAATGGGGAGGATCCTATCGCTTGTTTTTCCAAAATTCCTCGAAGGAATGGGTGGTGCACCGAGTTCCGCCCGGCGTGGAGACAGGCTCTGCAAATGGCATCTTAGAACACGGGGTCAACGCAGGTGCTGATGCCAGTGCAAGCTCAGGACCACTTGAAACCGGATGTTATCTGTGTGAGATGAAGACGGGGTTCCGCAAGCACGAGGGTCGCTTGTGGTTTGCTGTCGAGAACGGAAGTTTTGCAGAGGTTGGGGCCAAGTGCGCGGCGTATGGCGGCGACATGGCGAGCATTCACAGCCATGCCGATGCGCTGGTTGCCCGTCTTGTCTGCCCGACGGATGCTTGTTATATCGGACTTGGCGCTAACTTAGCATCGTCCCCTGCCTCGTTTTGGTGGTCAGACGGGTCACTTGCCAATTACAACATACCGTCGAATGAGTCTTGGAACAACCACTCGCGCATCCATAACGCTCGTTGGGTCCTCTCTGGCGCAAACGGGACAACGTGGAAATGGGCTGGGAACGGTACACACAGTTTTGAGGGTGTGTGCACCGTGAAGGGAATGAGTGATTGTGCACAGTGCGGAGCAGTGGTCCTGCGAGCTAGCTCCCGGGAGAAGCAGCTGCCAGATCATGTACTTCTTTGGCAGGAAAGGCACGGTACCAAGTTTGTTATCAACAGTAGACTGCACATGTATCGAGCGCCCGTTTTAGAGGTGCAAGATGCCGGCGGCAACCTCGTGCATGTTGACCTCGCAGTGTCGGAGGCGACCATATCGTTGCTCTCTCAAGACCCTGTCCCCGAGCCGGGGGCGACGCTGGGAATTGGCGCTCTGGCACTGACAAGTTTCAGCCTGCTTGATGAGGAGCGTCTTGTTCTTGTTCCGATTCCTGCCCAACGTATGTGCAATCAGACGTCGTGTTCGCCGGACTTCGACTCAGCATCTGTACTATATTCGTGGCGCTGGCCCCGCGCGGGGCATACGACCGCACACATAGCTAACGGCAACTTCTTCTTCAAGAATCAAAGCCTAGAGGTCAGGGCAAAGCCTGGCCATTGTCCGATGCACTGGGAGTGCAACGGCTCATTGTCGTATCTGCCCGTTTTTCCAGATCCACCTCACCTCAGCTTTGAGACGTTCTATGCCCTTTTCATTGCCAACCAAACGCGAGCATGTGAGGATGCGTGCAGCAGTGTTTTTGACCTGTGTGTCGAAACATTCTTCGAATGCATGAGCTACAACGATACTGCATGCCTGCAAGAATGTTTTATGGAGAACAGAGACGCAATCTTGGACACATTTCCGACGGTTGGGTCTGCAGAGTCCCTCTTCACGTGGAAAGCCTTTGGGGACGCGCCCGAGCACGCGGGAGTTGAGTGTAGTGTCGGAGGCTCGCTCGCGCAAAAGGTTCTCCGAGGTGCCCTTCCTGGCGATACCATCACGTGGGAAATATTTGCTGGGCATCTAGTGCATGAAACGAACCATGCAGTGCTCACGACGGCTGCCTCATTCGAGATTCGTCTTGACGGCGAGCGGGTGCTGGGTCCGGTGACTCCACTGCTTGCTACGCGCTATCAGAAATACCAGTGGCAGTACGTTGTGCCTGCTGCGTATGATTCAGCTCACTCCAAAGGGATGGAACTTTCTATTCGAGTCATTTCCGACTCTCCCTTTCCTCAGGAGCCGCCGCCCTCAATTGTATTCGGGGCATTAAGAGTTGTGAACCATATCTCAGACGTGGCCTTCGAGTCTCTTGAGGTCCTCGAGCAACTCAGCAAGCATCAGTCTCTTTCGCAAGCTGTAAAAAATAAGGAGCTATTAGGCACGTATTCAAAGACAGACGTGATGTACAACGGACATCCTGTTTACTGCCGACGATTCTTAAGCGATAGTGCGGATAAAAGTACAGGCTCAAACTACACGGAAGCGGAGTCCAAAAATGGTGACCGAAGTGGCGATGGTGACGGCTCCGCCAGCGCCTTTGGCAGCGCCTCCACCAGCGCGCCAGTAGCACGTGTTGAGACGGCGTACTTGGTCTACTCGCAGGGGCTCTGGTTGGTGACGACGGGCATATCTCCGCGCTCGCTGGCCTCCTCGCCGCTCCTCTTGACATGGGGCACCTCTGACTTCATCGCAAGTGACTGGCGAGAGCTCACACCCTACAAACCTTCGTCTGAAGGAGATACGGCAAGAAAAACAAGGGGACAAGGCCATTTGGGGGTGCCGCTTGACATCTTGCTGCATGCCATTGCACATCTGCGTCCAGATCCATATCCGGCTGCGACTGCTGCCGGCAATGACTCTAACAATCAATCCTTGGCTTGGGCTCTCAGCACTGTGTCTTCACTTGCGGTGCATCAAACATCGCCAGTCCTCGAGCAGCACTCGATGCTCTCGCACGAAGGTACGTTGTCTTTCACATGCGCAGACACGCCCAATGTCTTGCGGTCATACACACTTGTGCATAGATATGGCCATGTTGTTCGGGAGGTGATTCACAGTAACCTTGCCTGCGAATAGCAACATGCCCTGCTGATGCAGCCGTTGCACCCCTTCATGTCTTTTCATTGTATGTTGCATCTCTTCACGTCTTTCCAATGTACCTCAGGAGCTTGTGGCACGGGGAGCGAGTTCACTGAGTGCTGTGAATCACGATGTTAACACACCACGATGTTGATGGGCGCAGGGCATGGAATGGCGGTAGACGTGCAGCAGGCCACAGTCGCAATGACCGACGCTTCTACCGCCCACGTGCTCATTTTTGCCAATTACTATGTGATGCCGGACCCCGAATCACAGTCTCGGTATCGAAACGGTTCTTTCTACCAATACCAGACACTCTCGCAGGTGTGGATGTTTGACGCGGATCAGGAGGTCTTCGTAGAACACCAAACTCTCAGCACACTAGGGCCCGTGGATCTGGAGGTATTCTACCTTATTGGGCACACGTGGCTGCTCATTGCAAACAGCTATGATGGATCTTACCACGAAATCGACTCGGTGCTGTACCGCTGGGAAGCAGGCACAGCGTCTTTCGTGCAATATCAGCGCTTTCCTGGTACCGGGGCTCGACAATGGAAGCACCTATCGTGCGGCACCGGCCGCGAGTTTCTGGCCCTCGCGCAGAGCTCGGAGAAAGATGCCGGCACCACCGATATTTGGCACTGGCGCCATCATTCGTTCCCGGCTTCGCCGCCCTCCTTGTCCTTTACTTCTGGCGATGCAGAACAGTCCTTAGAGGGATTTTCGTGGGTGCATGTGCAGAACGTGCAGACAGAAGGCGTGGTGCACATTGAGGGCGGCTTGTTTGGTAACTTGCGCTCTGGCACGTCCGGTTTCAGTTCTGCAGATGACCCCCTCACTGGAAAGGGGCAATCTGATACGTCGTCTGCTTGTCAGCTCGTGCTCGTAGGGGACTGTGATTCGTGCTCACAAGTTCTCCAACTCGTCGCCTCTGGTCTCTTCTCTTTGCGTGCAACGTGCTTGTTACAAGTTGTGCTGATGCGAGTCTGGTGCGTGCGTTGGAGCAGGACCATTTGTGAATGAAGAAGATGAGAAACACTTTGAGCTTGTTCAGACTCTGCCAGTTTCAGGTGAATGCCGAGCGGCAAGTGCATGCATCTCACCGCCTGTGCGTGTGCTTACCCACGCATAAAGCTGCGACGACAACTCACGACCGCGGGTCCTTCAGGGGTGACGGGAGTGATAAAGTTCGACATTGCGTCTTCATCATACCTGGCCTTGACCGCGCGGTGGAATGGAAGCGGCATCAATGCAGGCGATGAGAATGGGAGCAGCTGGGCGGGTGGCAGTGTCCACACTGCTGCAGCGGCGGGGCCAAGCTCGGCCCCGCCGCTATACACAACCAGGATGCCGTCCGACGGCATCCTGGTTGTGTATAGATTTGATTCCGAAAGTGGATTGTGGATGGCATCTTCTGAGGTGATGTTCCGCTTCACTGGAGTGCAACGGAGTTAGCTCTTTACCGTGACTCGATTATGCCGTGTATCCAATACCGAGGCGTCATGATGTCTTGATGTTTGTCAACATGTTCCGTAACGCATAGTGAGTTTTGATAAGACTGCATTTTGGCGCATTCTTGCGCAGACGCACTGCGTATCTGGGCCCGCAAAAGCCGAACGGGTAGTGGTTGGTGGTGAGCACAAGTTGCTGGTGCCTGGTGCCGACGACACGCAAGTGCATGAGTTGGTCTTTGCCCGGTCTTTTTCCCGTTTGTTTCCCTGTCTGTGTCTCCGAGCAGATTAAGTGGCGTGACATGATCAGTTGCTTCTGGGCGCCCCCGCGCTGCGCCTGCATGTCGGTGCTGATGGATGCCGCTAGGGGAAACAAGATTCTGAGCTTGCTGTATCCGAAAGGCTAAGCCGTTTGACAACATCTTTGAAATACCTACAACAGGATCGAAGGCTCCAAAATGTCGAGGCCCACCGTAAGGGGCCGTGCAGATTTCACCTTGCCTTTCTCCGTCCCAATGAGCACGAGTGCGGATGGAGCATTGGAGGCTTGGCAGGTGTCTGCGGTGAAGACTGCGCAAGGTCATCCGGCAAAACGTCGTGCATTGGCATCTGTTCTTGTGGCCGTCGAAGAGAGGGACAAAGTAGAATAGGAACCGGTAAAAACAGACAAGGGCCGCAAAACAATTCCCCCTCCCCAAGTTTTTCATGTTTGACTGATTGTACAGCGCTATGGGTAGAGAGACCGTCCTTGGCGCCTCGCTGCGATCGCGGGGTGCGAAGATCTGGAAAGCTTGCTGATCTCGCGCGGTCGTGCTCAGCGTCCACCTCGTTCACTGCGTTGCTCACCCTCTCACCCCACTCCCCTTTCCTCCTCCCTCCCTCCCTCCCTTCCTCCCTCCCCTCCTTTCTCCCACAAAGTAGGCGAATTCTCTCTTCAGCAAGCCTGAGTGACACTCAGAGTGACACTCAGGCTGAGTGACACTGACACTAAGAGTGACACTCAGGCTTCTGAGTGTCACCTATTGTGGGATAGAAAATGGTGGAGGGATGGAGGGATAGAAAATCCACTCCCTCACAGAGGGAGTGGAGGGATGGAGGGATAGAAAATGGGGGAAGGAGGCAGAAGGACGGAGGGTAGTGTTTCTCGATACCCTCGGTCGACAGGCGACAGCCGCATCAGTAGGGACCCGGCTGGTCGAGTTTTGGTTTAAGCTTGACAGGGCTTTTGGGCCCCCGGGCGACGCCCTAGACCCCCCGTTATGGAAAATTCCTAATAAAGCTTTCTCTCTCCCTCTCTCTCTCTCTCTCGGGCCCGCGATCTGCTAGCTGGCGTGCTTGCCGAGAGAACTGGCCAAAGTCTGTCCTAAGTCGCTCACTCGCTCTACGCAGCAAGGCCTTGTGTCTCCTGTTGGTGGCGACCAGGCCCAACGGTACCTCCCGGCGAGCCCTTCATCAGAGTCCGGGGCAAGTCTTCGCCATA
>Ga0315899_10001671_pt1 | contig 25226 bp, 23 predicted proteins | sample LakEriMetagenome_2_FD_203518 | JGI IMG/M metagenome (GOLD analysis project Ga0315899, IMG submission 203518) | Freshwater fungal communities from buoy surface, Lake Erie, Ohio, United States - Buoy 4 MA112 | ecosystem: Environmental > Aquatic > Freshwater > Lake | place: USA: Lake Erie, Ohio... | reverse complement strand
CCATCAGCCGCGAGCAGAAAAATGCTTCTGGAGGTCGCATGTACATCCAGGATCGAGTTCTTGAGCATGCCGATGAGATCTTCTCCCTGATTGAAGATCCCAAAACCCACGTCTACATGTGTGGCCTCAAGGGAATGGAGCCAGGCATCGATGAGGCCATGACAGCCGCAGCCTCAGCCAAGGGTTTGGATTGGTCCCAATTGCGCCCCAGCCTCAAGAAACAAGAGCGCTGGCACGTCGAGACCTATTGAGTCGCTCCATCGCGATCGATCCCCTGATCAGAGTTCCCACACACAACGCCGCAGGAGTTTCACCTGCGGCGGCGTCCTGGCTCTTGCCCCGTTAAACCTGAAGGGTACGGCCCGACTTCGATGACAGCGATCTTGACCAACCCCCTGAGGGTGGGGCTTCGCCAGGAACGGGTGATCCCCCCCCAGTGCCTTGTCATCTTCGGAGCCAGTGGCGATCTCACACACCGCAAGCTGGTGCCGGCACTGTTCGAGTTGTACCGGCAGAGGCGTCTCCCCAGCGAATTTGCGGTACTGGGCTGTGCGAGACGCCCTTGGAGCGATCAAGAGTTTCGAGAGCGCATGGGTCAGGCGCTGCAAAAAGAGATAGCTGAGCACCGCTTGGCTTGGGAGCAGTTCAACCAAGGTTTGTTTTACGAACCCGTCGACCTCCAACAAAGCGATCATCTGGTCCGTCTGGCAGAACGTCTGGAGGCCTTAGATCGCCTGCGAGCCACCCGTGGCAACCGAACCTTCTACCTCTCGGTTTCGCCGGAGTTTTATGGCAGTGGTTGTCGGGCCCTGGCAGCGGCTGGCCTGCTGGCAGATGCAGAGCGGAGTCGCGTGGTGATTGAGAAGCCCTTCGGCCGCGACTACGCCAGTGCTCAGTCTCTCAACAAAATTGTTCAAGCCTGTGCCAAGGAGAGTCAAGTTTTTCGGATTGACCATTACTTGGGGAAAGAAACAGTTCAAAATATCTTGGTCTTACGCTTTGCAAATACTATTTTCGAGCCCCTCTGGAACCGTAATTATATTGCCAATGTCCAAATTACTGCCGCTGAAACGGTGGGGGTCGAAGAGCGAGCGGGGTACTACGAAACCTCTGGCGCACTCAGGGACATGGTGCAAAACCATCTCACCCAAATCCTTGCCCTCACTGCAATGGAGCCGCCTGGAAGATTTGACCCAGAGGCCATTCGTAATGAGAAAGCCAAGGTGCTTCAGGCGGCCCATCTCGCCGATGAGAATGAGGCCTGGAAATGCTGTGTGCGCGGCCAGTACAGCGCTGGTGGCTCTTCGGCCCAACCCCTTCCTGGTTACCGGCAGGAACCTGGGGTGAACGCCAACAGCACCACCGAGACCTACGTGGCGATGAAGTTGTTCATCAACAACTGGCGTTGGCAGGGCGTGCCCTTCTACCTGCGCACCGGCAAGCGTCTCCCCAAGCGCCTGAGTGAAGTGGTGCTCACCTTTCGGGAAGCCCCTGTGCATCTCTTTGATGCGGCAGGTGGAGCGCCCACTCCCAACCAGCTGATTCTCCGCATTCAGCCCGATGAAGGGGCTGAAATCAAATTTGAGGTCAAAGCCCCAGGTTCCGGGATGCGAAGCCGCCCTGTGGACATGGCCTTCAGCTATGACGAATCCTTTGGCGAACCCTCTGATGAGGGCTACGTGCGGCTGCTTGCTGATGCCATGCTTGGTGATCCCACCCTCTTCACTCGCAGTGATGAGGTCGAAGCCGCCTGGCGTTTGTACACACCCCTGCTGAAGCTCATTGAAGAGTCTCCCTGGCAGCTCCCCGTGCATCCGTATGAAGCCCGCACCTGGGGGCCAGGCGCATCCGACAACCTGCTGGCTGAGGACGGCTTGATCTGGCGCAGACCCTGAGCTCGGCCTCCTGACCAATTGTTCCGTCCGCCCCGTTCTCTTCGCAGCCATGTCGACCCAACTCACGCTTCAGGCCCCGCTTCAGATTCCGCCGGTGGAGGTGCTTCCCTACCTTCAGCAGCTCTGGCACCAGGGCCTTGAGGGCGCTTCGGGCGCGGCCACGTTCACTCTGCTGGTTTGGGAGCCTTCCTGGCTGGAGCAGCAGCTGGTGAGAGTGGGGCGGGTGGATGGTCCGATCACAGGGTTGGATCGGGATGATGTGTTGGCCTCGGCCAGGGAACTGGCGGGCACCCTTGGTCTGCCACCCAGCACGGCGCCGATGGATCCTGGCCTGGCCTGGGCGTTGGGCCAACAGCAGGGGCGCCATGAGGCTCTGGATCTCCGTGGCCAGTTCGTTGACAGTGCCATCAGCACCCAGATGCCCCGTCGGCTGATCACCTTGGCTCCCACCATTGATGCCACTAAGCCATTGGAGACCCTCGTGGCGGCCTATTGCCCCCTCCCTGATGAAGGTGGATCGGGGGCAGCCTGTGGAGATGTGGTGGTGCTGCGCGGCAGTCTGGGTGCGCTACAACAAGCCACGGCAATGGTGCAGCCCCTCGTTTGGGACCATCTCCCTTGCTGGGTGTGGTGGAACAGCAGCCTGGATGAACCAACGGAAATGCTGGAGGCGTTGGCTCCGCCCCCCAGGCGCCTGGTGATCGACACGTCTCGCGGGCAGCCCTCGCGTTGCCTCGATGTGTTGGTGAAACGCATCAAATCCGGCCAGGCAGTGAATGATTTCAACTGGTTGCGGCTGCGCAGCTGGCGGGAATCCTTGGCCATGGTGTTTGATCCACCCTCGCGTCGTGATGCCCTGCAGCATGTGGTGCAGCTTGATATCGATGTGGAAGGTGACCATCCCGTGAAAGGCCTTCTTTTGGCGGCTTGGATTGCAGATCGCCTGGGCTGGCATTTGGAAAGTTCCTATCCTGTGGATGTCGATGGATCACCTGCGGGAATTGCGGCCGAATTTCAGCGGACCGATGGAGAGATGGTGCGCTTCCGATTGATGCCTGTTCCTGTGGGTGTGCCGAAAGCTCATCCAGGAGCGATTGTTGGACTGCGCCTGATCTGCCATCCAGAACAACGCCCGCCTCTATGTGTGATCCTCTGTTCTGAAAGTGGTGGCTGCATGCGCCTGGAGGCTGGTGGCATGGCGGCGATGGAGCTGGCTGAAGAAGTGGTGCCCTCGCCGGAGGAGCGTGAGGAGAAGGAGATGGCCCGTCTCCTGGCCGGCGGTCATGATTCCACCAATCCATTGCTGGCTTCAGCCGCTCCCTTGGCCGCGGAATTGTTGCCTGATTCCTTTGTTGCCCAAGGGTCAAGCCAGTCTTGAGCTGTTTGATTGCGGCCCCCTGTAGTGGGAGCGGCAAAACCCTTCTCACCCTGTCCTTGGCCTCCCTGGCTCGCCATAGAGGCGCATCGGTACAAACCTTCAAAGTTGGCCCCGACTATCTCGATCCTCAGTTGCTGGGTTTCGTTGCCGGAAAAGAGTGTCGCAACTTGGACACTCAACTTTGCGGCATCGATTGGGTGAGGAAGTCCTACCAGTGGCATGCGAGCCAGGCTGATTGCGTGCTGGTTGAAGGGGTGATGGGCCTGTTTGATGGCCGCGGCCCCAGTGCGGCGGGCAGTTCGGCCCAGGTCGCTGCCCTTTTGGATCTTCCTGTGGTGCTTGTGGTGGAGGCCTCACGCCAGGCCGGCTCCATGGCCGCCCTGGTGAGGGGCTTCCGAGACCATGGTCCCCCCCAGGTGAATCTGGCTGGTGTGGTGTTGAACCGGGTGGCAAGTGAGCGCCATCGGGCTTTGCTTGAAGAGGCTTTGGCTTCGATTGATGTGCCTTGCCTCGGGGTATTGCCTCCGCACCCTGCCCTGGAACTTCCCTCCCGCCATCTTGGCCTCTTGCCTCCTCGGGAATTGGTTGATTTCGGAGCACGCATGGAGGTTTGGAGCCGTCTGGCGGAGGCCCATCTCGACGTGGATCGCTTGTGGCCTTTGCTGGCCCACGATTCCCCTTGCGAGGGGGTGGCTGATCCCATCCCTGCGGTTTTGGGAAAGGCCCAAACCCTGGAATCCCCTCCTGCAAAGGGGGGCGGGCGCGGCCCCGTCGTGATCGCCCAAGATCTGGCCTTTCATTTCACTTATCCCGAGACCACTGAACTGCTCATCGCCCTTGGCTTGGAGGTGCAGACCTGGAGCCCATTGGCGGATCAGCCCCTGCCCCGCCACTGCGGGGCTGTGGTGCTGCCGGGCGGCTATCCAGAACTCCACGCCACCCAACTGGCCGCCTCCCATCGCAGCCGGGGTTCCCTCCTCCAGGCCTATCGGCAGGGGGTACCCATCGTCGCGGAGTGCGGAGGGCTCTTGTTTCTGGGAGAAACGCTTGTCGATTGCAGTGGCAACGCTTGGCCCATGGCGGGGGTGTTGCCCTTCGAAGCCCGCCCAGGTGCCCTCAGTCTTGGCTATCGCCAGGCCCGGGCCATGGCCGATGGCTTGCTCGTGCGTGAGGGGGAGACCTATGGCGGCCATGAGTTTCATCGCTGGCAGTTGCTGCCCACCCCCCACTCGCCCCAAGGGGCCGTGCTGTGGCAACTTGAAGGCTGGGGTATCGAAAGGAGCCTGGAGGGATGGACCACACCGACCCTGCACGCCAGTTGGCTCCACCTCCACTGGGCTGGTTCCCCGATGATTCCCTTGCGGCTGGCCGCCGCAATCGTTGGCGTCGGGAGGCAGCCGCCGAGCGGCGGTTTCTCCAGCCCCAGGAATCCACCCCAAACACAGTTCCTGAGCGGTGGCGTCTGACCATTCGGGGCAAGGTGCAGGGAGTGGGTTATCGGGAGGCCTGCTGCCGTTGCGCCCATGATCTCGGCCTGAGCGGCTGGGTGCGAAACCTCCTCGATGGAACCGTTGAGGTGGAGGCGGAGGGCCGGCCCCAAGATTTGACCGCGCTGGTGATGTGGTGTGAGCGAGGCCCCCAGCTGGCCAGGGTCATCGGGGTCCACTCCAGAAGGATCGCTCCAGCAGGAGACGATTGGTTTGAAATTCGCCGGTGAGTCCCCCCATGTTGCGCCCCTCCTGGGCTGAGTTGCTTGGATACGCCGTGGCCATTGGCTTCAGTCCGCTGCATCTCGCGCTGCTGTTGTTGTTGCTTCTCGGCCCGCATCCCCTGAGGCGGGGCGGGTTTCTGGTTCTCTCCTGGGTCTTGATGTCTGCTCTGGTGATTGGGCTTCTGCTGGGGGTGGGCCATGGCTTGCTCCTCACCATGGAGAAAGGCACAAGCCACCGCACGGGCCTGGATCTCCTCGCTGCGGGCGCTTTCCTCGCCCTGGGATTGCGCACCCTTGGTTCTCCCCAGTCAGGCGCCGATGGCGTGCCGGAATGGAGTCACCAGCTGGATCGACTGCTGGCGATGCCGTTGCCTCTGTTGCTGCTGATCAGTGCGGGCCTCCAGGTGGCGGGGCCTGAAGATCTTTTCCTCTATGCCAAGGCGGCTGGGGCGTTGTTCAAGCCGGATTGGGACTGGTTGCAGGATGTGGGCTGGACAATAGGTTTCAGTGCGCTGACCAGCTTGTTGTTGTTGTTGCCCGTGCTGGGCTGCCTGTTCGTAGGGCAGGCGCGATTGGAGCCGAGCCTTTGCGCAGTGAAAGGCTGGCTGGATCATTACGGCCAACGACTCGTGGGGGGGCTCTGCTTGGTTTTGGCGTTGGTGGTGGGCTGGCAGGGGATCGAAGGGTTGCAGATTCACCCAGTGTCAGCCGTCGTGGGCTGACCGTTCTTTTGGGGAAGCATCCTGGTCTGGCTGGCTGGGGGATTCCATTTCGGCCAACAGAATCTGCTGCAAATACTCCGCATCGTGGATCTGGCAGTGCTGTCGCCCGGGCCGGAACCCTGCCAGTGGGGGCTGACGAATGGGCAGAAGACTGACGGGCTGTTGCTTGGTTTTGAAGCGTGCCTGAACCTTCTGCAAAAAAGTACTTATCCTCGTCCTGATGTGTGGGTCCATAGCTATTGCTCGACTGGTGAAGCCTCGGAAATCTTATCTAAATGCCCATTTGGACGTTGCAATATCGGCCGTGCTATTCATCAGTTTTTGTGTAGTGACGCGGCCGGTCGTCTGTGAACCCAAGCCAAGGAGTTGGGGTGCGCTGGGTCCTTGGGTCAGATTCCTGGCTCTGTCCCCTCCAGCCAATTGCGCCAATGGGTTTGCTCCGCCGCATGTCCGGCCCCTGCCTCGATCGTGACCCCTTGGCTGGCCCTAGAAACAGCGACGTAGGTCAGCTGGCGGCGCAGCTGCTCATCCTTGGGCCAGAACACATCCTGGGCCACGAACACCTCCCCAAAGGTGCTGCCTTGGCTCCGGTGGACAGTCAGCACGGCTGCAGGCCCCAAGGAGGCAAATGCATCTCGGAGCAGGAAAAAGCGTCGCCACAGCTTGCGGGCTTCTGGCTTCTCAGCATCGCGAGCTGCCGTGCGCAGGCGCTGAAGCGTCTGATCTAATGCGATTCGGGGGATGCTGCCAATGGGGGGCAGTAGGCGAAGGGTGAGCTGGCTATCACCGGCATCCACTTGCACCATCAGGGTGTCGATCACGTTCCCCGGCCCTGAGTTCTCGCTCGAATTCTCTTCTGCCAGGGGGTAGCGCCCAGGCTTCACATCCCGCACGATCACCTCCCTGTTGGAGCTCAGGCACAGTTCCGGATCCTCGGGAGCCTGGCTGTCTTCGATGCAGGCTGGGGCCATCACCGCGGATCGGGTGATCAGCACCTCCCCTGGGAGCACAGGCATGGTGTCGGCCAAATCACCATGAAGGGCCCTCCTGGCAATGGGCACAAGCTTCTCCAAGGTGCGATTCGTGTAGCAGAGGATGCGGGCCAGATCGGGATTGTTGGTTTCTGCACTGCGGCGCAGGGCTAACTGGGCTGCCAGGAGCCATTCCTTGGAATCCAACAGGGCAACGAAGCCCATCGCCGTGCGATAGGGGGGGAGCAGGGGCGGCCGGTGGCAGGGCAAGGTGCCGAGGCGCAGGCCAGAAGCCAGGCGGAGCACGGGTCCCTGATGGCGGATCACATTGCTGAGGCTCGCCCGGGCGACCCGCGACAGGGAGAACACGGGGCTGACCGTCTCACCGACGGGGGGGAGCTGGGCTGGATCACCGACGAACACCAAACGACAGCGAAAGGGTTGGGCGCAGCGCAGGGTGATGGCTAGCAGCTGACCATCCACCATCGAGGCCTCATCCACCAAGACCAGCTGGAGATGTTCCAGCGAGGTCGCTGTCTGGGCTGTTTCCTCGCAGCGCTCCCGATCGCCCTCGCGGCGGAGTTTCAGGCGCAGCAGCCGGTGGATGGTGGAAGGAAACCAAGTGGGCTGCAGGCCGATTTGTTCGAGGTGATGCCTAAGCACCCCAACGGCCTTGTGGGTAGGGGCGACAACAGTCCAACACAGGCCGCTCGCCTCTGCGCGGGCGAGAAAGCGCATGGAGAGAAAGGTTTTGCCTGTGCCGGCGTAGCCGCCCAGCAGAAAGGGCGTGCCATCGGAGGGACTGGCCAACCAGGCGGAGAAAGCATCTGCGGCGGCTTCCTGATCCCTACTGAGGCCACCCCCATCACGTGCTGTTGGAGGGGGATCGCTCACCCGACGCGGTGGAAGAGGCTCTGGGCCAGGTGCAAGGGTGATCCCGCCCAGACCAGTCCTGGCAGAGCAACGGCAGGGCCGATCAAACTGCCAGCCAGCACCTCCAATCTGGTGTGGCCAAGATTTTCCTTCAGGGGATTCAACTCAGGCTCCTGGTTGAGCTCCCCCCGAATGGGATGGGTGTCCCAAAGTCCATCTGGCAGACCATTCACCCGGGCGGCTGTCAGCCCTGCAGCTCGGCGCACGCCACTTGCGTCATAAAGAATGATGAAGGTGATGGTGGCTGCCAAGGCAAAAAGAGGATCTCCAAAGCCATGGAGCCAACCGATCCCTGCACTGGTGCCGGTCATCAGGGCGGAATGGCTTGAGGGCATGCCGCCTGTTTCGATCAACACGGAGGGCCGCCAGCGGCGATGGGCCACCAACTCGATCAGGAGCTTGGAGAGCTGGGCCACACCGCAGGCTGCTAGACCCCACGCCAGGACAGCATTGTCAAAAATGTCAATCAGCGGGTGGTTCATCGATCTCGGCTGGTGATGTAATCGGCGAGCGCCAGCAAGGGCTGAGCTCTGCTGCTCCAGGGCGCCAAAGCCCCTTTGGCCTCGATCACCAGCGCATTGGCCCGTTTTCGAGACTCCTCCAGTCCTAACAGCTTCGGGTACGTGGTCTTATCGGCGGCCAGATCTTTGCCAGCTGTTTTGCCCAGAACTTCACTGCTCGCAGTGACATCGAGGATGTCATCGATGATTTGGAAGGCCAGGCCGATGCCCCTGGCATAGATCCCCAGGGCGGCCAAGAGATCCTCGCCAGCGCCCCCAACCAGGGCCCCGCAGACCACGCAGGCCCGGAGCAAGGCACCGGTTTTGTGAAGATGGATGTATTCCAGGGTGCTGAGGTCGACATCCTTGCCCTCGGAGTCGAGATCCACCACTTGACCTCCCACCAAGCCAGGGGCCCCTGCTGCGCGGGAGAGTTCCCCGACCACGGCCAGCAAACGCTGGGCGTCGACCCCTGGACTGCGCAGGGCCACCATTTCGAAAGCCCGTGTCAACAGCGCATCCCCAGCAAGGATGGCCATGGCTTCGCCAAACATCTTGTGGCTGGTGGGCCGCCCCCGCCGCAGGTCGTCGTTGTCCATCGCCGGGAGATCGTCATGGATCAGCGACATGGTGTGGACCATCTCCAGCGCCACGGCGGTTGCCATGGCCTGATCGGCCGGCCCGCCAGCGAGCTCGCAGGACGCCAGGCAGAGAATGGGACGAAGACGCTTCCCGCCTGCCAGCAGGGAGTAGCGCATGGCCTCTCGGAGGCTTTCCGGTTCCTCGGGCCCAAGGGAGGCATCGAGGGCGACCTCAACCCGCTCCCTGGCCGCCTGGAGGTAGGAGCCAAAGTCAAAGGACGTGTGGACCGCCGCGGTCATGGCGGATGGGAGAAGTCGGCTGGCGGATTCTCTCATCCGTTGGGCAGCGGCGCGCTTCTGTTCAGCTCACCAGATCCTCGAGGCCGTGGGGCAGGCCATGGCTGCGGCACCAAGCCACAACGGTGTTCACCAACAGCATGGCCACCGTCATCGGGCCCACCCCCCCCGGCACAGGGGTGATGGCTCCGGCGATGGGCTCCACCTCCTCCCACGCCACATCCCCACAGAGTTTGCCCTTTTGGGTAGGGCCTTCGCTGGTCTCGGGAGGGAGCCGGTGGATGCCCACATCCACCACCACGGTCCCCGGCCTCACATGCTCAGCGGTGACGATCCGCGGCCGGCCCGCGGCCACCACCAAGACATCGGCTTGGCGGGTGAGGCTGGCTAGATCGCGGGTGCGGGAATGGGCCACGCTCACCGTGGCATTGGCAGCCTGGAGCATCAATGCCATGGGCTTACCCACCAGGATGCTTCGCCCCACCACAACCGCACGACAGCCGTCCAGTTCGACATCGGCTTCCTGCAACAGCGCCATCACACCAGCGGGAGTGCAGCTACGGGGGCCTGGCTCGCCCTTCACGAGTCGTCCCAGATTCAGGGTATGCAGGCCATCGGCGTCTTTCTCCGGGTCGATCGCAGCCAACAACTTCCCCTCCTGCAACCCGCTCGGGAGGGGAAGTTGAAGGAGGATGGCGTCCACCTCCGGCTGGGCATTCAGCCGCTCAATGGTGGCCTGCACCTCCTGGGCTGGCGTGTGAGCTGGGAGGTGGGCGCCAAGATTGCGAATGCCAATGCGATTGCAGGCTTTTTCCTTGTTGGCCACATAGACGCCGCTGGCAGGATCGTCCCCGACCCGCAAGACGGCCAACCCTGGTGGACGGCCCACCACGGCCATCCCGTCCTCAATCACCAGACGAAGCCGTTGCTCGATCTCCGCAGCCAAGCGACGCCCGTCAAGAACAGCGGCCATGGATGGTGGGGGAATGTCTCTGCCCCAGCATGCAATCTCAGGGCGATCAGAGGGTGCAAAGGCTGGCTAAATTGTGACCTCGTGCGGCCGTGAATGGCTCGGGCCTTCTTATCGATCCACAAGCTGGGACGCAGGCTTTGGCGCTCGTTGTTGCGCTTGGAACGCCCACGCCAGGCCATCGTGCCATGGAGCCCGCTTGGTTTCACCGGTGTGGTGCTCGCCACCATGCTTGTGGCGCTGGTGAGCAGTTGGCCCTGGCTGCTGCAACCAAGCCTCAGCCCGGGGGTGCCATCCCCCTTCTCCGTTCGGGCCCCGAGGGAGGCCCGTGTGATCGACAGCGCGGCACTGGAACAACGGCGCAGCTTGATGGGCACCCGTTCGCAGGTGCAAGTGGTGGACGAGTCGGCCAGCCGCCTGATGCAAGACGAATTGGACCGGCTCCTCAAGGAGCTGCAGCGGCAGATCGACAGTGCACAGCCCCTGTTGGATCCTTTCAACCTTTCTGCAGCCGAGCGCAGCTGGCTGCTGCATCTGCGCCCGCAAGAGTTGTTGAGCTGGCAACAGGCCGTACAGAAGGCCCAGCTCAGGATGCTCAGCCAGGGCGTGGTGGCCTCGGTCGCCGATGGGCCCTTGCGCATGGCGGCACGTTTGCAATTGGAAAGCCAGCCAGCCCCTGGCCAGAGCCTGGGAACTCGGCTGGTGGTGCGCAGCCTGCAAGGCCGCACCAATCTCCGGACGGATCGCTTTCTCAAGCAACAGCGCATCGAGGAGCTCCTGACCCAGGAGGGTCTCCCCACGATCACCGTTCGCCAGGGCGATTGGATTGCCCGCCAGGGAGAGCCCATTACCTCTCAGGCCTATGACGTGCTTGATTACTTCGGATACATCAACCGCCGCCCCCGACCGTTGGCCTGGCTAGGCCACTTCACCGAGGCAGTGGCAGCCTGCGCTGTGATGGTGCTGGTGATGCGCCGATGGAAGGCCAGCCTGGAGCCACGCCAGGCTTTGCTGGCGCTGGCCATGCTGCTGGTGGTGCAGATTTGCAAACTCTGGCTTGGTCCCCAGGCCGCACCGATGGCCTTGCTGGTGCCGCCCACCTTGCTGTTGGCTCAGGGATTGGGCACGGCAGCAGGTCTGGCCTGGCTGGCCATGGCCAGCCTGCTCTGGCCCACCCCCTTGGATGTTCTCTCCCAGTGGCGTCAGCTCCTGGCCGCCGCCGTTGCCACACTGGCTGCCGTTCTTGCCGGAAGGCAGCGCAACCGCGCCCAGCTGCTGCAGCTGGCGTTGCTGTTACCGGCCGCTGCCTTGCTTCTCCAGTGGCTTCTTGTTCAGCTGGCCAGCTTGCTCTGGGAGGGTGGATTCCGGTTGCCGAGGACCTCTGATCTGCTGAACGAGGCGCTCATGGTGGGAGGCCTGCTGATGGCCGGTTTGCTTCTGGCCCCATTGGTGGAGAGTTTCTTCGGTCTGCTCACCCGGGCCCGCCTGATGGAGTTGGCGGATCTCGAACGTCCTCTGCTGCGACGCCTTTCGACTGAGGCGCCTGGCACCTTTGAGCACACCTTGATGATTTTGGGTCTTGCGGAGGAAGGGGCCCGTGCCATCCAGGCCGATGTGGATTTGATCCGAACAGGAGCCCTCTACCACGATGTAGGCAAGCTGCATGGGCCCCAGTGGTTCATCGAAAACCAAGATGGGGCTGACAATCCCCATGACACCCTCGATGATCCCCATGCCAGTGCTCAGATCCTGCAGGCCCATGTGGACGAAGGCTTGAGGTTGGCCCGCCGCTATCGCTTACCTCGGCCGCTGGCGGATTTCATTCCTGAGCATCAGGGCACTTTAAAGATGGGGTATTTCCTGCATCAGGCTCGACAACGTGAGCCAATGGTGCAGGAGCAGGATTTTCGCTACCGCGGACCGATCCCACGCTGCAGGGAGACGGGGATTTTGATGTTGGCAGATGGTTGTGAAGCGGCTCTGCGGGTGTTGCCTCCGGATACCCATGAGGCCGAAGCCACCGCCACGGTGCGGCGAATCGTGGAAGCCAGGCAAGAGGATGGCCAGTTGGCGGCGAGTGGCATCACCCGGGCTGAGCTGGAGCTCATCATTCGGGCGTTTGTGCGGGTGTGGCGCCGCATGCGGCATCGGCGTATTGCCTATCCCCTCCCTGCCAGGAGGGGTTTCAGCGCTTGAGTAGCCGCTGGCTCAACCGGCCTCGCTGGCGATGCAGAGTCGCCCCGAGCAGGAGGCCGGCCAGGCCAAGGGCGCCATCTTGAAGGATTTGGCTCAGCAGGGCTTCCCACTGGCCCTTTTGCAGATGCACCACCAGTTGCAACACCCAGGTGCTGAAGGTGGTGAGGGAGCCTGCAAAGCCGACGCCCACCAACAACACGCGGCGGGGGGAGGGGGAGTCCAGCAGGCCGCTCGCTCCCACCACGAAGCAGCCGAGGGTGTTGGCGATCAGGGTGTTGGCGAGGGCCCAGCGCAGCAGCGCTCCTGGAACGGCCCCTAGAGCCACCCACAGCAACGCCATGGCCGGCCTGGGCGTCTTGACGTCTTTCATCCCCTGCTCCTTGCCAGTTGGAGCCCAACCAGGCAAGCGGCAAGGCCGCCAAAGAGGGAGGCTGCCGCCAAGCGGAGAGCGTGGCCTTGCCGTTGGCCTTGCCAGAGACTCACCAGCTCGGCCATCAGGCTGGAATAGGTGCTGAGGCTGCCCAAAAACCCGATGGCCAAAGCGAGATCCAGCGTGTCTTGTGGGGATTGCTGCCGTGGCTGCTGCAGGTGTTCCTGCAGGCCAGCCAACAGCCCCATCAGACCGCAAGCCAGCATGTTGACGCCCCAAGTGGCCCAATGGCGTTGACGCAGCCTGGTGGAGCCAAGCCGCACCAGCGTGTAGCGCATCCACGCCCCGGGAATGGCCCCGAGCGCCACCAACACGGCAGGAAGCAAGCTCCCGCTAGGCCAGACCCATGGGTCCTTCAGCATGGGGACATCCGCACCCGGCTTGATGCCTCTGGATTTTGCCGCCTTGCAGCGGCAACTACGCCCTGAATGGGGAAGGGAAGACCGCTGCAGTTTGGCGGATGTGGATGTGTTGGTAGTGCCCTCCCTTTCCCTGGAGCCTTCTGCCCTGGCCTTGGTCACGGGGGCGCATCACTATGAGGAGCGGCAGCTCTTTGCTTTGAGCCGCTTGCGCGATCCGGGGGTCCGCATGGTGTACGTCACCAGCAAGCTTTTGCCCGAATTGGTGGTGGATGCCGTGCTCGAATTGTTGCCGGGAGTGCCCGCGGCTCACGCCCGACGACGCTTGCAGCTGTTTGACACGGACGACGCCTCCGAGCGCCCCCTTTCCGCCAAGTTGCTCGAACGGCCTGCCCTGTTGGCTCGCCTGCGGGAGCAGCTGCGCCCTGGCCGCAGTTTCATGCTGACCTACAACGTCACCCCGCTGGAGAAGCTGCTGTCGGAAAAGCTGCAGATCCCCCTCTTCGGCACGGACCCCGCGTTGCAGTGGTGGGGAACCAAGGCTGGCGCTCGGGATCTGTTTCAGCGTTTGGCCATCCCCCACCCCCCTGGAAGCGCTCTGGTTCATGACTTGGCCAGCCTGGCGGAGGCGACCGCGGATCTCTGGGAACGGTTGCCATCGCTGAGGCGATGTGTGGTGAAGCTGAATGAGGGCTTCAGTGGTGAAGGAAATGCGCTTCTGCCTTTAGAACCACTGGATCTGGCCGAACACTGTCCCCGAGAGCGGCGGCGGGTGCTCCTCGAGGCGTTGCAGGAGCTGCCGATGCCTGCAGCCCATTGGATCGAGCAAATGGCGCAGCAGGGTGCCCTTGTGGAGGCCTGGCTGGAGGGTGGTCTAGAGGTGCGTTCCCCGAGCATGCAAGGCGCCATTCTCCCGGAAGGGGAGGTGGTGGTGCTCTCCACCCATGAACAGGTGTTGGGGGGGGCAACTGGTCAAACCTACCTGGGCTGTGAGTTTCCTGCCCATCGGGAGTATCGACGTGCCTTGATGGACCACGGCAGAGCCGTTGGCAGAGAATTGGGGAAGCAGGGTGCCTTGGAGCGCTACTCCGTGGATTTTTTGGCCCGTCAGGGCCCCGGAGGTTGGGACCTGCAGGCCATCGAGGTGAATCTTCGCCAGGGTGGCACCACCCATCCGTTCATGGCGCTCCACGCCCTCACGACTGGTGAGTTGGATGGCGAATCGGGCCTCTACCGTGCGCCCACAGGGGATGGGCTTTATTACTTGGCGACAGACAACTTCTGCGATCCGTCCCTGAGGGGCTTGCTTCCGTTTGACCTGGTGGACATCGTGGCCGATGCCGGCCTGCACTATGACCAGGCGCGTCTGCAGGGCACCGTTTTCCACCTGTTGGGCTGCCTGTCGCAGTACGGAAAAATCGGAATGACCAGCATTGGCCGGTCGAGGGGGCAGGCAAGGACGGTCTATGAGGCCACCCAGGCCCAACTCATCAAGGGGGCACAACTACGACACGATATAGATCTGAATGGTTCAACCATCGCCCATGCGCTCCCCACTCGATAGCTATGGCCCCGAACCAGAGACCGAGCCACCCTTCGACCCCCGTTCAAGAGATCCGTTTCGTTGGTTGCAGTGGCTCCAGCTCGCGCTAAGCGCAGCCCTGTTGGTGTTGTTTTTCAATCAGCTCATCCAATTCCGTGAGGTAAACCGCAGGATTGCGCGACTTTATGAACGGATGGATCTGCTTGAGAGCTCTCGCATGACCGACACCACTCCTGCCTTGGAGGCCCAGCAGCGCACGATCTTGCAACGGCTGCAATTACTGGAAGGCTCGTTGAAAGAATTAGAGCTGGAAAGCAAATCTTCAGGCTCTGGTGACGATCCTGCTGCTTTTCAGGCTCCACCTCCACCAACTGGAGTGCGCTAGAGCAGTCTAGTTGGGAAAATGCGATTAAATAACACTATCCCTTCACGGCATCTGCTGTAGCGGTGGGTAAGATTGTGCGTTGCAAAAGAATGAAAAGCGCTAGCACTGGTAGTATTGAAATCACCGAGCCAGCGGCAACCAATCTCCAGTCTAAGGAAAAGCTGGAAGCCAATTGCTGGAGTCCTAATGGGAGAGTATAGCTTTTGGTGTCGTCAATGATGATTAATGGCCAGAGAAAATCACTCCAGGTTCCGATGAATGTCAGCATGCCAAGGGTGATCAAATCGGGCCGTGCCGCTGGTATTAGCACATTCCACCACTCGCCAATGGGTGTGCAGCCATCCATTCGCGCGGCCTCCTCTAGCTCCTTGGGAACGGCAACAAAGCTCTGCCGCAACAAAAAGATCCCGAAGGCCGTGGTGGCTTGGGGCAAGACGAGGGCCATGAGGGAGTTGCGCAAGCCGATCTTCACCATCAACACGTATAAGGGAATCATCACCACCTGAAATGGGATCAAAACGGTGGCAACGACGATGGCCAGCACCGCTCCCCTGCCTCGAAAGGGAAGACGGGCCAGGGGATAGGCCGCCAGGGAGGAAAACAGCAGATTGGCCAGCACTGCCAAGCCGCTAACCACCGTGCTGTTGAACAGATAGGTGCCCATCGGATTGTCTTGAAACAACCGGCCGTAGGCCTCGAGGCTTGGTTGGTTTGGCAACAATGCCGGTGGGCTTGTGAAGATGTCTTCGCTAGGGCCTTTCAAGGAGGTGCTCACCAGCCAGAGCAGGGGAAGCAGGGTGAGCAGGGCGATCAGCAAGAGAAGCGCCAGCTGGCCCATGCTGCGCAGGGCAGTGGGCTGGGACATGGGGGCCCTCATAGCCGAGGAAACTCGGCGGCGGGCCAAGGGGTTTTCTGGGGGTGGAGGGGGGCCCTCTGCTCTCCAGCCATTAATCGGTTGAGGGCATTCACAAAGGCCTGAGCCGCCGCCACCACGATGTCGGTGTCTGCCGCATGGCCGGAATAGAGGGCTCCGTTGCGGCGCAGCCGAATGGTGACATCTCCCATGGCATCAATGCCTTCAGTGACGCTTTTGACCGAGAACTCCACCAGCTCGTTTGGCACCTGGGCGAGTTGATTCAGAGCCTGACAAACCGCATCGACCGGGCCCGTGCCAATGGCTGCCTGACTGCGCTCGCCTCCCTCGCGGCTTTCCAAGGTGACGGTGGCGGTGGGCAGGAGCCCGGTGCCGCAGCTCACCTGCACCCGCTTCAACAGAAAGCAAGCCTCATCTTGCAGCTGCACCTGTTCGCTTACGATCGCCTCGAGATCTCGATCGCTGACTTCTCTCTTGCGATCAGCGAGTTCTTTGAAGCGGGCGAAGGCTTCATCGAGGTCGGCTCGCTCGAGCTGGTAGCCGAGATCCTCAAGCCTTGCCCGGAACGCACTGCGACCCGAGAGTTTGCCAAGGGAGATCCGATTGTCCGCCAGGCCAACCGTGCGTGCATCGATGATCTCGTAGGTGAGTCTGTTTTTGAGGACCCCATCTTGATGGATGCCTGATTCATGGGCGAAGGCATTGGCCCCCACAATGGCCTTATTGGGTTGCACGGCCATTCCTGTGAGGTTGGACACCAGGCGCGATGTTTTTGTGATCTCTTCGGTCCGAACGGCAGTCAGAGGTTCAAGGCTTTCTGGCGGGCGACCAAGAAAAGGGTTGAAATAACTGCGCCGCACATGCAAGGCCATCACCAGCTCCTCGAGGGAGGCGTTGCCAGCGCGTTCGCCAATGCCATTGATGGTGCATTCCAATTGGCGGGCTCCGTGCTTGACGGCCTCTAAGAAATTTGCCACAGCCAAACCGAGATCGTTATGGCCGTGGACGGAAATCACGGCCCGATCAATGTTGGGAACTGATCGGTTAATGCCTGCGATAAGCTCGCCAAATTCCGCAGGCGTGGCATAGCCCACTGTGTCGGGGATGTTGATGGTGGTGGCGCCGGCATCAATGGCTGCGGCGATCACCTCATGCATGTAGTCGGGATCACTGCGACCGGCGTCTTCACAGGAAAATTCCACGTCCTCCACCAGGGAGCGGGCGTAGGCCACCATCTCCCGGGTGATTTTGAGCACCTCGGCTCGGCTTTTGCGAAGTTTGTGCTCTAGATGGATGTCGCTGGTGGCAATAAAGGTGTGGATGCGACGGTGGGCTGCCGGGGCCACGGCTTCTGCACAGGCCTTGATATCGCCAGCGGCGGCCCTGGCCAAACCGCAGATCACCGGGCCATCCGGAGTGCCGACGGCGCTGGCGATGCGCTGAACCGCATGGAAGTCCCCTGTGCTGGCGAAGGGGAAGCCCGCTTCGATGATGTCCACTCCCAAGCGGGCCAGTTGCTGGGCAATGGCGAGCTTTTCCTCGAGGTTGAGGCTGGCTCCAGGGGATTGCTCCCCGTCGCGGAGGGTGGTGTCAAAAATCAGAACCCGACCGGGATCGCGCGCCATTACTGAGAGGGTTAAGCGGAATGACTATGAGTTGGCGTTCATTCTAGGGGGTGGCGACCCACTGGCTCCTCTTTCTCCGGAGACGGGTGAAGGCGAGCCTTACACTACCCAGGCTGCAGGAACTCCATGGCCGCAGGTGCTTTGGCCCTGGTGCTCCACGCTCACCTTCCCTATGTGCGCTCGGGGGAGCCTGGTTCCCTTGAAGAGGATTGGTATTTCCAGGCCCTTCAGGAGTGCTACATCCCCCTTCTCCGAGCCCTGGAGGCGGCCCTCGCCGATCCAAGCCAGCGCCCCCGCCTCACCCTCGGTCTCTCCCCCACCCTCCTCTCGCTCCTCAGTGACAGCGAGTTAAACCGGGGCTTTCTCCCTTGGCTGATGGTGCGCCGGGAGCTGCTGGCGGAGGCTCCAGCACAACTCCAAGACCCTGCCGAGGCTCTGGCTGGCGAGCTGGAGACGGTGGCCCGGGATTGGCAGGCCTGTGGTGGTCAGCTGCTCGCCCGCTTCCGCCGTCTGCAGCAGGCGGGGGTGCTCGATCTCATCACCTGTGCCGCCACCCACGGTTACCTCCCCCTTCTGCGCGATTCCCCTGAGGCTGTCCGTGCTCAGCTGCTCACCGCCGTGCGGGAACATCAGCGGCTTCTGGGGGAGCGCCCCCTGGGCATCTGGCTACCGGAGTGCGCTTATTACGAAGGTCTCGATCAGCAGCTGATGGCCTGTGGGCTGCGCTATAGCCTGCTCGATGGCCATGGCCTCCTCCACGCCCAGCCCAGGCCTCGTTATGGGGTGTATGCCCCCATCTGTTCCCCAGCCGGGGTGGCTTTTTTCGGCCGTGATAGCGCTTCCACCCTGCCGGTTTGGAGCGCCAGCCAGGGGTATCCAGGCGATGGGGCGTACAGGGAATTTCATCGGGATCTGGGCTGGGATCTGCCAGAGGAGCATCTGCAGGCCCTCGGTGTGCGGACGCGACGGCCTCTCGGTCTCAAACTCCACCGGGTAACGGCCCAAGGCTGTCCACTGGATCAAAAAGAGCCCTACGGGCCAGCCTTGGCGCAAGAGCGGGTGGGCGAACATGCAGCTGCCTATCTCCAGAGCCGACTGGAGCAGCTCCATGGCCTCACCACGGCCATTGAACGTCCCCCCCTGCTGGTGGCCCCCTTTGATGCGGAACTCTTTGGCCATTGGTGGTTTGAGGGGCCCTCGTTCCTGGCAGAGCTTTTTCGGCTTGGGCCGGTAGTTGAATTGCAATTCACCCATTTGCGGGAGGTGTTGGCCCAGGGACTTCCTCTGCAGGTCTGCCAGCCATCTCCCTCCAGCTGGGGCCAGGGGGGATATCACGATTACTGGCTCAATGACAGCAACGCTTGGGTGGTGCCGGAGTGGCAGCGGGCCTCCAGGGCCATGGTGCGACGGGTGAACCGGGGCGTTGGCAGCGCCGAGCAACGACGCTGGCTCAACCAGGCCGGCCGCGAATTGCTGCTGGCCCAGAGCTCCGATTGGAGTTTTATCCTGCGGGCCGGCACCACCACCTCTCTGGCGAGAGAGCGGATCCATCGCCATCTGGATCGCTTCTGGCGGCTGATGGATGCCATCGAAAATCACACCCCACTCCAGCCTGAATGGATTCAGGCTGTTGAACGCGAGGATGGCCTTTTCCCCTCCCTCAATGCGGCGGATTGGACCACCCGACCTGACCCTTCCGTCGGGGTTGGGGGCTAACGGCATGGGTGTTCAGCTGTCTAGGTTGCGCCAACTCCTCTGCCTCCGCCGCCAGCTCCCATGAGTCCAGCCCTGTTCACCCAGTCGTCGTTGTTTGGCATTGGCATCGCCTTCAGCCCGTTGCACATCGGCGTGGTGACGCTGCTTCTGCTTGGGCGGGCGCCGCTGCGCCGCTCGTTTGCCTACGTATTGGGATGGACCTTGGCCAATGTGTTGGCGGTGGCGATGTTGCTGGTGCTCGGCAGCCACTTCGAATTGAGCCTGGCGCACGGCGAGCGGGAGCAGGTGTTGATCGACTTGGTGGGCGCCGGCGGCTTGCTCGCCCTCGGGCTCTACCAGCTCACCCCCCAGGCCACCATCGGTGAGGAGGGCATGGCGCTGCGGTTGATGGGTCGGCTACCGGAATTTAGTGATGGTCTGCTGGTGGCCATCGGTGCCGCCGGTGCCCTGCTGACGCCGGAGAATCTTGTGTTTTATCTCAAGGAGGCCGGCTTGATGCTGATCAACCATCCCGGTCTCTCGGCCGATCTGGAGCTCACCAGCCTCTACGCCCTGATGGCCAGCTCGTTGCTGCTGTTGCCGCCCCTGGCCTGGATCGGTAGTCGGGGGGGGATTCGCGCTGCCATCGAGCGCTTGGAAGATTGGCTGCAACATCGGGCTGAGCCCCTAGTTGGGGTGTTGGCCCTGCTCTTTGCCGCTTATCTGTTTTACGAAGGCATTCATGGCTTGGAAGTGATGGCTTCAGCCGTGGCTTGAGCGCCTGATTTAAAACTATTTGGATTAGAGAATCTGGTCGAGAAATCGCCTTGTGCGCTCATGAGTTGGTCTGTTGAAAAAAACATCCGGCGCGGCTTCTTCCACCACCTCCCCATCAGCCATCAGCACCACCCGATCAGCCACCTGCTCAGCGAATTTCACCTCATGGGTCACCACCACCATGGTGATGTCGTCGTTGGCCAGATTGCGCATCACATCGAGCACCTCCCGCACCATCTCCGGATCCAAGGCGCTGGTGGGTTCATCAAATAGAAGGATGCGCGGCTCCATGCACAGGGCGCGGGCGATGGCCACCCGTTGCTGCTGCCCCCCGGAGAGCTGGCCGGGGTATTTCTCGGCTTGCTCCGCAATGCCCACCCGCTGCAGCAGAGCCATGGCCTGCCGCTGCACCTCCCCCCTCGGTCGCTTGCGCACCAACACCGGAGCCAGGGTGAGGTTGTCGAGCACGGTGAGGTGGGGGAAGAGATTGAATTGCTGGAACACCATGCCCACCTCCCGGCGAATGGCGTCGATGTTGCGCACGTCGTTGGAGAGCGCAATGCCATCAACCGTAATGCTGCCCTTTTGAAAATCTTCGAGCGCGTTGAACGTGCGGATGAAGGTGCTTTTTCCCGAGCCTGATGGGCCCATCACCACCACCACCTCCCCTTTGTGCACCTGAAGATCGCACCCCCGCAGGGCATGGAAGCCATTGGGATACCACTTCTGCACGTCGCGGGCAGCGATCATTACGGAATTGGCTTGGGCTGCGGAGGGAGTCATGGGAGTGGGGGCAGGGCGCATCAACGGCTTGGGATGGTTTGGGGATCGAGGCGTCGCTCGAGGGCGCGGCTGCCTAGCCCGAGGGCCGCACAGCAACACCAGAACAACACGGCCAGGGTGAGGTAAACCTCGGCGTTTTTGCCCAAATAAGCAGGGTTGGCCATCACAGTGCGGGCCACGCCGAGCAATTCCAGCAGGCCAATCAGGGAGAGCAAGGTGGTGTCTTGCAGCAGTGAGATGAACTGGCCCACCATGGCAGGCAGGGCCACACGCAGGGCCTGGGGGAGAACGATGTGTTGGAGAGCTTGCGGGTAGGAGAGTCCCAGGGAGCGGGCTGCCTCCACCTGGCCGGTAGGCACGGCCGCCAGACCAGAGCGCACCGCTTCTGCAAGATAGGCCGCGGCAAAAAAGGTCAACACCCAGGCTGCTCGCCAGATGCGCTCCGGTGCTAGGCCGTTGGGAAGCAGGAAGCCCAAGATGTTTTGGCCGAGGAAGAGCAGGGTGATCAAAGGGGCGCCTCGAATGAATTCGATGTAAACCACTGAGGCCCAGCGCAGAAGGGGTAGCTCGCTGCGTCGGCCCAGGGCCAGAAGCACCCCCAGGGGGAAACAGAGCAGGATCGCGAAACTGGCCGCCAGGAGAGTGAGCAGCAGCCCGCCCCATTCGGAAGGGGGAACCTTGAGGATTCCCAAGCCACCGCTGATCAACACCATGCCAAGCAGGTAGACGGTTGGCCAGAGCAGCGGGATCGCCCGCTTCAGCTGGGGAGGAAGTTGGCGACCAAAACTCCCGGCCAGCCATCGCAGCCCGATCAGCATCGCGACCAGGGCCCACCAGCGGGCTTGGATTCCCGGCTGGAGCTTCAGGAACCACGGAAGCCAGAGTGCGATCGCCACGAGGAGGGAGACGGCCAGGCGATCGTTTCGGGGCCAGAGGATTCCTTCTCGATCCGAGCGGGGATGGGCCCGCAACAGGCCCCAGCTCAGGCCGGCCGCTCCCAGCAGCAGGGTGGTGAGCAGCCAAAGGCGCCATTGCTGATCGATCGGGTAGCGGCCTACGGCAAAGAGGGTGCTGTTGGCCTGAATCACGGCCCACTCAGCTTGCAGCAAGGCCCAGCGAAGAAAGCCAACCAGCGCCGAGCCGAGCAGGGCGATCAGACCAATACTCAGCAGGGCATCGCCCGGGGTGGCAAACAGTTCACGGCGAAGTCTGCGCAGCAGCGGTTTCATCTCAGCGCTCCTTGATTTGTACAAGCCGGTTGAGGCCATTCATCAAGGCTGAGATCAACAGATCTAACCCCAGGTAGGCCCCCAGCAAGATGAGGTAAACCTCCACGGCCCGACCCGTTTGGTTCAATGTGGTTTCGGCCACTGAATAAAGATCGCTATAGCCCACAGCCACCGCCAGGGAGGAATTCTTGGCGAGGGAAATGTATTGGGTGTTGAGTCCCGGAACGATTACCCGTAAAGCCTGGGGGAGCACCACCTGCCGCAACGTGGTTAACCAACTCAGACCCAAAGAAGATGCTGCTTCCCATTGCCCCTTGGGCACCGCGGAGATCCCGCCGCGCACCACCTCGGCAATGAAGGCACCGGAATAAATGATCAGGCCTGTCAGCAGGGCTGCGAATTCCACCGAAAGTCGGATCGGAGACTGCCAAACCCCATTCACCAGGCTGGGAAGCTGCCAGCGGAGACCCTCCGCCAGGCCAGCGACATAGAGCCCCGATTTGGCCAGCACGACGCCTGGCAACTGAAATGCGGCGGCGCCATTGGGCAGGGTGAGAAACACCACGAAATACCAAAACACCAGCTGCAGCAACAAGGGAATGTTGCGAACCACCTCTACGTAGACCCGCGCTAGGCCACGCAGCAAGCCATTGCTGCTGAAGGCCGCCATTCCGGCGAGTGTGCCGAGGGCGGTGGCCCCCACCAGACCGCAGAGCACCGCCCTCAGCGTGTTGGCCAGCCCAGCTAGCAAACCTCGCCAATAGGGCATCCCGGCATCAAAAGGAAGGATGGTTTCTGCCAGGTCGAAACCTGCGGGTTGGCCTAGCCAGCGCCAGGTGAGCAGCAGACCCGCCGCCGTGAGGTTCCGCACAAGATTGCCCAGCAGGAAAGCCACCGCAACAAGCACAACCAATCCCACGGCGGCTTGCACCAACCAGGGCACGACCCGGCGGTCACGCCACCAGGGAGGAGCCGCCGCAGGGGCGATGGAAGGGGGAGTGTTGGCCATCGGTGCTTAGCGGAAGGGAGGGGAGTAGATCAATCCACCCTCTTTCCACTGTCTGTTGACACCCCGATCCAGCTTGAGAGGAGATTTGGGCCCGACGCTGCGATCAAAGATTTCGCCGTAGTTGCCTACCGCGCCCACCACCTTCGGCACAAAATCAGCAGGCAGTCCCAGCTGTTTGCCGAAGTCGCCTTCCACGCCAAGGAAGCGGCGCAGATCTGCCAGCTTGGGGTTGGCTTTGGCTTCGGCCACCTTGGCGGCCACGTTGGCCTGGGTGATCCCGAGCTCCTCGGCTTGGAAGAGGGTGTTCACGCTCCAACGCACCACATCGGACCAGAGGGGATCTGAATTCACGGTGGCCGGTGTGAGGGGCTCCTTGCTCATCACATCGGGAAGGAGAACGTGGTCTTCCGGCTTGGGGAAGCTAGTGCGCTTCGCCGCCAACTGGGAGCGGTCGCTGGTGACGGCCACGCAGCGCCCACCCAAATAGGCCGCGTAGGTTTGGTCGCCCGTTTGGAATTTCAGCGGGGTATAGGCCACATTCAGCTCGCGCATGCGGTCTGCGAGGTTGAGCTCGGTTGTGGTGCCGCTTTCCACGCAGATGGGCTTGCCCGCCAATGCCTTGAGCGTGGTGATCCCACTGGCTTTCGTGGTCATTACACCCTGGCCGTCGAAGAAGGTGGTGGGGCCGAAGCTGAGACCATTTCCCCCTGCCGCATCGCGGCTGAGCGTCATGGTGGTATTGCGGGAGAGCAGATCAATTTCGCCACTGGCCAGTGCAGCGAAGCGTTCACTGGAATTCAGATCGCGATATTCCAATTTGTTTGGATCACCCAATACAGCTGCAGCAACCGCTTTGCACACGTCCACATCCAAACCGGAGTAGGTGCCGTCAGGTCCGACAAAACTAAAGCCCGGCAGCTTTCCATCCACACCGCAAATCAACTTGCCACGCGCTTGAACGGCGGAGAGTTTGGCGCTCTGCACTCCTGAACCTCCTTCGGGCGCACATCCCACCAGGACACTCCCTAGCAGCAGGGTCAGGGGTAGAAGACGGGCCTGATGACGCATGGAAGAAAAATGAAGTTGGCTGATTGTCACACGCTCTTCCTGCGTGAAACACCCCCTGCCAACCGCTGCGGCTGCTGACCCCCGGCACTGGGGCCCGGGGCACCACGGCTGCGGCTTTAACCCGGCAGAATCACGCGATTGATCACATGCACCACCCCGTTGTCGCAAACCACATCAGCACTTACGACGGTGGCATTTTTCACTTCAAACGGCTCGGCTCGGCGGATGGCCACCGGAGCCCCCTCTAGGCTGGTCCACTCGGGTTGAATCACCAGTTCGTCCCGGCGATGGGCGCCGGCGAGGACGTGATATTTGAGAATCCGTGCCAGCTGGGGAGGATTGTCCACCAGCGTTTGCACCGTGCCTGGTGGCAGGGCGGCAAAGGCCTCATCCACCGGTGCAAAGACGGTGAAGGGACCTGGGCTTTCCAGGGCTGAGGTGAGGCCAGCCACTTCAACGGCGGTGAGCAAAGTGTTGAAACAACCAGCGGCTTTAGCTGTCTCAATGATGTTGGCCATAAACCACGCAAGAACTGGGACGAGTCTGGGATAGGGGCTAGAGCTTGGAACGATGGTCAGCGATAATCTTGATTCTGAATGTCTCCAAGCCGGGCCTCCGGACGAAGGAAGCGATCCATCTGGGCCTCAAAAAAACGGCGATTGGCCATCAGATGTTCCGGATCGGAATCGTCCAGGGGGTAGAGCAAGGCGCAGCGCAGCGCCTGGATGACGGCGGAGGTGACGTTGTACATCGAGCGCTGAAATGTGATGCCTAGCTGGATCAGCTGGTCTTCCTCACCTCGCCTGTGTTGTTTATACATCTCTTTAAGATAGGGCGGTAGAAAATGCACCATATCTTGCATTAACAGCGTAGGTGGAATTCCGGCGGATCCCACGGGGAAGACATCGGCATAAAGAATGCCGTAGTGGAAGTCGGCTTGGTCGGCGGGCACCTGGTAGGCCTGAGCGTTGTAACTCTTGGTGCCGCGAAACGGCGCCGTGCGGTAGAACACCGCCTCCACATAGGGCAAGGCTGCTTCATAGAGCCATGTGAAACCCTCTGATTTAGGGATCACCTCTATGCATTCATCCCCTGCATAGACATGGTGATAGATCGGCCGGCCGGCCACAGCAAAAATACCGTTCACCAGAAAGTTCATTGCATCGGGTACACCCTTAAAACCGCCTTCGTCGTAGATGTCGCTCATCTCAAAAAAGACGGGGGCCATCACTTCCCAGAAGAGGCCGAGATTGGCGTAATAGCTCATCTGTTTCACCTGCTCCATGAACATTTCA